>OLRR01001572.1_pt1 | contig 14020 bp, 9 predicted proteins | sample 1671941 | NCBI WGS metagenome assembly OLRR01 (sample SAMEA3136628, study PRJEB25190) | human gut metagenome
CCCCGTCGCAGGGGTGTCCCATATAGCCGCGCATGATGCTGGCCGAGCCGATCTCCATATCGTAAAAGTCCCGCTCTGTGGCGTCCGGCAGGTAGCTGCCAAAAATACCGTGCAGCTCCTTCGCCGTCTCCCGGAGAATATATTCGGAGGCTTCCTTCTCGGTGTAGGCTTCGATGTAGATTTCCCGGAGATTTTCGTTCAGCTCCGTCAGGGTCATCTGGATGGCCGTCTCCACCGCGTAGACGTACACCGGCGGCAGCTTCGCCCCCGCCTCCCCCCGCGCCATGGCGAACTGGTTGGAGAACATGAATTCCACCAGCTCCGTCAGGACGCCGTCCTTGGCACGGAAAATATTCTGGAAGGTGCTGTAGGAAACGTCGGCTTTTTCAATGATCTCCGCCAGCGTCGAACGTTTGTAGCCCTTTTCCAGAAAGAGCCGAACACAGACGGTGAGAATCCGTTTTTTCGCGGGCAGACTTGCGCTTGTAATGGCCATAGGGGTCACTCCTCTTATTGGATGGTATATATACCATCAGTATATCACGCTCCCTTAAGAATCGCAATCCCTTTTTTTGCGCAAATCGGGGAAACTTTTCCCGAAATGGAATCTTAAGAAACGCCGACATCGACTTTCTTTGGCGCATGTGCTATGATGGGACAAAAAAGGCAGGTGCATGATATGCGGGAGATCTTATTGCTGGAAGACGACACGACGCTGGGCAGGGGCATTCAGCTGGCGCTGCAAGACCCGGATGTGACGATCGCCCTGACCGGGACGCTTTCTCAGGCGCGGGAAATGCTGGCGCAGAAGAAATTTGACCTGCTGATTCTGGACGTGAATCTCCCGGACGGCAGCGCTCTGGATTTGCTGCGGGAGGTGCGGCAGGGGGAAGCCGTTCCCGTGATCCTCCTGACGGCAAATGACTTGGAGATGGACGTGGTCACCGGGCTGGAATCCGGGGCGGACGACTACATCACGAAGCCCTTTTCCCTGGCAATTCTCCGGGCGCGGGTGAACGCCCAGCTTCGCCGGAGAGTGAAATTCTCCTGCGTGGAACTGGACGGCTTCCGGTTCGATTTTGAGCGGATGGCGTTCTGGAAGAACGGTGAACCCATTGAGCTGAGCAAGACGGAGCAGAAGCTCCTGCGGCTTCTGGTGGAGAACCGTGGGCAGACCGTGTCCCGGGGCGTTCTTGTTGACCGCATCTGGACGGACGGGGCGGACTTTGTGGACGAGAACGCCCTGTCCGTCACGGTGAAGCGTCTGCGGGTCAAGCTGGAGGACGACCCGTCCAGCCCCCAATACCTGAAAACGGTGTACGGCCTCGGCTACACCTGGGCGGTGAAGTGATATGACATCATGGGAATACGGGATTCTCGCGGCGGCGATTCTTCTCTGCGCCGCCGCAATCTGGTGTGAGCGCCGGAAGACCCGGCGGACGCTGGAAAAGATGAATGAGATGCTGGATGCTGCCATGCGGGGGGACTTTACGGAGGACAGCTTCGACGAGACGCTGCTTTCCGCGCTGGAAAGCAAGTTGGCGCACTACCTCGCGGCGTCCACGGTATCCGCCCGGAACGTCAGCACGGAAAAGGAAAAGCTGAAAACCCTGATCGGGGACATTTCCCACCAGACGAAAACACCCATTGCCAACATTCTGCTCTACGCCCAGCTCCTGCGGGAGCAGCCGGGGAACGTGGTGTGTCTGGACGCGCTGGACGCCCAGACGAAAAAGCTGCAAAGTCTCATTGAAGCGCTGGTGAAGACCTCCCGGCTGGAATCCGGGGTAATCGCTCTGCGCCCGAAGCCGGGGGCGCTTCAGGACGTTCTATCCTCGGCGGTATCCCAGCTGGAGCCGAAGGCCGGGGAAAAGGGCATTTCCATCACCCTCGTTCCCACGGATGCCGAAGCGGTTTTCGACGCAAAATGGACGGAGGAAGCCGTATTTAACCTGCTGGACAACGCCGTCAAGTACACCCCCGCCGGCGGGGCGGTTCGTGTGTCCGCATCCGCCTACCAGATGTTTTCGGCCATTCACGTGGCGGACAACGGGCCGGGGATACCGGAGGACGAGCAGCCGAAGGTATTTCAGCGCTTCTATCGGGGCTTAAGCAATCCCACGGAGGAAGGCGTGGGCATCGGGCTGTATCTGGTGCGTCAGATCGCCGAGGGGCAGGGCGGCTATGTGAAGGTCAGCTCCAAACCGGGCGAGGGCAGCACATTTTCCCTGTACCTCCCCCGGGAAATCTGTCAACACTGTTAGATTCCGGAAAGAATGTAGAAAGAATCCTGTAGTAAAGTCTGTAGTGTGAAAACAATACAGACTTTTCTATTTGGGAGGTTATTATGAGTATTTTGGAAACCAGAAACCTGCGCAAAATCTACGGCTCCGGGGACACGGAGGTTCGGGCGCTGGACGGCGTGAACCTGAGTGTGGACAGCGGCGAATTTGTCGCCATTGTGGGCACCTCCGGCTCCGGGAAATCCACCCTGCTGCACATGCTGGGCGGCCTTGACCGGCCCACCTCCGGCAGCGTGATCGTGGACGGGAAGGACATCTTTTCCCTGAAAGATGAAGCGCTGACCATTTTCCGCAGGCGGAAGATCGGCTTTGTCTTCCAGAGCTACAATCTGGTACCGGTGCTGAACGCGCGGGAAAACATCGTCCTACCCATCCAGCTGGACGGGCGGCAGGTGGACGAGGACTTCCTCGACAAAATTGTAAACACGCTGGGCCTTGAAAAGAAGCTGGGGAGCCTTCCCAGCCAGCTGTCCGGCGGTCAGCAGCAGCGGGTGGCCATCGCCCGCGCCCTTGCCGCCGCCCCCGCCATCATTCTGGCGGATGAGCCTACGGGCAATCTGGATTCCAGAACCAGTCAGGACGTGCTGAGCCTGCTGAAAGTCACCAGCCAGAAATTTGCCCAGACCATTGTCATGATCACCCACAACGAGGAGATCGCTCAGACGGCGGATCGGATCATCCGCATTGAGGACGGACGGATCGTGAGGTGAGCGGCATGAAGGTGAAAAACGAAAGCTGCATTCGCCATTTAAGCTTCAAGACCCTGATGGCCGCGAGAAAGCGGAACATCATCGCGGTGCTTGCCATCGCCCTGACCGCCCTGCTGTTCACGTCCCTCTTTACCATCGTAATGTCCATCAACGAGACGAACCAAAACTATCAGTTCCGCTCTGTCGGCGGGTATGCTCACGGTGCGTTCAAGGACGTGGACGAAGACCAGATCGCGGTGCTTTCGGCACATCCCGACGTCAAAGCCGTGGGCGTGCGGACGGTGTTGGGTCTTGCCACCCAGGGCGCTTTTGAAAAGGACTACGCCGAAGTCAGCTACATGGACGACAACAACGCCAAGTGGAGCTTTTCCCAGCCCACGGTGGGACGCACCCCGAAAAGCGGGAACGAAATTACCATGGACACCAAAGCTCTGGAGCTTCTCGGCGTAAAGCCGGAGCTGGGGGCACAGGTGAAGGTCACTTACACGCTGGCGGACAAAGAACAGATGGGCTGGGACATCACCGACACCTTTACGCTGGTAGGCTGGTGGGACTACGACGAGCTGCTGAGCGTTCACTTCCTCAACGTTTCCAAGGAATACGCCCAGAAGATCGAAAAAAAAGCCGTGGCGGGAGGCTTAAAGCCCTTCCGCACGGATTTGAGCGTCATGCTGAGAAGCTCCCTGAACATTGAAAACGACCTGACCAGAATCGGCGAGGACTGCGGCTACAGCATCGGCGAGGAGGCGGGGCAGCTTCGCATCGGCGTCAACTGGGGCTATACCGCCACCCAAGTTTGGGACACGCTGGGCGTTGGGGGAATCCTCGCCATGCTCGCCGTGCTGATTCTGGTGGCGTTTACGGGATATCTGGTGATCTACAACATTTTCCAAATCTCCGTGGCGGGGGACATCCGCTACTACGGACTGCTCAAAACCATCGGCGTCACGCCGAAGCAGCTGCGGCGGCTGATCCGCCAGCAGGCGCTGCTGCTGAGCGCGCTGGGCATTCCGGTGGGTCTGCTGCTGGGCTACGGCGTTGGTGCCGCGGCGGTTCCCATCACCATGTCCACCTCCACGATGGGAGGCCGGTACACCACAGTCAGCGTTTCTCCCTGGATATTCCTGTTTTCCACGGTGTTTGCCCTGCTGACGGTGCTGCTTTCCTGCGCCCGGCCGGGACGGATTGCCGGGAGGGTCTCTCCTGTGGAGGCGGTGCGCTACACCGAGCGTCAGTCGGCGGGGAAAACGCAGCGGAAGGGCGGCAAGGTCACGCCTGTTCAGATGGCCGCCGCCAACTTAGGCAGAGATAAAAAGAAGACGGCGCTCGTGATGGTGTCGCTGTCCCTGACCGTCGTTCTGCTGAATCTGCTGGTCACGTTTATCGGCGGCTTCGACATGGACAAATACCTGAGCCGGCGAAGCTGCGCGGACTTCCTCATCAGCACACCGGACTACTTTAACTATCGGGGTTTTTCCCTGACCAAAGAGGCTGTGGAACCGGTGCGGGCAAACACAGCGCACTCTCTGGAGGGCTTTGCCTATCAGACCGGCGGGGTGGGTATGTATCTGCCGGAAAGCGTCTGGCGGGATGAAGCCGCCTTCTACAGCCGGGATACGGATATGGACATCGACGCGCTTCTCGCCCAGACGCCAAGAGACGGCGACAAGGTGCAGGCGGTGTCCCAGATAGAGGGGCTTGACCCGACGCTTGGAGAAAAGCTCACGGTGATCGACGGCAGTTTGGATTCCCTCTGGGAACCGGACAGCCATGCCATCGCCATTGCCATGAATCTGGATGATTCCGGGAAGCTGCCTGACCCCGGGATTTATCCCGCCGTGGGCGAGAAAATCAAAGTCACCTATGGGAACGGCGATACTGCGTACGACGTAAACTACACCGTCTGCGCACTGGTGGACGTTCCCTACAACATGAGCAGCCGGTTCTATACCATGGGCTATCAGGCAATCCTCAGCGCGGACGCCCTGTACCGGGACGCCGGGGAGGACAACGTGTTTCCCATGCTCTACCTCTTTGACACCCCCAGTCCCGAGGCGGAGGCCGCCGCGGAAAGCTACCTTGCCCAGCTCACTTCCGACCCCGACAGTCCCCTGATGTACGAAAGCAAGGCGACCCACCGGGCATATTTTCAGGAGTTCCGGATGACCTTTGTGATTCTGGGCGGGCTGCTGTGCGCCATCATCGGCATTGTGGGTATTCTGAATTTCTTCAACGCCATGATGACCGCCATTCTGGCGCGGAGCCGGGAATTCGCGGTTTTGCAGTCGGTGGGCATGACCGGCCGTCAGCTGGAAACCATGCTTCTCTGGGAGGGGCTGCTGTACACCCTTGGTTCCGGCCTGATCGCGGGGCTTCTGTCCGCCGCGGTGAACCCGCTGGCGGGGCGGCTTCTGGAAAGCGCCTACTGGTTCTACAGCTATCACTACACCATCACCCCGGTACTGGCCATGCTGCCCGCATTTATCGTGCTTGGCTGTGCCATCCCGGCGGTCATGTACCGTCAGGCGGTGAAGCAGAGCATCGTCGAGCGGCTGAGAAGTCTGGATACGTAACTATGGGAACAGCGGGAAGCCGGTCGGCCTCCCGCTGTTTTTTGAAAATTTTTGCATTATCGTGTGTTTTACTTGAATTGGTCCGGTTTATTGGACACATCGCATTGTATAATCCTCTCAGAAACCCAAAAAAGATTATGGATGGAGGAAAAACTATGCGTTTTACGATCAGTGGTTTTGGTGGAGCGTTCAAAGAGGGACAGGAAACTCCGGCAGCGCGGGAGGCAGAACCGGTCAGCGCCGCGCCCCGGAAGTCTGTGGTGCAGGTTTGTTTTCCGGAGACCGGAAGGTCGCTCGCCTATTACAACGACCGGTTCAACCTGAAGGCCGGCGACCGGGTCTATGTGAGCGGCAAGCTGGAAGGGGTTCTCGGCATCGTGACCAGCGTGAATTACAATTTCAGGATTCGGCTGTCCGAATATCAGAAGGTCATTTTCCAGGTAAATACCCGGGTGCACGGCAGATTTTACATGTCCGCTTCCCATTTTATCACCTTCGACCCCGCTGCTCTCCCCGCTGCCCAAGTAACAAGCTGGTTCCGGGCACCCGTCGGCGAAGGCGAGGAATTTGCCAGCGGAAACGACGATTTCTCCTTCTCTCTGGAGCATTTGGAGGAAATGAAGATTACCAATGCCATTGCGGAGCGGGGACACGACTACTACATGGAGAACCGCGTCCGTTATCTCTGTCTGGATGGGACAAAGGGGTATGCAGTCGTGGAAGGGACAAAAGCATACGCCGTTGAATTTCGCTATCACGACGGGGAAATCCGGAATTTACTGTGCGACTGCTTTTGCAGCTATCCCTGCAAGCATGAATTTGCTGCAATGCTTCAGCTTAAGGAGACGCTGGGACACATTGCCAAGCACTATGCGCATGAGTACGAGCAGACCGGCTATTTTGCGGCTATCGCAAAGGAGACATTTTTCGCATTTGCCATCAGTAACTGTCAGGAGGGCGGTTTTTCTCTGTGACGGGGAGAGACTGGCGGCTCCCGCCGGTCATTGCCTGCGCCGTTTCTCCCTGAAATTCCATTTCATTGCCCCTGCGGCTTGATCTCGACCGTCCTCCCACCCAAATTTTCATAGACGCGGTGGGAAACGGACAAAACTGTCCGTCCCTCAGAGGCGCGGCGCAGAGCTTCCAGAACGCGCTCCTCCGTCTCGGCGTCCAGATTTGCTGTGATCTCGTCCAGCAGAAGCACCGCCGGGTCCGCCGCCGCGGCGCGGGCGATGGACAGAAGCTGCCATTCGCCCTGTGAGAACATGCCCTCGGTGCATACCGTGGCGTAGCCCTCCGGCAATGCCTGAATAGCCGCGTCGATCCCGGCAAGGTGCGCCGCGTTCTTTGCCATATCTTCCGTTATCTGCGGGTCACCAAGGGTGATCTGATCCAGCACCGTCCCTGGCACGCGGGAAAAGTGCTGCTCCACACAGCTGATGCAGGTTCGGCGCTCCTGATCCGAAATGGCCGAAACGTCCACGCCGCCAATGGTGATCGTACCGGCTTCCGGACGATAAAGCCCCAGCAGAAGCTTGAGCACAGTGCTTTTTCCTGCGCCCGTCCGGCCTACCAGCGTGACCTGCTCGCCCTGCCTTACGGTCATGGAAAAGTCCCGCAGAACGGGCTTTTCCCCGTAGCCGAAGGTCACGTGGGACAGCGCCACGTCCCCACGGGCGGCGGTTTCCCGATGCTCCGGAATGACGCGCTCCGGCTGGCTTAAGAATGCGTCGATGCGCTTGACCCCGGCCATGGCCGACTGAATGGTCTGAATCTCCATGCCAAGGCTTTCAATGGGTGCAAAAATGCGGGATATGTAGCTGATAACGGCCACCGACGTGCCTACCGACATGCCGAACAGACGCAGGATTTCCGCATTTCCGGAGGCGGACAGCAGCATGACGATGCCCACCACCACGGCGTTCAGTAGCAGGACTACCGGCGAATAGATGGCGTCGTAAAAATTGGTCCGCTCCATGGCGGCGTAGCTGTCCCCGATGCGCTTATCGTACCGGCGCTCCATGTAATCTTCCAGCCCCAGCGCCCGGATGGTGCGGATATTGTGCAGCGTCTCCGGCACCTGACCGGACACGGCGGCGACGGCGCGGCGGTTGTTCAGCTGGGCGGCCAGCATCCGCTTCTGCACGTGGCGGGTGAACAGGGCAAACAGGGGCAGAACCAGCAGCAGAATCAGGGCGAGGCCGGTATTTTTCACCGCGATGACCGCCATGATGGACAGAATGCGGCACGCGTCCGCCACCATGCTGATGATGCCGGAGGTAAACAGCGCCTCCACCGTATCCACATCCCCGGAAAACCGGGCGGCGACCTCGCCGGGATTCTGGTCAACAAGGGTGCCTGCGGGCAGCCGGGTCAGCTTCCGGGACATTTCCGAACGCAGGGCGTGGGTCATTTTCTGGCCGAACAGCACGAGCAGGCTTTCCTGCGCGGAGGAAAGCAGTCCCTCCAGCGCAAGACTGCAAAAGTAGCCCTGTACCGCGAGAAACGTCAGTCCGCTGCCCACGGTCAGGCGATCGACCACCCGTGCCAGCAGCAGCGGTGGGAGCAGGGACGCACCCACCGACGCCGCCACGCAGAGAACCGTCCCCACCGTGAGAAGCTGGTGGATCGCTGCCGCCGTCCGTATCGCGGCAAACACACCGTTTTTATTCATGAGTCTGCCCTCCTGTCTGGCTTTCATAGAGCTGCCGGTACACCGGAACGGATGCCATCAGTTCCCCGTGGGTGCCGACGGTGGTTTTGCCGTCCTCCATAAAGATCACACTGCGCATCTGCGGGAAGTGATACAGGCGGTGAGAGATCAGGAACACAACCTTATCCTTTGCGTATTCCTGCAAATTTGCGAACACGGCATCCTCGGTATTTCTGTCCAGCGCGGAGAATGGGTCGTCCAGAACCAGAACGGGTCTGGGGTGGGCAAGGGTTCTTGCCAGCGCCAGCCGCTGTGCCTGACCGCCGGAAAGCCGCGTGCCGCTGCTGCCGATGACGGTATCCAGCCCCGCTTCCATGGCAAGCACTTCATGATCCAGCGCCGCCGCGGCAAGATACGGCTTCGCGTCCTGATTGCTTCCGCAGAGGACGTTATTCTGGATGGTGTCGGCGCTCAGCTCCGGGTCGTGCCCCAAATATCCCACGGTTGCCGCGATCTGACGGGGGGTGAGGGCGGAAAACTCGGTCTTCCCGAATTTCGCCGAGCCGCCGTAGGGCGCTTCGCAGAGGAACACCCGCCCGAAGGTGGACTTGCCGCAGGCCACCGGCCCGGTGACGCCGACGATGTCCCCCGGATGGACCGTCAGGCTCAGTCCGGAGAAAACCGGCTGGTCGCCGTAGGCAAAGGAAAGATTCTCAAGGGTCACGTCCACCGCCGCCGGAACGGCGAGAGGCTCCAGCGTCTCCGGGGACTTCATCAGCGGCTGAATGCGCTTCCATGAGACCTCCGCCTTCTGCACCGAGTTGAACAGCTTCGCCACCTTGGAGGATTTCACCGTCAGCTTGGTAAAGCAGGAAAGAAACGTAGTGAACGCCGCAATATCCCATGCACGCCACCCGGAACCGAGGACGTTTTTCGCCCCGAACCACAGAATGAACAGCACCCCCGCCTCCGACACGGCCAGATACAGCGGCGGCAGGGCCGACTGCCAAACGTTGCTGCGGACGGCGGTCTTCTCGTAGGTGTCCAGCGTATGCTCGTACTGCCCCTCCCGGGTGCTTTCACAGCCGTAAATGCGGTAGGTCACGGCGTTCTGCGCCCGATCCAGCGTGGCCGTGCTGAGTGCGCCCGCCGCTTTTTTGTAGGCCGCGCCCGCACGCTGGACGTTCCGCTTCATCCACGCCGCGCAGACGTAGGACACCGGCGTAAACAGCAAACTCAGGATCGCCAGACGCCAGTCGTATGCCAGAAGCATGACGGCGTAGCCCACCAGCGCCACGAAGGTGTCGAAGACCTCAGTGGTGAATTTCCGCATTCCCTCCACGCAGTCGTCCACGTCGGAGATGGCCTTGGTCATCAGCTCGCCCGCGCCCTCCTGCTCCAGGGATGCCCGGCTTCTGCGCACCAGATTGGCGTACAGGATGCCCTTCATCCGGCGGTTGATGTTGTTGGCGAAGCGGCGGACATAGAACCGCTTGATAAACCGCGCGGCCTGCACCCCCAGCGTAACGAGAATATAGGCAAGCACCAGAACCGCCATTTTCCCGGCGGTGGCATTTCCGCCCAGAATGTCCGCAAGGCACTGCGCCAGCCGCCCTTCAAACCAGGGCGTGGCAAGAAGACCGATGTTGTAGATCAGGCCGGAAAGGGTCACAAGTGCCAGCGGCAGCCATTCGACGCGGAAATACGAACCGATCCTGTCCGGGCGGAAGGCTTTTTCACGTTTCATCCCCGTTTTCCCCCTTTGCCGTCTGCTGAAAGTGGGGGAAGCCCGCCCGGCTTTCCGCCTTGGATGCCGCGTAGAGCTTGTTCAGCGCGGCGGCAAAGGCGGCGGCTTCCTCTTTTGTCAGCGTATCCGTCAGGTATTCGTAAAAGGCCGCTTCGATCTCCGCTTTGGAGGATTTCAGGCTCTCCGCCTTTTCCGTGGGGTACAGCAGCTGACTGCGCCGGTCGTTGGGGGCGTCCCGGCGGACGAGGTAGCCCTTCGCTTCCAGATTTTTTGTTCTGCGGGCGATGGCGGCTTTGTCCGCGTGCAGCAGCTCCGCCAGCGCCGCCTGGGTGCAGCCGGGACTGTGGCGCAGGGCGTGGATCAGGTCGATCTCCGCCGTGCCGACGCCGGTTTCCCGCATGGTGCGCAGAACCAGCTTTTCCGCCTCCCGGGCGATTTTGGTGATTTTCCGTTCCGTAATGTCCATAGCAGCCTCCCGACTCGTTGTAGATACATCGTTGTATGTACAACTATTATGCCACGCGCATTCCCGGACGTCAACAGCAAAATGCGCCCCGTTTTCCGTTTGGTGGGAAAACGGGGCGCTGTTTCGCTTGTTATGGCTCTTTGAATTCGGAAAGGGGATGGGTTTCCAGCTGAATGGGAGTATAGGAATCTAAGATGGCTTTCGCTTCTTCCTCTGTGATTCTGGTGTCAAAATCCGCGTAATGGTCTGTGGAGGATGTCCGCCACCAGTTCCCCTCCGCGTCCTTTTTCAGCCGGACGATGCTTCGCTCTTTCGGGTTGGAGAAGACCGGGTCGTCATTGTTGGCGAAACGGAAGATGTGATACCAGTATTCCCCATGGACATACGAGTCTCTCGGCCAGTCAATGAAAACATGATCTTCGCACGGTATCAGAGTGTAGCTCTTTCCTTCATCCGTGACACCGTCCTTCATGCCGACAATGCTGCCAATGCGGTCACCATAGAAAATGAGCAGCTCGTCTGTCCCGTTACCATCCGCGTCATAAAACGCATAGGTTTTGACAGGGGGTGTGTATTCCGGATCGGTAGAGGTATGGAACTCGTCGCCCCGGATTAAGTCTTCTACATACTCAGCATACGTGGCACGCCTGCCAATATTCGGGTCGTCCTGTGTGCTGATGATTTCCGCATTGGAAGCCTGCTCCCGTGCGTCCGCCGCGGTGGCGTCGGGCGCCTGTGGCTGAATCGTAAAGTCGAAGCATTCGGCGATTTCCTCGAGACTGACGTTCCCGTCCAACATGATGCTCAGGCTCAGGAAGCAGTCCTCCCGGTCTGCCAGAATCATGCCGCTCTGCTCCGATTCCAGAAACAGGAGGGGTACGCCGTCCGATGTGGTATAGTTTCTCTCGGTAACGCTATCCGGGTTCGTGTAGCCGAACACGTCGTAGAAAACATCCTTTTTGACGCATTGGTAGGTAAACATCTCCGCCGCGTCTCCCAGGTTCAGAGTACCGTAAATGGTAAAGGAGCCGCCCGGGAAATAGCGTCCCGCCGGAATGGAAAGCGCTGCGTCGGTACCGGCTTTCAGCAGGCTGTCAATGCCGAGCAAGGGGAGAAATTTATTGCAGTCAACCTGCTCGTGCCACGCCTTTCCGATCACCTTCAGCCCGTATTTAGCGCAGATCTCGTCCAGCTTGTCCACCATTGTCTGATCCTGAACGCTGTACGCCCAGTAAGCCGGGTCGCTGTCCCAATATTCGCCGCCGGAGGGGGTATAGCTCTGGGTGAACGCCAGCCACTCCTGATTTGCCTGATAATTGGGCGTTCCTTCGATTCCCTGAAGGGAGAATACCGTCAGCTGCACTTCGGTTTCGGTGGGAGCCGTGCCGTCCTGCGACGCATCAGTGGGCAGGGGGATCGTCTGGGTTCCCAGCTCAAGCTGTCTCAGGCTGAGCACATAGGCGATTCCGCAGCCCGCCAGCAGCAGCGCCAGCGCAATGACCGCTGCAACAAGCCAGATTTTTCTTGCGGGCAGCTTCTTTGTGGCGGGCTCCTTCCGGGAATCCACCGGCTCCACCGCCGCCAGCAGCTCCCCGTCCACGCCGGTCAGTCCTCTGAAAAGCTGATAAGCCGTCATTGTAAACCCTCCTTTTTGAGTGTGTCGGCCAACTGCTTTCTAACTTTTTGCAGAATGTACTTCACCTGATTGGAAGACAGCCCCGTCTTCCGGGCAATGTCTTCCTTCGTACCGGCATAGTAGTACCGGAGCAGAAAGACGGTGCGGTCTTTTTCCGGGAGCTTCCGCAGAAAGCGGTTCAGCGAGGCGGTCAGCTCCTTGCGAAGCAGCTCCGTCTCCGGGCTTTCGCTTCCGGCGACGCACTCCGCCAGCTCGTCCAGCAGCACCTGCGTCTCCCCCTTCCCCCGCTTTTCGGCGGTATTCTTCCGCCAGCGATCGATGGCAAGATTCCGGGTGATCTTTCCCAGGAAGGTGGAAAACCGCTGGGGTCTGCGGGGTGGGATCAGCTTCCAGGCGGAGTAATAGGTATCGTTGACGCTTTCCTCAGCGTCCAGGGGGTCGGATAAAATACGTTTGGCAATACTGTAACAATAAAATCCGTATTTCTGGTCAGTCTGAACGATCGCCTGTTCCGACCGGGCGAAATACAAATCGAGAATTTCATTGTCATCCATGTCGCCGCCTCCTTTTTTAGTAGCTTCACCCTTATACACGCAGAAAAACGCGGAATGGAAGATTTTTCTTTCTGACAGCATACTACATCCGGCCGTATATGGCAATCTTTTCAGTACTGCACTTCCATGATAAAACAGAAAATCCGAACTTACTCCCCACGCGGGAATAAGTCCGGATTTTTTCTGTCTGGAACAACCGGCCGATTTTGAGGACTGCGTTCGGAAAAACCTGAAGGCGGACGAAGATTCCAATACCCAGTCATAACCGCTGGCCGGTGGTTATGGCTGCAATATGGCTTGGTTTACTTCCTGTTCTTCCGTTTATACCATACCACCAGCGCTATGATACCGGCCAGGGATACGCAGAGGATGCCCGCCCACATGCCGATGTGGCTGTCGTCGCCGGTCTTCGCCGGGGCGCCGGTGGCTTGAATTGTCGCCTTCTCCACGTACTCGCAGACCTCACAGGTGCGGGTCTTTTCCCCGTCTTTTCTGGATGTTGCCTTTTCGGTGACGACCCATTTGCCGAAGGTATGGGCTTCTTTGGCGACGGTGATCTCGCCGCAGCAGGACCATTTCTGTTCGTGGGTGGTCTTTGTGGTCGTCCATTTCTTCGCACCGGTGTGGTTCGCGGCATCCTTTTCGCCGTACTTCCCGCCGCAGTCCTTACAGGTCGCCTGCTCCACGCAGGTCGCGGTGCCGCCGGAGCAGCTGACCGTCTCCTTGTGAGTATCGTCTCTGGTGCAGACATGGGTGTGGGTGCCGTCGCCATTGGACTGCCACTTGCCCCAGTCATGGCCGAGCGCCCTGGTTTCAAAGACCGCTTCCTCGGCGGTGTCCTTGGCGCTCAGGCCGCAGGTGGCGCAGGACCTGTAATAGACTGCCTTTTCTGTGCAGGTCGCGGCGGATTTCAGGTACTGTTCCTCCACGGTTTCCGCCGTGAAGCTGTGTGTGCCAAGCTGGCCGTATTCGTGCCTGCACACAGCGCAGACTGCCTTTGCCTGACAGGTCGCCGTACCACCGGAACAGTTGACGGTCTCCTTATGGCCGCCGTTTCTGGTGCAGATGCGGCTATGGGTATCGTTTCCGTTGGACTGCCATTCGCCCCAGTCGTGGCCGAGAATGTTGCCGACCTCAAAGGTTTCCGTTCCCTTTTCGCCGCAGACTGTGCAGGACTTGTAGTAAGCTGCCTTTTCCGTGCAGGTCGCGGCGGATTTCAGATACTTTTCTTCCGCCACTTCCGCCGTAAAGTCGTGCGCGGCAAGCTGACTATACTCCTGACCGCAAACAGAGCAGACCGCCTTTGCCTGACAGGTCGCCGTGCCGCCGGAACAGCTGACGGTTTCCTTATGGCCGCTGTTTCTGGTGCAGATGCGGC
>OLRR01001582.1_pt1 | contig 13945 bp, 10 predicted proteins | sample 1671941 | NCBI WGS metagenome assembly OLRR01 (sample SAMEA3136628, study PRJEB25190) | human gut metagenome
TACTTCTGCGATCCTCAGAGTCCTTGGCAGCGGGGAACAAATGAGAACACAAATGGGCTAATTCGGCAGTACTTTCCTAAAAAGACATGTCTTGCCCAATATACTCAACATGAACTAGATCTGGTTGCTGCTCAGCTAAACAACAGACCGAGAAAGACACTGAAGTTCAAAACACCGAAAGAGATAATTGAAAGGGGTGTTGCATTGACAGATTGAATCTACAGTAGCCTTTTTTAATATGTCGTTTTCCATTTCAATGCGTTGTAGCTTTTTCTTTAGCTCACGTATTTCAATCTGTTCCGGGGTTATAGGGGAGGCTTTAGGTATTTTGCCCTGTCGTTCATCCCGCAACTGCTTTACCCATCGCGTTATGGTAGAAAGCCCCACGTCCATAGAACTGGCCGCAGCTGCAACGGTGTAGTTCTGATCAAGGACCAGTTGAGCGGATTTGCGTTTAAACTCTGGACTGAAATTTCTTTTTTTCATTGAGGTACCTGTAATGTTCTGAGGTGAGCATATCATCTCTGTTCAGGTGGACAAATTCAGTAAACCACTACAGCTGCCACCTCTTCCGCTATTATGGAAGAGGTAGCATTTGCTGAAGAGAAAGTGATATCTGCAGAGAACGGATATTTATCACCGGGCAGTATTACTTTTTGCATACTCAAAGGGAGAAATGACGTTTTCTTGATTTGCATCCAGAAAATCAGCCCACCATTGCAGCATCAGTCTGCGTTCGTCCAGAAATTCCGCCTTATGGGTATATGCAGCCCGGACACCATTACGCTCCTGATGGCTCATCTGGCGTTCAACAGCATCTCTCGACCATAATCCTGACTCAATCAACGAACTACAGGCCATTGCCCGGAAGCCGTGACCACAGACATCGACCTTTGTATCGTAGCCCATCAGGCGTAATGCATTATTAACCGTATTTTCACTCATGGGTTTCCAGGGATTGTGGTCGCCAGTGAAAATCAATTCATATTCTCCGCTGATAGTGTGGATCTGTTTCAGAATATTCAGCGCCTGAGAAGAGAGTGGTACCAGATGCTCGGTACGCATTTTTGAGCCGCGATGGGAATACTTGACCCCTTCAATAGGTTTTCGCTCAGGAGGAATGGTCCACATGGCTTTCTTAAAGTCGATCTCAGACCACCTGGCAAAGCGAAGTTCACTGGAACGGATGAAGATGAGCAGTGTAAGTTTAGTTGCCAGTCGGGTGAGAGGTTGACCTCTGTAGGTATCCAGTCGTTCAAGTAGTTCAGAAATGCGATTTAAGGCGAGGGCAGGGCGGTGCTGACGTTTCACCGTGGTTAACGCGCCAGCCATATCCACGGCAGGGTTATAGGTGATAATGCCTGACTGGGCAGCATAGCGCATGATTGCAGTGATACGCTGCTGAAGGCGCGCTGCAATCTCATAAATCTCTTTGGCTTCGGCTGCCTTTACTGGAACAAGTAAATCGGGAGTTCTGAGGGTGGTAATGTCACGTGAACCGATAAAGGGAAACACATGAGTTTCTAGGCTTTTCAGTATCTTCTCACTATGTGAGGCTGACCATTTTTTGTTGCTCTTATGCCACTGCCTTGCGATGCCTTCAAATGTCTGAGCTGTTTCGGGTACCGACTTTTTGATTCGTTTCTGTTCGCACGGGTCAGTTCCTTCAGCTATCTGCTTTCTCGCCGCATCGCGTTTTTCCCTTGCTTCTGATAACGAGACTTCAGGATAGACACCCAGGGCGAGCGTTTTCTCTTTGCCCAGAAACCGGTAGCGGAGTCGCCAGTAGCGCGAGCCGTTAGGGTGAACGAGCAAAAACATGTTGCCGCTGTCGGCAAGTTTATAAGGTTTTTCATCCGGTTTAGCTGTACGGATTTTAGCGTCAGTGAGCGCCATTGGCGGTATCTCCTGATAGTAAAAGGGGCATAAATTTTATCGAATCAGACTATACCCTCAGTTGTACCCTCGCAAGGGGCTTGATGCGGGTAGAAGTTGATTGAGCTGGGTGGAGTTAATGGATTGAAGAGGTGTTGATTTCTGCGGGATTAGAATGCAAAAACGGACCTCCGTGGAGGTCCGTTGATATGAATTTGGTGCCCGGACTCGGAATCGAACCAAGGACACGGGGATTTTCAATCCCCTGCTCTACCGACTGAGCTATCCGGGCAACGGGGCGCATTAAACCTGATTCGCCTCGTCTCGTCAATCAAATTTCTTCAATTTACTGCAGACTGCACAATCTATCATCACTTTGCCGCTATTGCACGCATTGTCAGGCAAACCAGGCGGTCCAGGCGGCGGAAAGCGGCATTGCCAGAAGGAGTGCTGGAAGCATGTTGACCACCGGGAACATTTTAATGCCACAGATGCGTAATCCGGTTGCCAGCAGCAATAAACCGCCTACGGCGCTGAAGTCTGCCATCATCGACGGTGTGGTCAGCGGTAATATCAGCGCGGCAGCCCACGCCAGCGTTAACTGGATGATCAGTAATGGGATACTAATTACCGACACCGCAATACCCAGCGAGCAGGCGAAGATCATCGCCGTAAAGAAATCAAGAAATGACTTGGCGATTAAAATACTCGGATCGCCGGTCATCCCTTCGTTCATCGCCCCGAAGATCCCGGTGCCGCTGGCGCAAAACAGGACAATAATCGCGACATAATTCTGAATAAAAGATTCATGCGCTGGCTTCTTACGTGAGTGACGAAACAGATTTTGTGCTTTGGCGACTGCTGTATTGACACCTTTCTCCAGCAAACAAATTTCGCCAATTAGAGCGCCAAGTAGCGTAGCTAAAACCATCGCTGGAAGGTTGGCACATTTCACCACCAGTAAAATACCAATCCCCAGCGATGCCAGACCAAAAATTGATGTCATGGAGACGCGGATACGTTCCGGTAAGCGTTGGCTGAGCAGTGCGCCGAGAACGCCACCCAGTAAGACTGCACTAGCGTTGATAAAAGGGCCGATGACCACAAGAGTTCCTGTTAGCTGTATTGTTTGATTTTCTTATTATGACCGTTTGGTGCCGTCGATGGCTTGTTTGTTCGCAAAGTCCTGGCTTGCACGCTTTAGCGAAAGGTGCCATGATTGCGCGAATTTTCTCCTCTCTGTACGGAGTTTGCCCGATGCACGCCATCTCCTTACATTCTCTCGCTTATCGCCGTTTCGCGCGAAACGTTTCCCTTTCTATGTTACTGCTCATGCGGTGAAGTTAACGCACGCTCACTGCAGGACAACAGTAAAATCAGAGCGTTTCTGCTTTTACTGATGTCTGGCGGTCGGAGCTGGTGACCAGTTTGACCCATATCTCATGGGGCAGAGTTTTCCACCTTGTCCGGTATTCTTACTTCCCCGAAACGGGTTTGCGCTTATGAAATCAATGAATATTGCCGCCAGTAGTGAACTGGTATCCCGACTTTCTTCTCATCGTCGCGTGGTGGCGTTGGGAGATACTGATTTTACGGACGTCGCGGCAGTCGTCATTACCGCTGCGGATAGTCGCAGTGGCATTCTTGCGTTGCTTAAGCGCACCGGTTTTCATCTACCGGTGTTTTTGTATTCCGAACATGCTGTTGAATTACCTGCGGGCGTTACGGCGGTAATCAACGGCAACGAGCAGCAGTGGCTGGAGCTGGAATCCGCAGCCTGTCAGTATGAAGAGAATTTGCTGCCACCGTTTTATGACACGCTGACGCAGTACGTTGAGATGGGCAACAGCACCTTTGCTTGCCCTGGACATCAACATGGTGCGTTTTTTAAAAAGCATCCTGCCGGACGCCATTTTTACGATTTCTTTGGTGAGAACGTCTTTCGCGCCGATATGTGTAACGCTGACGTAAAATTGGGCGATCTGCTTATTCATGAAGGATCGGCGAAAGATGCGCAGAAATTCGCAGCCAAAGTCTTTCATGCCGATAAAACCTATTTTGTGCTGAACGGCACATCGGCAGCGAATAAAGTGGTGACGAATGCGCTGTTAACGCGTGGCGATCTGGTGCTCTTCGACCGTAACAACCATAAGTCGAATCATCACGGCGCGCTGATTCAGGCGGGGGCGACGCCGGTCTATCTGGAAGCTTCACGCAACCCGTTTGGTTTCATTGGCGGTATTGATGCGCACTGTTTTAATGAAGAGTATCTGCGCCAGCAAATTCGCGACGTTGCGCCAGAAAAAGCCGACCTGCCGCGCCCGTATCGCCTGGCGATTATTCAGCTGGGAACCTATGACGGCACTGTCTATAACGCCCGTCAGGTGATCGATACCGTTGGGCATCTGTGTGATTACATTCTGTTTGATTCCGCGTGGGTCGGTTATGAACAATTTATCCCGATGATGGCGGATAGCTCGCCGCTGCTGTTAGAACTTAACGAAAACGATCCGGGGATCTTTGTGACTCAGTCGGTGCACAAACAGCAGGCGGGATTCTCACAGACGTCGCAGATCCATAAAAAAGATAACCATATCCGCGGACAGGCGCGTTTTTGCCCGCATAAGCGGTTGAATAACGCCTTTATGCTCCATGCTTCTACCAGCCCTTTCTATCCGCTGTTTGCTGCACTGGATGTTAACGCCAAAATTCATGAAGGGGAGAGTGGGCGTCGGCTGTGGGCTGAGTGTGTTGAGATAGGGATTGAAGCGCGCAAGGCTATTCTTGCGCGCTGTAAGCTGTTCCGCCCGTTTATCCCGCCCGTTGTTGATGGCAAATTGTGGCAGGATTATCCGACATCAGTGTTAGCCAGCGACCGCCGTTTTTTCAGTTTTGAGCCGGGGGCGAAGTGGCACGGCTTTGAAGGATATGCCGCGGATCAGTATTTTGTTGATCCGTGCAAGCTGTTACTCACTACACCAGGTATCGATGCCGAAACCGGCGAATATAGCGACTTTGGCGTTCCGGCGACGATTCTGGCGCACTATCTGCGTGAGAACGGCATTGTGCCGGAGAAGTGCGATCTCAACTCCATTCTGTTTTTATTAACTCCGGCGGAAAGCCACGAGAAGCTGGCACAACTGGTGGCGATGCTGGCGCAATTTGAACAGCATATTGAGGATGACTCGCCGCTGGTTGAGGTGTTGCCGAGCGTTTATAACAAGTATCCGGTGCGCTATCGCGACTACACCCTGCGCCAGTTGTGTCAGGAGATGCACGATCTGTATGTCAGTTTCGACGTCAAAGACCTACAAAAAGCGATGTTCCGCCAGCAGAGTTTCCCGTCAGTGGTGATGAACCCCCAGGATGCGCATAGCGCTTATATTCGCGGTGACGTGGAGTTGGTGCGGATTCGTGATGCCGAAGGGCGAATTGCGGCAGAAGGGGCGTTGCCTTATCCACCTGGCGTGCTTTGCGTGGTACCCGGGGAAGTCTGGGGTGGGGCGGTTCAACGTTATTTCCTTGCACTGGAAGAAGGGGTGAATTTGTTGCCGGGATTTTCGCCGGAGCTGCAAGGTGTTTATAGCGAAACCGATGCGGATGGCGTGAAACGGTTGTACGGTTATGTGTTGAAGTAAGAATAAAAAAAACGGGTCACCTTCTGGCGACCCGTTTTTCTTTGCGTAATTAGTGGCTAACCGTCTGTGTGCCTGTCGGGACACGAACGTGTTTATATTTGAACATCGCCATGAACGCGAAGGCCAGAACCACGGAGTAACCAGCGAAAATCAACCATACGGTCTGCCAGTCGGTAATGCCGTTTTGGGTGTACATCTCAACAACTTTACCGCTCACGATGCCGCCGAGGATACAGCCGAAGCCGTTAGTCATCATCAGGAACATCCCTTGTGCACTGGCGCGAATTGCCGGGCTAACTTCTTTTTCGACAAACACCGAACCAGAGATGTTGAAGAAGTCGAATGCGCAACCGTAAACGATCATCGACAGTACCAGCAGTACAGTACCGAACGGAGTCGGGTCGCCGTAAGCAAACAGCGCAAAACGCAGGATCCACGCCACAATACTGATCATCATTACGTTCTTAATACCGTAGCGGCTTAAGAAGAACGGGATGGTCAGAATGAACAGGGTTTCAGAGATCTGCGAAATCGACATGATGATTGACGCATGCTGCACAATAAAGCTGCTGGCAAACATCGGATCTTTGTCGAAGCTGTGCAGGAAGGTATTACCGAACATGTTGGTAATCTGCAGTTCCGCGCCCAGCAGCATTGAGAAGATAAAGAAGATTGCCATACGCTTGTTTTTAAACAGCGCGAATGCATCGAGGCCCAGCAGGGTTGTCCAGCTCTGATTCGCTTGCTGTTTAGCAACCGGAATATGCGGCAGAGTCAGGGTAAACAGAACCAGAATGGCGGAAAGTGCTGCGCCAATATACAGCTGCATGTGGCTTAATTCGAAGCCAGACAGGCTCACCACCCACATTGCCATGATAAAGCCGATGGTGCCCCAGATACGGATTGGCGGGAAGTCAGTAACGATATCCATCCCGGCATTTTGCAGGCGATAGTAAGAGATGGTGTTGATTAACCCAAGCGTTGGCATATAAGCAAACGAGTTAATCAATATCACAAGGAACATCGCCTCCGGCGTCGTGACCTGTGCCGCCATGAACAGCGTGATAGCGCCAATGGTGTGGCAAATGGCATATACCCATTTCGCACTTAACCATTTGTCGGCCACAATCCCCAGCAGCGCAGGCATAAAGACCGCGGCGATACCCAGTGAGCTATAAACTGCGCCAATAGAAGCACCGTCAAACTTCAGGGTAACAAACATATAGGAACCGAGGGTCGTCAGCCAACTTCCCCACAGACAGAACTGCAGAAAAGAGAGGATTTTCAGCTGCAGCTTAAGATTCATGTTAATTTCCTCACATCGTGATGCGGATGAGTGTTTGAAAAAGCACATTTGACCGTGCGAGATGATGGGATTCTATCAACTTCGCGGACTGGTTTTTTGTTACCTGTGGCAAATAATTGCAAACATTCCCAATTTGCAAAACGAAATTGTGATGTGGATAACATTTTTGCCCCTGAGCATCGTCAGGGGCGGTTAATGGAATTATCGGCGGCGGTAGGATTTTTGCGCGGTATTCACTTTATAAAGATAACGGCGAGATTCCGCAGAGGGATGGCGGGTCGTCAGCGTCTGATAAACATCGCCCGGCGTCATGGTGTTAATAATATTGGCAGCCTGAATCTTATCATTCGAAAAGACTCGCAGCACGCTGCCTGCGCCGCCGTTATAGGCGGTGATGACGGCATAACGCCGCGATGTTGGGTTATCAATTCCGCCGAGATAAACATTGTTCAGCATCGCCAGATACGCGGTGCCGGTATCAATATTGCTGGCAGGATCAAACAAGAAACTGCGGCTCGGCGTGCCGGATTTCCCCTGCGAGCGGAACACATCTTTCCCGGCAGTATGTTGTACCACCTGCATTAATCCCAGCGCATCGGAACGGCTGACCGCATACGGGTTAAAGGAAGATTCGGTCTGCATAATTGCCAGAATCAGCGACTCATCAACGCCATATTTCCGTGACGCCTGGCGGACCATGCCGAGATATTTGTGCGCACGTTTATCAAGGTGGTTCGGCACCATGTTAATGGTGACGCTGTAGATGATACGCAGCCCGTTGCTGCGGCTCTTCAGACGGTTTTTCAGCAGATAATCCGCGAAGTTGCTTGCGCGACCTTCCCAGCGAATCGGCTGCCCGGTGTTGTCCACCACCTGACCGTAAAGGAAAGGTTCTTTCGAAATCGTAATATCATCAACGTCGGAATAGAGATCGACCGAACTCGGATCGTCACCCATCAATAACGTTTTGATAATTGCCCGGCGCAAATGCGCGGCAGGTTCTGTCCCGGCGATGGTTTCGATAGTAATCGTACCGTCATCGAAGTTGATGTGGCTGCGGGTCTGATATTGATCGGTGTATTTCACGTAGTCCTTAGGACCAGCGATCACCACCTCTTTGAAGCCCCAGATGTTCTCAATATTGTGGGCAAATTGCCCCATCAGAATATCAAAACCGTTGGTATCTTTGACCCAGGCTTCGTTATAGGTATCGCCTTTTTTGGTCGTCGAACAGGAGATGAGCAACGGCGCAATCAAAGCCAGCGCGAGATATTTTTTCATCATTCCGGGTGCGTGTTGTGTTTGTTTTTATGCAAGTTGCCGGAGGCGTGCTCCGGCACTGTTTTTATTTTTTATCTTCCGGCGTATAGCCCTCGATATGCACCTCTTTACCCTCGAACAGGAAGTTGACCATCTCCTGCTCAAGCAGCTTGCGGTGCTCGGCATTCATCATGTTGAGTTTCTTTTCATTAATCAGCATGGTTTGCTTGTGCTGCCACTGCGCCCAGGCTTCTTTGGAGATCTCGTTATAGATGCGTTTTCCCAGCTCGCCGGGGTACAGCTGAAAATCCTGACCTTCTGCTTCACGTTGCAGGAAAGTACAAAAAATCGTTCTGCTCATAAATCATCCTCTTTATCGACTCACGCGCTAAACCGGCGCGCCAGTGCGTAACTGCTGTAACAAACGCTCCACGGGAGCCGCCAGGCCAACTGACGGCGGTTGCGCTAAGTTATACCAGAGCGCATTGCCTTCATCCATGCAGCCGGTGAATGACGACACGGGAAGCCACATAGGCACAATATCTAAGTGGAAATGGCTGAAGGTATGCCGAAACGCGGTCAGTTGCGTCAGGTTATCGGCAGCAATCTGCCGTTGCGCCAGCCACTGCCGCAAACTTTCTTCGTCGGCAAACTGCGGGAAACAGTATAAACCGCCCCACAATCCGCTCGGCGGACGCTGCGCCAGCAATACTTCATCTTCGTGCTGTAATAGCAAAAAGTAGCCGGTGCGCTCCGGCAGCGTCTGTTTCGGTTTTTTGCCCGGATAAAGCGCCCAGCTATTGTTGGCGGCGGCAATACATCCGTTTTGTAGCGGACAGAGCGAACATTTCGGTTTCGAGCGCGTACAAATCATCGCACCCAAATCCATCATCGCCTGATTAAACCGTTCCACGCCAACCGCGGGCGTCACCTGCTCGCTCAAACTCCATAATTTATTCTCGACCTCTTTTTTCCCTGGCCAGCCGCTTACAGCATAGCAGCGCGCCAGCACCCGTTTGACGTTACCGTCGAGAATCGGAAAGTGCTTACCCAGAGAAAGCGAGAGAATCGCGCCTGCGGTGGAACGCCCGACGCCCGGCAGTGCTGCAACTTCCTCAAAGGTTTCCGGGAATTTACCGCCGTGTAAGGTCGCCACTTGTTGTGCCGCTTTATGCAGATTGCGCGCGCGGGCGTAATAGCCAAGCCCGGTCCACAAGTGGAGAACTTCGTCGAGCGGCGCATTGGCGAGATCGGTCACCGTCGGGAAGCGCGCCATAAAGCGTTCAAAATAGGGGATAACGGTCGCAACCTGAGTTTGTTGCAACATCACTTCTGAGAGCCATACTTTGTAGGGCGTCTTGTCAATTTGCCAGGGCAGAGTTTTTCGCCCGTATTTATCGTACCAGTCCAGAACCTGGGCTGAAAATTGCGACGCTTGCATGGTCACCGAATTCACTGTTGTTGGGGGCAAGATTGCAGCACAGCGACGGCAGGGTGTAAACCGGAACTTTCCGCAGCCACGGCCTTATCATGCTTGCATCCGGCAACTAACTTTGGATAATGCCCGTTTTCAGAACACTTTCACAAGCGACTAAACCTTTATGAAAAACGACGTCATTTCACCGGAATTTGATGAAAACGGCCGCCCACTGCGCCGTATCCGTAGTTTTGTGCGCCGCCAGGGGCGACTGACCAAAGGCCAGGAACATGCGCTGGAAAACTACTGGCCGGTGATGGGCGTTGAGTTCAGCGAAGATATGCTGGATTTCCCCGCGCTTTTTGGCCGTGAAGCGCCGGTGACGCTTGAGATTGGTTTTGGCATGGGGGCGTCGCTGGTGGCAATGGCTAAAGATCGCCCTGAGCAGGACTTCCTCGGCATTGAAGTGCATTCACCGGGCGTTGGTGCGTGCCTGGCTTCTGCGCATGAAGAAGGTTTAAGCAACCTGCGCGTGATGTGTCACGATGCGGTTGAAGTGCTGCATAAAATGATTCCTGACAATTCATTGCGCATGGTGCAGCTCTTTTTCCCTGACCCGTGGCACAAAGCGCGCCATAATAAACGCCGTATCGTTCAGGTGCCGTTTGCCGAACTGGTAAAAAGCAAACTGCAGCTGGGGGGCGTATTCCATATGGCGACCGACTGGGAACCTTATGCGGAACATATGCTTGAAGTGATGTCTTCTATTGACGGTTATAAAAACCTGTCAGAGAGCAATGATTACGTACCGCGTCCGGCATCACGTCCGGTGACGAAATTTGAACAACGTGGTCATCGTCTTGGTCACGGAGTATGGGACTTAATGTTCGAGAGGGTGAAATAATGGCAAAGAACCGTAGCCGTCGTCTGCGTAAAAAAATGCACATCGACGAATTCCAGGAATTAGGATTTTCGGTGGCATGGCGATTCCCGGAAGGTACATCGGAAGAACAGATTGATAAAACCGTTGATGATTTTATTAACGAGGTTATCGAACCGAACAAACTGGCCTTTGACGGCAGCGGTTATCTGGCCTGGGAAGGTCTGATCTGCATGCAGGAAATCGGCAAATGCACCGAAGAACATCAGGCGATTGTGCGTAAGTGGCTGGAAGAGCGCAAACTGGATGAGGTACGCACCAGCGAACTTTTCGACGTTTGGTGGGACTAAGAAAGCATACGGGCGATGACAAATGCAAAACTGCCTGATGCGCTACGCTTATCAGGCCTGGAAAGATGCACGATCGAGTAGGCGGGATAAGGTGTTTACGCCGCATCCGGCATGGAAAACGCGTACTTTGTTATCAATCTGGGGCCAGCAAATGCTGGCCTGATTTTTTCTTGAGGGAAGACTATGATGCGCAAAATGCTGCTGGCGGCAGCACTTTCAGTGACGGCAATGACCGCTCACGCCGACTACCAGTGCAGCGTCACGCCGCGTGACGATGTGATTGTCAGCCCGCAAACCGTGCAGGTGAAGGGCGAAAACGGCAATCTGGTGATCACGCCAGACGGCAACGTGATGTATAACGGTAAGCAATATTCCCTGAATGCCGCCCAGCGCGAGCAGGCGAAGGATTATCAGGCTGAACTACGCAGCACGCTGCCGTGGATTGATGAAGGCGCGAAAAGCCGCGTCGAGAAAGCCCGTATTGCTCTGGATAAAATTATCGTTCAGGAGATGGGCGAAAGCAGCAAAATGCGCAGCCGTCTGACCAAACTTGATGCGCAGCTGAAAGAGCAGATGAACCGCATTATTGAAACGCGCAGCGATGGCCTGACGTTTCACTATAAAGCCATTGATCAGGTTCGCGCCGAAGGCCAGCAATTAGTGAATCAGGCAATGGGTGGAATTTTACAGGACAGCATTAATGAAATGGGCGCGAAAGCGGTGCTGAAAAGCGGCGGTAACCCATTACAGAATGTGCTGGGAAGCCTGGGGGGGCTGCAATCCTCAATCCAAACCGAGTGGAAAAAGCAGGAAAAAGATTTCCAGCAGTTTGGCAAAGATGTTTGTAGCCGCGTTGTGACTCTGGAAGATAGCCGCAAAGCCCTGGTCGGGAATTTAAAATAATCCTCTATTTTAAGACGGCATAATACTTTTTTATGCCGTTTAATTCTTCGTTTTGTTACCTGCCTCTAACTTTGTAGATCTCCAAAATATATTCATGTTGTAAATTGTTTAACGTCAATTTTCCCATACAAAGCTAAGGGATAATGCGTAGCGTTCACGTAACTGGAGGAATGAAATGGAGTTTTTCAAAAAGACGGCACTTGCCGCACTGGTTATGGGTTTTAGTGGTGCAGCATTGGCATTACCCAATATCACCATTTTAGCAACCGGCGGGACCATTGCCGGTGGTGGTGACTCCGCAACCAAATCTAACTACACAGCGGGTAAAGTTGGCGTAGAAAATCTGGTTAATGCGGTGCCGCAACTGAAGGACATTGCGAACGTTAAAGGCGAGCAGGTAGTGAATATCGGCTCCCAGGACATGAACGATAATGTCTGGCTGACACTGGCGAAAAAAATTAACACCGACTGCGATAAAACCGACGGCTTCGTCATTACCCACGGTACCGACACGATGGAAGAAACCGCTTACTTCCTCGACCTGACGGTGAAATGCGACAAACCGGTGGTGATGGTCGGCGCAATGCGCCCGTCCACGTCCATGAGCGCAGACGGTCCATTCAACCTGTATAACGCGGTAGTGACCGCAGCTGATAAAGCCTCCGCCAACCGTGGCGTGCTGGTGGTGATGAACGACACCGTGCTGGATGGGCGTGACGTCACCAAAACCAACACCACCGACGTTGCGACCTTCAAGTCTGTTAACTACGGCCCTCTGGGTTACATTCACAACGGTAAGATTGACTACCAACGTACCCCGGCACGTAAGCACACCAGCGACACGCCGTTCGATGTCTCTAAGCTGAATGAACTGCCGAAAGTCGGCATTGTTTATAACTACGCTAACGCATCCGATCTTCCGGCTAAAGCCCTGGTAGATGCGGGCTATGATGGCATCGTGAGCGCTGGTGTGGGTAACGGCAACCTGTATAAATCCGTGTTTGACACTCTGGCGACCGCCGCGAAAAACGGCACTGCAGTCGTGCGTTCTTCCCGCGTACCGACGGGCGCTACCACTCAGGATGCCGAAGTGGATGATGCGAAATACGGCTTCGTCGCCTCTGGCACGCTGAACCCGCAAAAAGCGCGCGTTCTGCTGCAACTGGCTCTGACGCAAACCAAAGATCCGCAGCAGATCCAGCAGATCTTCAATCAGTACTAATCACCTCGCCCCGGTAACGTGCCGGGGCTTTTTCACTTCAGACTCACGTCCATTGCCAATTTTAATTACCCTAATGATAATCACTGAAATAAATTATTCTGCGCGAGGGTTTTCGGGTGAAAAAGCAATGGATTGTTGGCACGGCGCTGCTTATGTTGATGACTGGTAATGTCTGGGCAGATGGCGAACCGCCAACTGAAAATATCTTAAAAGATCAATTCAAAAAGCAGTATCACGGCATTCTCAAGCTTGATGCTATCACCTTAAAAAATCTTGATGCTAAGGGTAATCAGGCCACCTGGTCAGCGGAAGGCGATGTCTCTTCCAGTGACGATCTCTATACCTGGGTCGGTCAGTTGGCAGATTACGAACTGCTCGAACAGACCTGGACGAAAGATAAACCGGTAAAATTCTCGGCGATGTTAACCAGTAAAGGAACGCCCGCGTCTGGCTGGTCGGTGAACTTTTACTCTTTTCAGGCGGCAGCCAGCGATCGTGGGCGGGTGGTCGACGATATCAAAACGAATAATAAATATCTGATCGTGAATAGCGAAGATTTCAATTATCGCTTTAGTCAGCTTGAATCTGCGTTGAATACCCAGAAGAACTCGATTCCTGCGCTGGAAAAGGAAGTGAAAGCGCTTGATAAGCAAATGGTGGCGGCGCAGAAAGCAGCGGATGCATATTGGGGAAAAGATGCAAACGGTAAGCAAATGACCCGCGAAGAAGCCTTTAAAAAAATTCACCAACAGCGTGATGAGTTTAATAAACAGAACGATAGCGAGGCGTTCGCGGTTAAATATGACAAAGAGGTTTATCAACCGGCGATTGCGGCATGTCATAAACAGAGTGAAGAGTGTTATGAAGTGCCGATTCAGCAGAAACGAGATTTCGATATCAACGAACAACGGCGACAGACTTTTCTGCAATCACAAAAACTCAGCCGTAAATTGCAGGATGACTGGGTAACGCTCGAAAAAGGGCAATATCCGTTAACGATGAAAGTTTCAGAAATAAACAGTAAAAAAGTCGCGATTTTGGGTAATGACTCTAACTTATTGATAGTGTTTTATGTTCAGATAATGCCCGATGAC
>OLRR01001586.1_pt1 | contig 13916 bp, 9 predicted proteins | sample 1671941 | NCBI WGS metagenome assembly OLRR01 (sample SAMEA3136628, study PRJEB25190) | human gut metagenome
CGTTTGCACCGTCGATCTTGGCTGCCTCGTATACAGAATATTCAATATTCTGAAGACCTGCCAGATAGAATACCATGTTGTATCCGGTCCATCTCCAAATCAAAGCGATTATGATTACCCAACGTGCCGGCCATGTACTCTGGAACCAATCCACCGGAGCACCACCAATAGAAGTAAGCACTCGGTTTACGACTCCATCCGGAGCAAATAAGGATTTGAAAATCATAGAATAAGATACAAGTGAAGTCGCACATGGAAGGAAAATCAAGGTACGGAAAATTCCTTTTCCTTTGATATGCGGGCTATTTAAAAGCTGTGCCAGTCCCAATGCTAAGATAAGCATGATCGGTACCTGAACGATAAAATAAAAAATTGTGTTAAATAAACATTGCTGAAATGTTTTATCCTGAAGGATTCTGGCATAGTTTGAAATACCAGTAAATTCCCCGTTTGTTTTTCTAAAGGAGAGCAGGATTGCCTGCGCCATCGGATAAAAACAAAATACAAAGATTAAAAGTGCTGCCGGAATGAGAAATGCCCATCCCGTAAGATTATGCCGTTTTTCTAAACCTATTTTTTTCATGTTTTTCTCCTAAAATAGAGCCGGGAACGCAAGTTGCACTCCCGGCACGTCCTATTTCACTCTTTAATAATTACTCATTAATATTAAATTCTACAGTATCCTGAGCGTTCTTAATTTCGCTGTCAATGTCTGCGCCATTCTGAACTACATTTGTGATTGCATCTGTTAATGCACTTCTGATGTCAGAGTAGTATGCACCGTAATCGATTCCCGGAACTTTTCCTGCAAAATCTACGATATCTTTATATACTGTCTGTCCACCATAGAAATCAGAAGCTTCATTGTAAACTTCAGATTCAGCTGCCGGTAAGTAACTTGCGATCGCTCCGGCATTTGGAAGCAGGTCGTCATATAATTCTACGCTTTCGCCAAATGTTGATTTAAGGAAATCAAATGCAAGGTCTGTGTTTTTACAGTTAGAAGATACTGCCCAGCTTGCTCCACCACAGTTTGCGTAGTTTGTAGCGCCTTCAATACCATCTAATTTTGGCATATCAACGATTGCCCAGTTTCCGGACTGCTCTTCTGCTGCCTGAATAGAAGACATGATCCAACATCCCTGAATAACACCTGCTGCAGTACCTTTGTTCATAGAAGCGATGTACTGATCCCAATCAGTGTAATCTACCATAACTTTTTCATCGATTAACTGTTTGTAAGTTTCGATAGATTTTTTCAGTGCTTCGTTTCCAACTAAGTCCACTTTACCATCTACCATTGGAGAAGCGCCTGCAGACTGAAGCATTTCGATTACAATTTCAGATCCGCCTGAACTTGTAAGCATCGGAACGTTGTTTTTCTCAACTACTTTTTTCGCTTTTTCGATAAAGTCAGACCATGTTGTATCTTTGAAGTCATCTACTGTGAGACCAGCTGCTTCAACCATATCTTTACGAATTGCCATGATTGTAGCACCATTGTCAAATGGAAGACCGTAATTTTTTCCATCTACAGTAGAGTCTGCTAACTTACCAGCAGAGAACTGTGAGAAATCAACGCCTGAATCTGTTAATTCTGTAAAGATTCCCGGATAGTTTGCTACATTTTTGTGGAAGGAATAATCCTGCATTAAGAAGATATCCGGTAATGTGCTGTAATCATCTGCTTCTGCAGCTGTGATTAAAGCAGTTTCAATATCAGAGTATACTTTTTCCTGGATATCCAATTTGAAATCCGGATGATCTTTCTGATACATTTTTTCTGCCTGCTCCATTGCATACACGTTGAAGTTCGGATCCCAACACCATACAGTAAGTGTCTCTTCCTGTGCTGCTGCGGTATCATCTTTTTTTGCTTCGCTCTTGTCTTCTGCTTTTCCACCACATCCTGCAAGCACAGATGCTGCCATTGTTGCTACTAAAAACATTCCCAATACTTTCTTTTTCATTACTATGATCCTCCTTAGATTAAAAATATTCTTTTATAAAATATAAAATGCTCCCCCGCATTTCATAAGTTATTCTTACTCAACATCGTCAACCCAGCGCATTTCGCCCGGTTCCATATCTAATTTGTATACACAGTTGCCATTGATGTAAACCTCTGTGTACTGTGCTTCGGATGAATTATTAATTACTGCAATCTTCTTGCTCTTCTGGAATACGGTTACTTCCGTATCCACATTTGTCACATAATAACGTTTCATCTCATTCTCCATGCCTGCTGCATAATAAATCGCACGCAGAAGAATTCTACAGTTCTGAGGAGAATATGGAAGACCTGCAAAATAAACACTATGTCCTTTCCCATATTCATTTACAACTAACTGGCTGTATTCTCCGTCCATTGCAAGGACTTGATAATTTTTGCCCTGTGCGTAAACTCGGCTTGTTCCCTCACCAAAATCTACTTCTCCATCAATGTCTTCTAAGATGAAATGATTTGCATCCAGTTCATTATACTTATCTGTATTAAGTGAGAAGCACATCTCACGGTCTACACCAAGTACATCAGATAACTGGAAGAATCTTCCCTGATGCTGGTAAGCAGTCGGTTCACCGACTCCGATGAATCCGCCTCCCTGGTCAACGAATCGGCGAATATTTGTTACAACCGCTTCATCAATCCAGTTTTCAGCTCCACTAAATGCAGTATATGCATCTCCAACATTGATAATTACTTTGATGTCTTCCGGAATTCCGTTTTTCACATCATCAAAAGAGATAAATTCTACTTCGAATGGCATTCCGCTTAAGCATTCCAATACACCTTCTGCGGAATAAGTTTCTCTATGCCAGATGGCATGATGTACCTGATTGGACATCCATCTTCTCTGGCTACCCCAACAGTTAAGAATCGCTACCTTAAATGGTGCTACATAAGAAGGAGTTTCCTTCATATTTTCATGAATTTCTCTAAATTCTGTAACAACCTTCTGAATTTCATCAATAAATCCCGGCCAGTTACTTGCAAGTTTTAAATATCCACCGTATCCGATTCGATCCAATGGTGAACGAAGCAGAGCACGTCTGGCTTTTCTCCAGTTATCTCTTGCTTCTCCAATCGGATCTCCGCCTTCTCCAAACACATCCGGGAAGAAGTATGGTAACAGACGACCTTCTGTATAATCTACACCTTTAATATCAGAAATCATACGAAGGGTTACACCACTTCCAACGGAACCTACGACTGCATCTAAGCCGATTCCTGCAAAATATTTACCATACGGTTCTGTTCCGATCCAATGGTCTCCAAGGAACATCATTGCTTCTTTTCCATAAGAATCTACAATGTCAACTAATTCTTTTGCCAGTGCACACACTTCAATCTGCTGGAATTCGATAAAGTCGCGGAACTGTTTACTCGGCACGCGGAACATACTGTTGTGATATCCCTGATCTACAATGTATTCCGGACGGAATTTATAGCCTGCCCATTTTTCAAATCTTTCTAAGATATATGGGCTTACACTTGCACTATATCCAAACCACTCCACATATTTTTCTCTTTTTTTATCATCAAATGTCAATGTGAACTGATGGAAAAAAGTTGTAAATCGAACAACATCGATATGTGGGTTTTCCTCACACCATCTTTTCAGTTTTTCTTTTACGTATTTCTGAGTTTTTGGTTGTCTTACATCATAAGTTAACTGATGTGGTGTATCCTTCCAGTCATTTGTAATAAAGTTGTACATATGTACCGGATCCCAAATCAAGAATGCCAGAAAGCTGACGGTATATTCATGATATGGTATTGTCTGGATTTCAACTTCTTCTGAAGCTGCATCAAATTCCCATTTATCTATAGGAACAATTTCTCCGGTTGTGCGATCGATTACTTCCCACCAGCGTTTCGGATCATCTAATGTATTTACTTTTAACTGTTCGGTATGAAAACCTTCCATTAAACGAATACGAAGTGTCTCGCCTCTTGCGGTTACACGATCACTAATTAAGTACTCCTGCTGAATCTCATCTGGATTCTTCATTGCCCACTCATTATCTTTTCTTGTAGTATAATAAGTCGCATATTTCTTTACTGGTTCTGACAAAAGCGCTTCCGGCATCTCTGTTCCGTCGCAGTCCCTCAATGCATCTGCTCCTAAAAGATTTTTTAGCCGTATTGTTTCGTCAACGATATCTGCATCAGTCGGCAGCGTAAGTCTTCCCGTCATCAACACTATTCCCTCCAAACAACTTTTTTCTTATCTTTTATCTGATAGCTACAGTATAGCGGACTTCAAAAACGATATCAATTTTATTGTTGCTCGTTTTGTTATATTTTTTGCTATTTTATCAATAAAATACTATTTTTTTATCACTTTTTTATGTATAATGGATTTAGAGAGAATTTCATTTTACTATTTTTTCGTCTTTTTTACGAACTTTATTTACCTCACGTAACTTAACATACAAGACTCGCACATAATAATTAAAAGGATGTTTGCTTATGAGTAATGAATTTATTAATCTCGGTTCCGCCAATAGCCGCCCTGAAGATTTTAATCTTCGTTATATTTCAATTTCCAAATATGAGGATGACTGGCACTCTTTGCCACATACGCATCAATTTTCAGAACTTTTTTATGTTCTGCGTGGCGAAGGAATCTTTTATATAGAAGATAAAAAAGTCTCTATGAAAACAGATGATTTAATGATCATCAATCCCTATGTAGAGCACACGGAAAAAACACTCCCAAATAATCCCATGGAATATATTGTGTTTGGTGTCGAAGGTCTTGCCTTCTCATTTAATGACCCGGACCAAGATGGTACTCAAGGCTATAGCTTCTATAGCTATGGTTCCGACAAAAATCAGTTTATTAACTTCGCACAACTCATGATGCGGGAGTTCCAGGATAAAAAATCTGGATTTGAAAAGGTCTGTCATGGATTACTCAAGTGCTTTTAGTCTATATTGCGCGAAAGCAAAACTTGTCTGTAATCTCAGACTCTTCTTTCCGGCTTTCCAAGGAGTGCGCGCTTGCTAAACGTTATATTGATATCAACTATTCCCAGAATATTACGTTAGATTCTTTAGCAGAAATTACACATATCAATAAATTTTATCTGGCACACTCATTTACAGAATGTATCGGACAATCTCCGATTAACTATTTAACCAACCGAAGACTTGAAGCGAGCAAAGAACTGTTGACTTCTTCGAATTTGTCGGTAACGCAGGTTGCTTCCAGTGTCGGCTTTTCATCTCAATCTTATTTCTCACAGAACTTCCAGAAGAAGGTTGGCATGTCACCCAGACAATATCGTAAACTGCACTCAAAGTAAAAAAATCCTAACAAGTGCAAGGCGAATTACGCTTTGCAGCTTCGTTAGGCTATTTTTCTGCATTTAAGAACGATTTTTTTAGCTTTTTTAGTATACTTTCTCTACTTTTCTGTTATAATGATACTTAGTGTTTGTTAATTTTACTTATATTTGGAGGCTTTTACACATGAAAAAGAAAAACGCTGTACAGACAATATCAATTCCCTCAGCTCACTCCAATAACACACTGATTCATCAAACTTCAAACGTCTCCGCGAAAATTACATTATCTGATTCTATTTTGTCCGGAGCCGTTATCGAATATCGCAAAGCCGGTTACAACTTTATTCGTCACTTACATACGAATATTGAAATTTATCGAATTCTTTCCGGCGAATGTTATATGGATATTCAGTCCGAAACACTCCACTTCACAGAAGGGGACTTTGTCATGATCCTTCCTGATGTGGTACATTCCTTTTATCTGAACGATACCTCAGACTGTGAGTTCCAGCATATTCATTTTGATCCGGATCTATTTTCAACGATTATCCTTGATAATGATGGGATTTTTCCGATCACATTGCTTCATGCGGTGTTATTCTCTTCCCATTTTTATTATCGACTGCGTTCGGATGCGACGATTGACGAGCAGATTCAAAAATTGATTGATCTGTATACTGCTTCTGAAAGTCTGTTTACCGCAGCAAACGTAAATGTTGCACTGATGAATTTGATGCTTTACATTCTCGATCATACCGGTGCATGAATACAAAGAACCACAGCTACAAAATAGCTATGTCGCTTATGCACTGAATTATATTCACGATCATTATACTACCAAAATCTTACAAGAAGACATCGCAATACAGTTGCAAATTTCGGTCCGCTATTTAAGCAAGATTTTTAAAAGCTATATGGGTGTGACTCTCTCAAACTATATTAATATTTATCGCATTAACTGTTCAATTGAGCTAATGCAAAACACCAATTTAACTTTGACAGAAATTGCGTTGCTGGTTGGATTTAAAGACTCGCAACATTATTCAAAGGTCTTTATGAATGTAATTAATGAGACCCCTTCACAATATCGAAAAACTGTTTCAAAATAATATCTAATACAAAATAGGCAGGAGCGAATCATCTTCACTCCTGCCTACTTTATTTTCCTTTATTGCTTTTTAAATTTAGTCTTCTTTTTTACGTTTTACTACAACAGTTCCTGCTGCCGCTGCAGACGCTGCAAATGCAAGTGCCCATGCTGCTACGTTCATTGTATCTCCTGTTTTCGGAGAAGTGATAGAGTTGCTTCCTTTTCCAGCAGAGCCGGAACCTGTAGTTCCGCTACCTGTACTTCCGCTACCTGTACTTCCGCTACCTGTGCTTCCGCTACCTGTGCTTCCACCACCTGCTGCTGGTTTTTTGTTGTCGTCTTTTTTGTTGTCGTCTTTTTTGTTATCGTCTTTCTTGTTGTCGTCTTTCTTGTTGTCGTCTTTTTTATCGTCATCCTTCTTGTCATCCGCTGTTTCTTTTACTTTCAGATCTTTGAAGGCTTTTTCGATTGCTGCTTTTGCTTCGTCTACCTGTTCCTGAGTTACATTTTCACCGTTCAGTACGTTCTGATACTGTTCGTAAACTTCCTGCAGTTTTTTCAGGGATTCTTCTGTATATTTTTCTTTCTCTTCTAATGCTTTCTTTGCATCTTCTGCAGTGTTATTCAGTTTTTCCATATCTGCCAGTGTTATAAATGTCTCTTCTACTTCTTCTGTGATCTCAGACTCAGTACCTTCTTCATTTACTGCTGTTACAGCAACATTGTACTTCGTACCTACTTTAAGGCCGGTCAGCTCATATCTTGTTTCTTTTACCGATGTCGCATTTACTTTTTCACCATCCAGATATACATTATATCCTTCTACTGCTGCTCTTGCGAGAACCGAATCCCAAGTAACAAGTGCTTTCGTATGTTTAATTTCAGAGATTTTTACATTAGTAGGAGTGGCTGGTTTTTCCGGAGCCGGTTTTTCACTTTCTAATGTAGTAAATGTAGTTGCTTCCGATCTTGCAGATTCATTTCCTGCTGCATCGACTGCGCTTACTCTTACTGTATATTCGGTTGCTTCTGTAAGGTCTGTCAGTGCAAATTCAGTACCTGCTACAAGCTCATCATTTACTTTTGCTTCATTTACATATACATTGTATCCTGCTACACCTACATTGTCGGTTGCTTCGTTCCATGTAAGCTTAGCTGTTGTTTCGGTTACTTCGGTTGCTTTTACTTCTGCTGGTGCAGTTGGTGCTTCGGTATCTGTTTCTTCTTCTGCTTCTAATGTGGTAAATGTAACAGCTTCGGATCTTGCAGATTCATTTTCTGCTGCGTCCACTGCGGTTACTCTTACTGTGTATTCGGTTGCCTCTGTAAGTCCGGTTAAGTCATACTCTGTAACAGTTACCGGGGAAGCATTTACTTTTGCTTCGTTTACATATACATTGTATCCTGCTACGCCTACATTATCAGTAGATGCATCCCATGTGACTTTTGCAGTTGTCTGTGTAATGTCAGCTGCTACTACAGCTGTTGGAACACTTGGTGCTTCGGTATCTTTTGGTTCCTCTTTTTTCAGTGTAGTAAATGTAGCAGCTTCGGATCTTGCAGACTCATTTTCTGCTGCGTCCACTGCAGTTACTCTCACTGCGTATTCGGTTGCCTCTGTAAGCTCAGTTAAAGCATATTCGGTACCTGTTACAAGTGTGTCATTTACTTTTGTTTCATTTAAGTATACGTTATATCCAACTACGCCTACATTATCGGTTGCTTCGCTCCATGTAACTTTTGCAGTTGTTTCAGTTACTTCGGTTGCTTTTACTTCTGTTGGTGCAGTTGGTGCTTCGGTATCTTTTTCTGCTTCTGTTGTAAATATCACTGCTTCGGATTTTGCAGATTCATTTTCTGCGGCATCCACTGCTGTTACAGTTACACTGTACTCTGTAGCTGCTGTAAGGTCTGTTAAACTGTATTCAGTACCTGTTACAAGTGTGTCATTTACTTTTGCTTCATTTACATATACGTTGTATCCTGCTACCCCTACATTGTCGGTTGCTTCGCTCCATGTAAGCTTAGCGGTTGTTTCGGTTACATCTGTTGCTTTTACTTCTGCCGGAACACTTGGTGCTTCGGTATCTGCTACTGCTTTGTCTACATATGTAATAATTGGTGTAATATGTGCAGATGGTTTGCTTGGGTTTCCGCTATTCTTTGCTACGACACGGATCATATCGCCTTGAGCTACTTCGAGCTCTTCCGCTTTTTCCCAATCTCCCACTTTCTCTTTACTATTTACAAGCGTTACACTCTTCTTCTCTGTGCCATTTACAAAGAGGCTTAAAGTAACTGTTCCGTTTGCATTTCCAGACTGACGAAGATATGGTTCATCATCTTTTACGTTGAATGTAACGGTTCCGCTCTTCGGTACGCGATATGCCATTGCAGTTACAATATCGGTGTTTGGCGGTGTAGAAAGCAGACCGTGTACGGCTGGATTTGTTGTGGTCACTGTACCCTGTGGTGCATCAAGACCTGGACCATAATAAGTGTTTACTGCCCAGTTTGGCCATCCATCACCATCATATGTAGTCATATTTGCCCAGTCGCCGTCACCTCTCTTCATCTGTCCAAACCATACATTTCCCTGCTGTCTTCCAACATAATCTAATGTCCAGTTGTATGTATTTTTCTGTTTCACTGTATAGTCATTTTTAGTTCCGTCTTCTGCAGTAATGCGAAGTGTCATTCCCTCTTCTACTACAGCGCTATCTTCCAGCTCTGTTTCTCCGTTTAATACGGAAACAGTTGCGGTATCTGCTACAGTGATATTTGCTTTCACTTCTTTTACAGTGGTCGGATTGTTTTCTGTGTAAGGAACACTCAGGTTTGTACCTTTTACTTCATAATAACAATCTTTCAGTTCTTTATCAGAACTTGCAACTACTGTATAAGTTACATCTTCCATCCCTTCATAAGAAAGCACGATAGTAGCTCCACCTTTTACGATATCGGAATCGCCAAGTACGTTTTCACCATTTTTAATGGTAACTTTAACGCCTGCATCTACGATAACGTTGTTAAGGAAATCTGCTACGGTTGTGTTTTTCGGAAGATCACTTACGTTTGTTCCGGAAACAGTATACACATTGGATCTCAGTACAAGTGCTGCTACTGCATCACTTTCTGCTGCTCCGATTTCCGGTACTGCTGTGATTGTATGTCCGAAGAAATCGTGATCGATTGTATAACCATTTCTATCAACCACTACTTTACCAGCATTGATTGCCGGAGAGTTTTCTGCAAGTTTGTATCCATCAAATACGGTCTTTGCATTTGGATCTTCATGTGTTCTTGCTTTTTTATTTGCTGCTACAGAATCCGGACCGGAACCTGCATCAACAAGTACTTTTGTACCTTCATTTACTTTTACAGCTGCTGCATCGTTTGGATACGTACTTACATTGTAATACAAGTTGTTGCTGTAAGTTTTATTTCCGTTGATGTTCCAGTTACTTACTGTAGCCGGTGTTTTGCCTGCAAAGTAGAAGATATTATTTTCAATATCTACCGGGCCACCATTACCATGAGTATAGTGCCAGATTGTATTGATTCCTTCTTTGATATAGAATGTGTTGTTGTAAACCTGACAGTTTCCGGAATTTCCTGCCGGATCTAAAGGTCCCATATCTTCATTCTGGCTGATGTTGTAACGGAATGTATTGTTAATAGATTCCGGGCCACAGAACATAACGGTACTTGCAGTATTTCCATGACTGTAGTTATACTGATAGTTTGTTCCGTCACCATAGTCAGCATCCCATGGCTGTCCATCGCCATTTCCTCTTGACGCATTCAATGTTGTAAAACATTCGTTATACTGGAAAATCGCATTTTTACATTTCCATGGCCAGATACCTGCTGCCACACGACCTGCTCCAACATGCTGTTTTCCGATTTCATTACCATTTGCATCCAGTCTTGGCTGCTGCTGTGAATAGTCAGTGGTATTAATCTGTTCTGAACCATTCTCAGCTACATTGTACTGAATCAACGGTCTGTCAAGATACATGGTTGTAATAGCATCGCCACCTACATGATTTAAGTAGTTGTTTTCAATTACAACATTAGAGGACGCATATTTGTCCATCACTGCATCGGATAATGCACCTGTTGTGAACTGTCTCCACTGATAAGTGTATCCTACTGCAATTCCCCAACGATTTACAGTATCCAGAGAACAGTTTCTAATCTGGACATCATTGTATCTTGCGATTCCGGTTTCTCCTTCATTTGTTGGCTTTGCAACGATGAAATAGATACCACCGTTTGTCATGTGTTTGTTATAAACGTTACCTGTTACGTTGTGGATGTAAAGATCATTTAATACGATATGATCTACAGTTCCATTGTCTTTTGCAACTCCGGCAACACCGGTTCGATCCATTGCATATGCATCATTATATGCTTTATCTTTTTCGGTATCGGTTGCACTGTTTCTGTCATTTGTCAGCTCAAGTCCTTCGATTTCAAGGTATTCAGCATCTTCAATCAAAATACTGGAAGATACAGTACCTTTCCATTTATGATTCTGGTTATCCAGCGGAGTACCATAGTTTAACTCCCATAATCCATGACCGTTTGTATTAATCTGTGGTCTGTCTCCTTCTCCGTAAGTAGATACTTTTACCGGAGCTTCTGCTGTACCACTATCTTCTTTTGTAAATTTAAGCGCCTGATCTTCAAATACAGAGCCTTTTTTCAGAAGAATGGTATCCCCCGGGTTAAGGTCAAGCTCATTTACCTTATCCAATGTCTGAAATGCTTCGCTTTCTGAAGTTCCTGCATTGCTATCTTTTCCTTTTTTTGAATCAACATAATACGTTGTTCCTGATGTAGCTTCTGCTCCCTTTGCACTAACAGGAACTGCCGGCATCATCGATGCCACTGTTGTTCCGGCAAGTACCAGCGCCAGAGTACTACTCATCCATTTTTTTCTCATGTTGTTACTCCTTCCATATTATTCTATATTCTTCAAAGTAAACCGGCTGACTTGCTCCATATCTCCGTTTACTTGAGAATCATTTTCAAGCTGTGCGATCTTTTCATCATACTTTTGTTCACGCACTTCCCTTTCGACCGCAATTCTTGCGGTTTCAAGATCTGCATTTTCCTCGCTGCCTCCAAAAATCCAGTCTCGACTTTCATAACATTCTAAAATCTCGGCTTCTGTCAGCTCCATCCCCTCACGAGTGAGATCATTGCAGTATTGTTCCTTCAAGGTACTGATTTCATAATCCAAATATAGCTGGAATGTATATTCCTTGAGTCCATAAATTACTTCGCCTTTTGCAACTTTTTCGCTTCGTTCTGCGTTTTCGTCCTTCCAACGCTGCTCCAAAGCTTCATAGCTGCTGTCGGATACATCCCCGCATTCTTTTGCAAGATCATACACCGCATGAATATATTTCAGCTGCTCTACGGTATTTTCCGCTAAAATTTCATAACCGTGTTTGTCATCATACTCTTTTTCCCAGAAATCTTCTTCATAAATTGCATTGTAATCTTGTTGAATCTGCATTTTGGTATCATACTCTACGGATTTCATACAATTTCGATATTCCTCTTTGCCAATCGAATGTTCTCCAACCGTTAAATTGAATTGCTTGTGATTATTGTATTGGACGGCACACGTGGCAACTCCTGCGACTGCAATCACGAATACTGCAATTCCAAGCTTTTGAAACTGCGTTTTTCGATTCTTCATAGTCTTTTCTTCCCTTCTGTATAGAGTTTTATCCTGCCTATACGCAGACTGTATCTGTCTAATTTTAACTTCATTATAACAATCTGTTTCTTTTTCGGCTCGTCCTTTTTGATTGATTCCATCGCTGATTTTGTCAAATTCGGAACTAGAATAAAATTTCTTTTTTTGTGTTCGGGCACAAAAAAAATGAGCAGAAAACTCCAACCGACTCGTCGGATAGGGTTTTCTGCTCTATAGTAGATAAAAAACAATATCCTCGTCAATGACGAGGATATCTTCTATACGGGTATTTAATATTCTGCTTAAAATAACAAAGTTATCCAGAGTTGGCAGGGAATTTCCTGAGAGCCATTTATAAATGGCCTGTGGATATTCAAATCCCATTGCTTCTTGAATATCTTTCACAGTGTATCCCTTTTCTTTAAGAAGTGTCTTGATGCGTGTGCCGGTTTCTTTTTGCAGAATTGACAAATACACAGGTTTCATAATTTTGCACCTCCATGAAATTCAAGTCGAAAGCCAGGCTTCCAACTGAGATATGCCATCCCGAAACATTATTTCATTTTATCATTTTCAGCAATAAAAATCCAGCTTTTCTTTCTTCTTATTCTAAAAATTTTTCAATATTTTCAAACATAATTTCTATCTTATCCACCTTTTTTTCTGTGTGATAATGACCGCAGTACCATTTCTGATAATTAAGTCTATCCTCAATTTTATCCAACCATTCCTCTGTTGTTCTATCCACCTTGCTCTGGTCTAATCCTTCCAAAAAGACTTCCGTCGGTTCATATTTTAACGGTACGGTATGGCTTAACACTACGTCCACATTCCAGCTGAGTTCATTCAATTTCCGTTCCACATCCTGCTTGATTTCCTCAGAAGGCTGTTCATCCGGCCACCAGCCATATCCATGAATCAATCGGTACATTCTATCGACACTATATGCACCGCCTGTTACAATGGTCTGCTTTCCATTAAAATCAAAAACCTCTCCATCCTTTGCAAAAAGCAGATCCGGATACTCCTCTTCATAATAAACCACACCGCCACGCCATAATTTTTCCCTATAGCTTCCTATCGTCTGCGGTCTCTGCTCATGATTTCCATGAATACAAAAAAATGTAATTGGTAGGGTTTCCAGAAACTCTTTCTTTACATGATCTTTTACCCATCCAGAGAAATTAATTCCTGCGTCTCCAAGAATAATCAAAACATCCTCACGGCTTGTTTTAAATTTGCCGCAAAACTGCTCAATCCGCTCAAACTTCCCGTGGGTGTCTCCTGTGATGTAAATCACGTTTTTCCACCTTCCTTTAAATTGTAAAGCGTTCAAATATCTGCCAAGTTATGAATTACTTTTACCAGTAATTCTGCATCAACAGGCTTCGCAATATGCTCATCCATTCCTGCTTCTTTTGCTCTTATTCTGTCCTCCGTAAAGGCATTTGCTGTCATTGCAATAATCGGTATTGTTTTTGCATCCTCTCTGTCCAAAGACCGGATCAGTCTTGCTGCTTCATATCCATTCATGACCGGCATCATAATATCCATAAGAATGACATTAAATTCACCAACTCTGCTTTTTCTGAATCGTTCAACAGCTTCCTGCCCATTCCATGCTTTGGTCACGTCAGCACCTTCATTTCGAAGCACAAATTCAGCGATTTCCATGTTCAGCTCATTATCCTCTGCCAAAAGAATGTGCAGCCCCTTTATAGAGTTTTCTGATACATCTTTCTGTTCTTCACGTTTATCCGCATCCAGATCTATTTTAAATGGAACCCGGATCACAAATGTCGTCCCTATGCCTTC
>OLRR01001595.1_pt1 | contig 13817 bp, 10 predicted proteins | sample 1671941 | NCBI WGS metagenome assembly OLRR01 (sample SAMEA3136628, study PRJEB25190) | human gut metagenome
CGAAAGTACTGCGGTGCAGTCCGTGGGAGGATAGGCCGTTCCGCTCATGCAGGGCATTTGACCCAAGCAAATCTGAGATGTATCTCAGTGGTTAAAAATTATCTTGAAATTCTGTATAGAATCTGGGATAATCTTTGATCGTGACATATGGGAGATTGGCGCAGCGGGAGCGCAGTTGCCTTACAAGCAAACGGTCACAGGTTCAAATCCTGTATCTCCCACCATTAATTACATGCCACGCTTTCGCGTGGCATTTTTATTTCGGGCGTTTAGCTCAGCGGGAGAGCACTTCCTTCACACGGAAGGGGTCATCGGTTCAATCCCGGTAACGCCCACCATAAAATTTATAGCCGAGGTTATTTGCCTCGGCTTTTTTATTGCACGGCAATCGTAGACGAAGACCCGGATGGTGTGGTGACCTATTACGCTTTCTGCTCCGAGAGCCAGGCTGCTGCGGATGACGCTGCCAACGACGAGGACGCCGCTGGCCAGGATGCCGCTGACGATGATGCCAACGCAACTGGTGATGACGCCGAAGAGTCGAACATTGCCTCCTCACAGACTGGTGGGGCAATGGATGATGCCCGCGATGGTCGGCGTTGGCAGCATCGCGGGCATCTTGGCTGCCGCCGCTTCGCCTCCGTCGCACATCTAATTATTTCTTGCGCTGTCTTTTCGTTAAACGTGTTAATAGTTAAACGGACCGGGTTGATCCCGGTCCGTTATCCAAATTTATCTAGTTAAGTGTCGCTATACCGCTTAGACGAGCTTGCATAGCTCTTTGTATAGTTCCCTGATGCTGAAGCGCTCTTCTTGGTTCGCCTTGATTCCCTGATCAGCAAGCTTCAGCAATTTGCATACAGGAACGCTTGGGATTATTTTCGGCTCTTCTTTCATCTTAACCAAGTAAGGCGAATCATTGATCCTCGAAGCAAGTTGGTACGGGGTTTCTAGCGTGAGCAGCAAATGCATTATGCTGCAGAGAGCATAGGTATCGATTGTCTCTGAATGTCGAAGTTCTTCAATGCCCTCTACATCGCGGGTGAGCATTTCAGGTGGGGCATATTCAATTGTTCCGTAACGCCAGATGCCATGTTGAGCGGTGGTAAACGGGGAATCGGTTTCAATGTACGAAGCGCTTCCCAGGTCAACGAGACATATATCAAAGCAGCAAGAGTCTACTTGTTGCTGAAGGCTTGCGCTTTCTGTTCTGATAATGATATTGCGCGGTGATAGATCGCGGTGCACGAAGGCACCCTCAAGCGATTTGGCATTGAGGAGTATTTTCAGGACCGCTTTGGCAATTGCGGCAACCGTAATGGGCTCGATCCCAATGCACGCACCAAGGTTTACATGGGGAAGTAAGTCTATTGCTGCTGCCAGCGTGACCCCTTCAACATACTCCCTGACGATAATTGGCTTGCCCTTGGCGTTCCCTAGCCCAAGCATGCGGGGAAAACCCTTTAAATGTGAAACCGCCAATGAACTGCGAAATTCTTCCAGGGTAAGCAGTGTTTGAACCTCTTCGTATCTTTGCAGCGCTTCTTGAGAGGTTTCCTTGTATTCCATTTCCTTAATGCCGTCTTCGTAGAACAAAGGGGATTTCAGTGCGACGCATTCATTGAGCGTGTTGTAGGCTTTGCGCAAAACCATGCAGCTGGGATATGGGGCTTTATTTTCCAGGAATAATGTCAGAAAACGACGACTCGTTTCTTCCTTTGTGCAGTTTGGGTCCACGAAAGCTGGCGTAAAGGAGTCCAGAGAGAGAATAGATACTCGTTGTTCTGATTGGTTATTGAGCCCGAAGCATGGGTCAACTGAATCCAAAACTGCCCTTCTTTCATACAGTGTGATTGATCAATACTGCAATCTGATGAGCCTTGAATGTTGCGCAACAAGGTAATGGGTCCATGTAGCCAGTTAACTATTAATCGGCAATTTTCAGAACAAGAAACCTCGTTGTTTTGCCTAGGCAGAGTGTGTCACCATGGCTGATTTTGACGGGGGGGGGCACTTTTTATTAGCAGATCCTTGCGGTTCTATCTCAGTGATGGATTTATCGGCTCCTGAAATTAGAGTAGTGCCGTTTGTCGATCCTAACCCCTGAGCGTACCAGGCGCTTCCGTCTTCGAAAATGCGAAGATGTTTTCTGGAAACATCGATATCGACATCATTGATGCTGTTGCTGCCTGTTGCCAAGAGCCCGATAGTGGTTCCTTCCTCGGAGGTAGAGAGAGGGTATATAGGAGAGCACGCAACCTCGTTATCGATCCTGATTAGCCCAAGTTTTATGGGTTTGCCAGCGGATTTGGTTGTGTGCTTTGGTTGCGCTAGTGTTGGCCGAAGCGTTGAAAATGTGAATGAAAGCTTCTTCTCCATGAAACTGTGCGTTGTTCTTGCTGCAATTTCGGGATCTGCGAGGCATCCCGTAGTCAGAAACATCATCACCAAAAGCACGGCCTTATCGGATGTTTCCGACATAGGAGATGCGTTGATTCTGCGAATGGCGTTGGCGTACAGATTTCCATCAAGGGAATAGTGCCTGAGAAGAGCCCCCATTTCCTTTGCCGCTACGCCACCGTAGTGCTCTATAGCCTCGTGGTATGCACAGGGGTTGGCTAAATTGGAAACGATTTTGCTAGTTATTGTTTGGGCGCTTTGATGAAAGTCGCCAAAAAACTCAGGATGTACCTGGCTTGGGGTTGCGTGGACGATCTGCCTTGATAAAAAGGTTCTTTCATTGATTCGATCACGGGGCGCACCGTTGCCGCACACAGTCCGATCGGTTAGGAGCTCGCTTGCAGCATCTTTATTGGTGATGCCGCCAAAGCTGCGTAGATCAGAATACATATAGGAGCTGGGTGTGTGCATTTATATCCTTGCCGGGTGCGCAATTTCGCTACAGGTTAAAACGATAAAAATGGGTACTGGCTGCGCGTTGTTCATGTTGTAACGCAGAAATACGAGGTCAAAGCTATAATCTCTCAATAGATTTAACGGGTAAACCTCTCAGTTGCGCATGTTGTGCACAAAGCAAATCGGTAACTAATGTTGCGCAACGGATCCTTTTCAAACTGCCTTTAAATAGCGAATGCATAAAAAGGATAACTAGTCTGACGCGTAAGGGCGCGGGCTAATGCAGTGCGAAAAGGAGAATAAATGAAGGATTTGCGTTCTAAGAAAGCAATTGCGGCAAGCCTGAGCTTGACGCTGGCTCTTGGTAGCGTGCCTGCAGTAGCATTGGCCGATGACGCCGATGAGAATAACGAGGGAGCTACTTCCGAGCAGTCAGCAGCCCAGGGGCAGAACCTTGAGGTGATCGCCTTCTTCCAGGGCGGCGCTCGCAATGGGTCTGAGACAATTCTCACCGCAGAGGGTGTCAGCCCTAAGGACAGCGTGGCGCAGTACGTTCACGACCAAGACGGCTACACCCTCCAGGCCATGTCCGCCAATGCCGCCACTGGCCCTGAGTTGTATATGACTTCGTCTTTAGAGGGCGTAACGTCGATTTATGTTTACTACATGGCCAAGGATCAGGCCGAGCAGCAGCCTGAGGCTAAGAGCTTGAACGTTGTGAGCTTCTTCCAGGGCGGCGAACGCGACGGCTCCACTGAAGAGAATACGGTCAATATTACTGCCGACAGCAGCGTAGCAGATTGCGTCAAGAGCTACGATGGCTATACTCCGCAAAGCGTTAGCGCCAATAATCTTACCGGCCCCGAGGTGAATATGACCTCTTCTCTGGAGGGCATCACTTCGCTTTACGTGATTTACAAGGCTGACAAGCAGGCCGAGCAGCAGCCCGAGGTCGAGACGCAGGACCTGAAGGTCATCGGCTTCTTCCGCGGCGGCGCGCTTGACGGCGACAGGGAACTCCTCACTGCCCAGGGCGTCGATGTGCGCGACAGCTTTGCGCAGTACGTCCACGACTACGACGGCTACACCCTCGACCACATGTCCGCCAACGAGGCCACCGGCCCTGAGGTGAACATGACCGACTCCGTCAAGGGCACCAACACCGTTTACGTCTACTACAACGCCAAGGAGCAGGCCGAGCAGCAGCCCGAGGTCGAGACGCAGGACCTGAAGGTCATCGGCTTCTTCCGCGGCGGCGCGCTTGACGGCGACAGGGAACTCCTCACTGCCCAGGGCGTCGATGTGCGCGACAGCTTTGCGCAGTACGTCCACGACTACGACGGCTACACCCTCGACCACATGTCCGCCAACGAGGCCACCGGCCCTGAGGTGAACATGACCGACTCCGTCAAGGGCACCAACACCGTTTACGTCTACTACAACGCCAAGGAGCAGGCAGAGCAGCAGCCTGAGCAGGTTAAGACTACTGACCTGCGCTTTATCGCTATCTTCCAAGGCGGTGAGAAGGACGGCGTGAACGAGGAATTTGGAAGCACCCAGGGCACTGCGCTCGGCACCAAGGTATCCGATGCTGTTCCCGGTCATAATGTTGCTGGCTATGCCTTCGATGGTTATGCCTGCGCAGAGACCGGCGCGGATCTTGCGGCTGACGACGAAATCGCTGAAGGCATGAAGACCATCTACGTCTATTACAAAGCAGACGAGGCTAAGGCAGATGAAATGCATCAGCATGTCGTGAATTACGACTTTAACGATGGCTCTGATTCCCGTACCGCAACTTTCAATGTGCCTGATTCGGAAATGGAAAAGGGTTTCACTGGTTGGCTGAATGTTTATCAGCCCCAGCGTGATGGCTACGAATTCCAGGGCTGGGCTTATAAAGATGGCGATGGCTCCATCCTGTCTGCTGATACCGCTTTGCCTAATACCGACACGGTAGATGTTGTTGCTCAGTGGAAGGCTACCGATGCTCAGGCCGAGCAGATCACCGTTAAGTTTGTTGACAACTTCAACGGAACCGAATCTTCCGCCGAGGTCAAGAAGGGCGAGGCTGTTGCCAAGCCTGCCGACCCCACCTATGACGGTTGGACCTTCGAGGGTTGGTCTTCCACCCTCAAGGACGATGAGGGCAACTGGGAGTACACCCCCGTTGACTTCAGCAAGGCAGTTGAGGATGAAGACCAGGACGGTGTGGTAACCTATTACGCCTTCTACTCCGAGAACCAGGCTGCTGCGGACGACGCCGCTAATGGTGAAGAAGCCGCGGAACAGGAAGCTGCCGGTGATGACGCCGAAGCGGCGGATGAATCGAGCATCGCCCCTCAGACCGGTGACGCCACCAACGTTGCCGCTGTCGCTGGCATTGGCGGTATCGCGGGCCTCTTGGCTGCCGCTGCTGCGCTGCTTCGCCGCCGTCGCAGCAACTAGCTAATGCATACGCTGTCCGTTTGAGGCAGAGGTACTAGCAGGCGAATGGACTGGGTTATTCCCGGTCCATTCGTTTTTTAGTGGGAAAATGAAGCAAACCCGTATTTGAGCTTGCGTTTGACCGCATTGCGCGTGAAGGGAGTTGCTATGACTTTTGTCCTCGGGCTGGCTCAGTGCCGTCATCCTGAAGAAGGCGGTACGGAAGCTGTTTTGGAAATGGCCGAACAATGGTGTGCCGAAGCTTCTCTTCGTGGGGTGGATATCTTGGTGTTCCCCGAGTCGCTTATGACCCGCTATGAACTGGATAAACGGTCGTTCGCTTCTGAGGCTGAGTCAATTGATGGGCCGTTTTGCTGCGGAATGAATGCGCTTGCGGCGCGCTATGGCCTTTGGCTTGTATACACCGTGAATGAGCGGAACGATGAGGGGAATCCCTTTAATACGGCTGTTATTACGGGAAGCGATGGGGCTAAGCACGGGGTTTACCGCAAAGTGCATTTGTTCGATACCGATTTCACTAAGGAATCCGATCGTATGGCGGCGGGCTCTGCGTTGTTCGAGCCCATTGATACTCCCTTTGGGCGTATCGGTCTTTCGATTTGCTATGATTTGCGTTTTCCGGAAGTGGCGCGCTTTGCGGCAACGCATGGGTGCCAGCTGTTAATCAATCCTGCTGCCTGGGTAGATGGCCGCTTGAAGGCGGAGCAATGGCGTACGCTTCTTTCGGCGCGCGCCATTGAGAACGAGATCTTCGTTGCGGGCTTAAGTCGCGTTGACAAGGGCTACATCGGGCAAAGTGCCGTGTTTGGGCCTGATGGTGTGATGCTGGCCAGTGGCAGCGTCCGCGAAGAGCTGGTTGCTGCCCGCATAGACCTTTCGGCGATTGATGGAGTTCGCGCAGCCATGCCCGTCCTTGAGCATCGCAGGCCGGAGCTTTATTAGTGGGGTATGGGGGCAGACGCCGTTTTCCCACTAGGCAGGGCTGGGGGGGCGCCCGGCAACTCCATGCGATTAGTGCGGGCGGCGCCTCAAAGCTAAAGTGGGAAACGGTACCTGTCCCTATATTCCTACTTTGCCGTTTCAACAATCAGGGCAGATCGTTCGACTTTTCGTTGCATAGTGTGGAATCGGCGTGTATGGGGCTTTCTTCGCGGATTCGCGGCCGAGATCTGTGGTGATGCGGCATAAAATCACAATGTTTACTAAATAAAACATACGGGAGTCAATAGACTCTCTTTGGCACTCGCCCGAAACCTACCTCAACTGCACTATTAAGGGAGTTGCTGTGCTTAGCCGCTTTAGCGTAAAGAAGCCATATATCGTTACGGTTGCGGTGATCATCATCCTGATTCTGGGTGGTGTTTCGCTTACCAAGATGAAGACCGACTTGCTGCCCGATATGGATTTGCCCTATCTGGCGGTTATCACCACCGACCCTGGCGCTAGCGCTGAAAAGGTGGAATCCGAAGTTACCGATGTATTGGAAGGCTCGCTCTCGAAGGTAAGCGGTGTTTCCTCTGTCCAAAGCCAAAGTGCTGATAACTATTCCATGATATTCCTCGAGTTCGAGGACGGAAGCGATATGGATTCTGCCATGGTGAAGGCCTCGTCCGCGGTAAACGAGGTTTCTTCCCAGTTGCCTGAAACCGCTGGCAGCCCTAACTACATGGAAATCAGCATGGATATGATGGCAACCTTGTATGTTGCCGCATCCTACGACGACCATGATATTTTCGACACCACTTCGTTGGTGAAAGACAAAGCGGTTCCTGAATTGGAGCGCATTGACGGTGTTGCCGACGTTTCTACGGTTGGGGCGGCGGAAAAATCGGTAGAGGTGCGCCTTTCCGACAGCAAGATTGAAGACATCAACAACAAGTTGTTGGCCAGTGTCAATTCCCAGCTTTACGATGCCAAGAAAAGCATCGATGAAGGTGAGGCGAAGCTGGCTGAAGCGGAGAGCCGGCTAAACAGCCAGAAAGAAGCGCTCGAGCAGAAGCAGCAGGAAACAAGCGATCAGCTTGGTCAGGCAAGCTCTGGCTTAACGCTGGCAATTTCCGGGAAAACCAGCGAGATCACTTCGCTGCAGGCGGGGATCGGAGCGCTGAAGGCCGTCGATCCTAGCGGCGCAAACCCCCAGGTTCAGGCGCAAATCGGGCAGCTTGCGCAGAAGGCGCAAACGGCAACGGGAGAACTCGAAGCCTACCAAAAACAGCTTGCCGAAGTGCAATCGGGCTCTATTACCGCAGCAACGCAGTTCGGCAGCGCCAGCGCTCAGTTTGCCAGCGCCCAACAGACCATCGACTCCAACAAACAACAGCTGACGGATGCCCGTTCTCAGTACGAAAGCTCGCGTGAAGAGGCTCTTTCCAAAGCGAATGTCGATGCCTTGGTGGACAAGGAAACGCTAGCAGGCATTATTAAAGCCCAGGATTTTTCGATGCCGGTTGGCTATCTTGATAGCGGCTCGGACGACCAGTGGCTGTTGCGTGTGGGCGACAACATCTCTTCCATTTCCGACCTGCGTTCGCTTTTGCTCGCCGACATCGATGGCGTGGGTGAAATCCGCCTTGCCGATGTTGCCGACATCACCGAAGTTGACAATGTCGGAGATCAGTACATGCGTATCAACGCCAAAGATGGCGTATTGCTTTCGGTGTTCAAGAATTCCACTGCTTCTACGAGCGAAGTTTCTGCAGATACCCGAGCAGCGCTTACCAAAATTGAGCAGGCCAATCCCGGCTTGCATCTAACTGTGGTGAGTGACCAGGGGTCTTTCATTGCGCTGTACATCAACTCTATTTTGCAGTCGCTGCTTTTGGGCGCGCTTCTTGCCGTGGTGGTGCTCATCGTTTTCCTTCGCGATTGGCGTCCCACGCTCATCATGGCTTTCAGCATTCCCTTCTCAGTGCTCTGCGCCTTGGTGGTGATGTACTTCTCGGGCATCTCGCTGAACATTATGTCGCTTGGCGGTATTTCCATCGCTATTGGCATGCTGGTAGATAATTCGATTGTTGTGCTGGAGAATATCTATCGCCTGCGCAGCCGCGGCATTCCGCCTGCTCGCGCAGCCGTTCAGGGCGCGAAGCAGATCTCGGGCGCGGTAATTGCTTCCACGCTTACTACCATTTGCGTATTCTTGCCCATCGTGTTTACTACGGGCATGGTGAACCAGCTGATGCTGCCCTTCGCGCTGACCATTGCCTACGTGCTTACTGCGTCGCTGCTTATCGCGTTGACCATGGTTCCCGCTGCCTCTTCGTTCCTGTTCAAGAACTATATTCCTCGCCGCAACAACTGGTTTGAGACGCTGCAGACGAAATATGCTCATTCGCTGGCATTCTTCTTGCGTCATAAGGCGTTGCCTCTTGTGGTGTCGGTAGTGCTTTTGGTTGTTGCAGTGATTGGTGTGGTGAACATGGGTATCACTATGATCCCCACCATGACCTCGAAAACGGCAACGGTGACAGTGACCATGCCTGAAGATACCGACAAGGAGACGGCGTACGCTACGGCGGATAAGGTTATGGACGAAGCCATGGGCATCGACGGAGTGAAATTCGTTGGCGCTATGGACGGAACGTCTTCGACTTCGATGGTTGCGAGTGATATTTCTAGCAGTAGCAGCAGCGACAAGTTCCACCAGGTGTTCACGTTCTACGTACAGACCGACAGTTCAGTGACCACCGAAGGCCAGGTGCTTTCGATTTTGGATCAGCTACAGCAGCGTACTTCTGGCCTGAACTGCGAAGTGATTACCGATGCTTCTTCTTCCGAGGCGATGAGCTCTATGACCGGCAGTGGGCTTTCGCTGAGGATCCAAGGTCCCGATCAGGATGAGCTGGTGCGTATCAGCGAAGATGTGATGGGGATCGTTGGCCAGGTGGAGGGCTATACCGAAATCGAAAACGGCATGGAAGATGCTGCGACCGAGCTTCACCTGGTTGTCGATCGCGACAAGCTTACCAAGGACGGCTATACGGTTGCTCAGTTGTATAGCGATTTGGCGAAAAAGCTTTCCGAAAGCGCCGATGCGCCTTCCATGACGCTCGATGGCAGCAAGATGAATGTGTCTGTAGTGGATAAGACAAACCCTGTTACGGCAGACAATCTTCTTGATACCGAGATTGAGATAACCAATCAGCAGACGGGCGATACCACCACGCACAAGCTTCGCGAGTTCGCTAAGGTTGAGCAGGGAGTTGCCTCTCCCACGATGATTCATGTGAACTCAACCCGTGCTATTACGGTGACGGCCGATGTCGAAGATGGTTACAACAATGCTTTGCTTGCGCGCGATCTGCAGACCAAGCTCAAGGATTATCAGCTGCCCGAGGGCTACACCATTCAAACCAGTGGCGAACTGGAAAACATCAACACAATGCTTTCTCAAATGATGCTGCTTCTGATTTTGGGCTTTGTGCTGATTTACCTTGTTATGGTGGCGCAGTTCCAGAGCTTGCTTTCTCCTTTCATCGTGATCTTGACTGTCCCCCTTGCCTTTACCGGCGGTTTGTTCGGTTTGGTGGCAGCCGGCGAACAGTTGAGCATGCTTTCGCTGCTGGGCTTCGCGGTGCTTATGGGCACGGTGGTGAATAACGGCATCGTGTTCGTTGACTATGTGAACCAGCTGCGCCGTGGTGGCCTGTCGAAGCACGATGCCCTGGTGGCTGCGGGACGTACCCGCATGCGCCCCATCATGATGACGGCAATTACCACCATCTTCGCTATGTTGCCGATGGTGTTCAGCGATGCGGTGGGATCGTCGATGCAGCGCGGCATGGCGGTTGTGGTTGTGGGCGGCTTGCTGTACGCCACGTTCATGACGCTGTATGTGGTGCCGGTTATGTACGACATCCTGTATCGTCGCGTTCCTCGCGAGGTTGATTTGGGCGATGAGTCTATCGACGACGATCCAGGCGATGCTCAAGCATATTTGGAGGCAATGCAGAACGCCCGTGCTTTAGCTGGAGTTAAGCCAAGAGTGGCCAATGCAGGTTCGGGAGGGAGTGCCGGAACAGCTTCGTGACAGGCATGGCTTTCGCAGAGGCAACCATTCACAATCCCCTCATCATTTGGGGTTTCTTTGGGGAAGAAGGAATGAACGTGTTACAGCATTGTGACGTTTTTGCTTGGGTATCCTGCTAGAATAAAGAAAGATAATAAGCGAGGCGCAGGGGCGCTTCGATACTGGGGCCTTTGCCGTATGGCGAAGGAGAAAGAGGGGCGAGAGCTATGAAGCAGTACAGGCGCGTATTTGCAGCACTCGATGGCGGCAGCACTCAGCAGGAAGTAGCCGAGCGCGCAATTCAGATTGCGAAGCTCAACCATGCCGAATTGATGTTCGGCCATGTAGTAGATTCGGTTCCCGATTCCTTGACGGGCACCGACTACAAGGAGCTTGCTGAAACGGTTCGCAACCGTTTGGTCGATTCCTTGGGCGATACGCTGAAGTCAGCCGAGGAAGATCCAGACATCCCTTCCGTAGAGGTTGTCGTTAAGGTTGGTCGCATTCAGGAAACCATCCATAACCTGATGATCAAGCCGTTCGAGCCCGAGCTGGTTATCTGCGGTGAGCGCGGTCTTTCGAACATCACCTACGTATTCGTTGGCAGCGTTTCCACTTATCTGATCAGGAACCTTCGCTGCGACGTTCTTGTTGTAAAGCAGGATTAGTCGGTTGCGCTGGTCTACGATCAGCGCAACATGCTCCTGAGACGCGACGATGCTGCGCGGGATTCTGGCGGTACAGGGAAATTTCAAAGCCCATAGGGCGGCGCAAAGGCCAGCCCTATGGGCTTTTCAATCTCCCCGCACTCGCCAGAATCTTACTCGCTGACTCTACTGGTGAATACCCCAAAGCTCGTTAACGTCCTTGTGGGCGTTTTTTATTGGGTCCGAGTTTCGATAGTAGAGCAGCATCGTCTAAAATAAGAAGCAGTGCGCCCGTGCGGTGCATTCTAAACATACTAGAGCGGCCGGCAGCTTGCTGGCTGAAACGTTACACACAGAAAGGCATGGCATGCAGCGCAACCATTACGATTTCCTTATCGTTGGCGCTGGCATCACGAGCGCCGTTTTTGCTCATGAAGCCGCCAAGATCGGCAAGACCTGCTTGGTCATCGACCGCCGCGATCACATTGCAGGCAACATCTACACGGAAGAAATCGATGGCATCAACGTGCATAAGTACGGTGCCCATATCTTCCATACGTCGCTTCGTCCCGTTTGGGATTACGTAAATCAGTTTGCCGAGTTCAACAACTATGTAAACTGCCCTGTTGCCAGCTACAAGGACGAGCTGTACAACTTGCCGTTCAACATGAACACCTTCTCGAAGATGTGGGGAATCAAGACCCCCGCTGAAGCGAAGGAAATCATTGAGCGCCAGAAGCAGGAAGCAGCCGAGCAGATTGGCGAAGGCGAGCCTTCTAATCTCGAGGAACAGGCGCTTTCGCTTATCGGCAAGGATGTATTCGAGAAGCTGATCAAGGGCTACACCGAAAAGCAGTGGGGCAAGAGCTGCACCGAGCTGCCCGCTTCCATCATCAAGCGCCTGCCCGTTCGCTTCATCTATGACAACAACTACTTCAACGACCGTTGGCAGGGCATCCCCATGGGCGGCTACACTGCTATGGTTGAGCGCATGTTCGGCGATACGGAAATTTTGCTGAATACCGAATATCGTGAGTTCGTTGCTGAAAACGAAGGTATTGCCGACCGCGTTATCTACTGTGGCACCATCGATGCTTACTTTGATTATCAGCTTGGCGCGCTGGAGTATCGTTCTTTGCGCTTCGAGTCCGAGCGTATTGAATGCGAGAATTGGCAGGGCAACGCGGTGGTTAACTACACCGAGCGCGAGGTGCCCTTCACGCGCATTATCGAGCACAAGCACTTCGAGTACGGCACTCAGCCAACCACCATCATTACGCGCGAGTATCCCGCAAACTGGGAGCGCGGCGATGAGCCGTACTATCCTCTGAACGACGATCGCAACAGCGCCCTGTACGAGCAGTACGTTGAGCTTGCCAAGCAGGAAGGCAACGTGGTATTCGCTGGCCGTTTGGGTGGATACAAGTACTACGATATGGACAAGGCCATCGACGCGGCATTTGATTTGGTGGATGCTGAACTTGGCGTTGACCTGAGAAAATAGGATTGATCTCCATTTTCTTGCATTGATATGTTGCGAGCCTGGTATGGTTGCCGGAAAGGGCAGCTGGCCAGGCTCGCTGTGATTTGTGCCTAGCGAGAACGTTGGCGCCGCTGTGTTGGGCACGCCGTTCGGTTGAAAGGAAAACGTATGAGACTGATAGGGATACTTGCCGCCGCTGCTTTGGCGTGCACGTTGGCGGGTTGCGCAGCTCCGCAGCAACAGCCCGACCACTCTCAGCTCAAGGTGAATGATGCGGGCGTTTCTTCGGATGGCGGTGCCCAAAGTGGCGAAGGAGCCGAAGGGGGCGTTTCTTCTGCGGAGGAAGCTAAGCCGACGGCAAGTGAGTTGCGCGCGAAGCTGGATATAACGGAAGACTATCGTTCCGACTTCAACCACGGCGAAAAAGGGGCCAGCTATCAGAAGTACATCGTGCTGCACGACACCGAAGTGGATAGCAGCGCGGCTTCTATCGTTAATTCATGGGAGAGCAGTGGCAACAAAGTGGCCTCGCAGTTCATCGTGAATAAAGACGGATCTATCGTGCAATGTGTGCCGATGGATGCCATTGCCCATCATGCTGGCTATGGCGATGCGGGCCACAACAGCGAATATGGTGTGTCGGAAGATGGGCGCGACGACAAAAGGGGAACCACTAAAGCTCCTTCGAAGAGCATTACCGACTATGGCATGAATTCGTATTCTATCGGTATCGAAATAGTGCACGTGAGCGGTCAGGGCGCTTATCCCGAAACGCAGCTTGAGGCGATTGACGGGCTTATTGCCTATATCGATGCATATTACGACAGCGAAAGCACCATCATCGACCATAAAATGTGGCGTTCTGGCAACTCTGACACCTCGGCTGAATTCGCAACGTATTTAGCTAATTACCGCGATCATCGTACGCATAACTAGCCGAACAGGAAAATAGGGGCAGGTATCGGATTCCCGCTTTCGCCGTAGCGCACAAAAGCAAGGCTTCGTATGCGAGTTTTGAACCGCCTCCCGTTTCTTTATGTCCAAGAAGCGGGAGGCGGTTCGTTCATTGCGGGCGCGGACCTGTATGCTGGCTGGAAAACGGTACCTGTCCCTATATTCCCGCCTGTTCGTGGAGAGTTTTATGCGCTTGCCGAAGCCATTTCATTCAACGTAAAAAGCGAGTAAACTAATGTGGCTTATAGCTATGCGCTTCGGCTGCTGCCCTGAGGGGTATTGGACGGTATGCGCCGTGTGCATAGTCGGCAATTGATACATTTCGCGCTTTTGCGCTTGCTGTTTGCTTGTTTGAAAGGGAGCCCAATGGCAGACAAGGTCGCAGTACTCATACCTTGCTACAACGAAGCCGTGACCATCG
>OLRR01001607.1_pt1 | contig 13779 bp, 9 predicted proteins | sample 1671941 | NCBI WGS metagenome assembly OLRR01 (sample SAMEA3136628, study PRJEB25190) | human gut metagenome
GTCCGTTCCTGCTTGTCGGCGAAACTGTAGTTTCGCCGACAGCCTAAGCCTGAACGGTGTGTTCAGGCTTTCGGTATATCATACTGCAGCATCGTTAAAGGAGGGGATTTATCGTGCAGACGCAGATTTTTATGGTGCATAAGCGGCATCTGGGACTGCGGGCGCCGACGGTACTTGCCGTCGGCTTTGCGCTGACGATTCTGGTGGGTGCGCTGGTACTGATGCTGCCGGTTTCGGCGGCAGACGGACAGATAACACCGTTTCTCGACGCGCTGTTTACAGCAGCCTCGGCGAGCTGTGTTACCGGACTCGTCACGGTCAGCACGGCGGTGCACTGGTCGGTATTCGGCAAGTGCGTCATCCTGCTGCTGATTCAGATCGGCGGACTCGGCTTTATGTCCGTCGCGGCTATTGCGTCGTTTGTCCTGCGGCGAACGATCACGCTGCACGAGCGCATGGTGATGAGCGCGGGGCTTAATCTGTCGGATGGCGGCGGCATTGTCCGTCTGACACGGCGCGTGCTGTTCGGCACGTTCATCATCGAAGGGACGGGAGCGGTTCTGCTGTCCTGCCGGTTCGTGCCGCATTACGGTTTCCCGAAGGGAATCACAATGGGCGTGTTCCACGCGGTTTCGGCATTCTGCAACGCAGGCTTTGACCTGATGGGCACACCGGACGATCCGTTTCAGTCGCTCATCGGCTGGGCGGAGGATCCGCTCGTGAACATTACGGTGATGGCGCTCATCGTGCTCGGCGGTCTCGGCTTTTTCGTGTGGAGCGACGTGTGGGACAAGCACAGTTTCTGCCGTCTGCGCCTGCACACGAAAATCGTGCTGACGGCCACGGCAGGTCTGCTGCTGTTCGGCTTTGGCTGGACGCTGCTGTTCGAGTGGAGCAATCCGGCAACGCTCGGTGCGTTTGATACTCCGCACAAGCTGCTTGCGGCGGCGTTTGAGTCCGTGACCCTGCGCACGGCAGGCTTCAACACCATCGACCTCGGCGCGCTTACCGGCCCGAGTCAGGCGGTGTCGTGCCTGCTCATGTTCATCGGCGGATCGCCCGGCTCAACAGCAGGCGGCATCAAGACCGTGACGGCGGCCGTGCTCGTGCTCACGGCCATCAGCGCCTTCTGCGGGCGCACAACGGTTTCGGCGTTCGGCCGGACGATTGCGCCGCGCAGCATCATGAACGCCGTAACCCTGCTCATGGCAGGCGGCGTGCTCTGTCTGGTCGGCGCCTGTGCGATCGCCGGAATCGAGGACGCACCGTTTCACCAGTGCCTGTTTGAAGCGGTCTCCGCGTTCGGCACGGTCGGTGTGTCCATGGGTCTGACACCGACGTTGGCGGCGGCTTCGCGCGTCATTCTGATCGTGATGATGTATATGGGCCGTGTCGGTGTGCTGACGCTTGGCGTTGCCGTTTTCATGCGCCGCAGAGAGCCGCCAAGGCTCAAATACCCGGACGCAGATGTGTTTATTGGTTGAGGCAGCATTCCGCAATTACATTTTCGGCATTTTGCGTGATGATGCCTTTATGGTGAAGTAGATTAAGCAGTTATCCAAAGGAGAGACAGATATGAAATCCTTTCTGGTGATCGGCATGGGCCGATTCGGTACCGCCGTTGCGCAGGAGCTGACCGAGCTTGGTCAGGAGGTTCTTGCCATCGACGAGAACGTCGAGAGCGTGCAGCGCATCGCGGATGATGTGACGCAGGTCATGCAGGGCGACGCGCAGGACGAAGCCGTGCTGGGGGCCATCGGCGTGCGCAACTTCGACTGCTGTATCGTTGCGGTAGGTACGGATATGGAGGCGAGCATCCTCATCACAGTCATGCTCAAGGATCTGGGCGCGCAATACATCATTGCCAAAGCGAGAAGCACTGTGCATGCCAAGGTGCTCGAGCGCGTCGGTGCGGACCGTGTTGTCCTGCCGGAGAGCGAAATGGGCTGCAAGCTGGCACAGCGCCTGGCACATGCCAACGTGGTGGATTTTATCGGCGTGTCGGACGAATACAGCATTCTGGAGATACACGCGCCGAAAAGCTGGGTCGGCAAATCGCTGGTGCAGCTTGACGTGCGGCAGAAGCATAAAGTGAATGTGCTCGCCGTCCGTCATGGTGAACAGGGTGCACTGGATGCAAGTCCTAAGCCGGATAGGGCCATCGAGCCGGATGATCTTCTGTTTATCATGGGCGAAAATAAATTTGTGAGCAGGGTGGTGGAACTGCATTGATTGAGATACAGAGCCGTCAGAATGCCGCGCTCAAGCATCTTGCGCGGCTGGGACGGGAACGAAAATACCGCCGGAGCACGGGGGAAATGCTGTGCGAGGGCGAAAAAATGCTGGGAGAAGCACTGCGTTCGGGCGCGAAGCTGAAAACCGTGCTTGTGAGAGACAGCTGGGACAGTCCACTCGTCAAAAAGGCGGAAGAGCAGGGAGCATCGCTCTATTCTGCACCGGATGCGCTGTTCAAACTCGCAAGTGAGGTGGAAACGCCGCAGAACGTCATCTTTTCCTGCGAGCAGCCGCAGTGGACGGCGGACGCGCTGGACGGAGCCGGGCAGGTGCTCCTGCTGGACGGCTTACAGGACCCGGGCAACCTTGGCACGATCTTACGCACCGCCGAAGCGTTCGCGCTCGGCGCCGTTGTGTTGTGCGAGGGCTGCGCCGATCCGTTTTCACCCAAGGTCGTGCGCTCGACGATGGGCGCGGTGTTCCGTCTGCCGTGCGTGACGCTCCCGCTTGCGGAGGCTGCCGAACGGCTGCACAAAAACGGTCTGCCGCTGTACGCCACCGCGCTGCATGAGGACAGCGTGCCGCTTTCCTCGGTTTCGCTTTCCAAAGCCGCCGCTATCATCGGCAGTGAGGGAAAGGGCGTGACCGAGCAGGCGCTCCGTCTGTCCGACAGGCGCGTGATCATTCCCATGAAGGGCCGTGCCGAATCGCTCAATGCGGGCGTTGCCGCGGCCATCGTGATCTACGAAATGACAAAATGAGGAGGCGGGCACTATGCCGTCAAGACTCAGCTATGTTTGGCTTTCGCTCAAGCGCGGACTCGGCTCGCGCACAGCCGCCGAGGTACTCGATGCCTTCGGCTCTCCGGAGGCGGTGTTCGCCGCCGACCGGCAGGCACTGACAGCTGCGCCGTGTGAGCTGCGCAAGACCCATGTCGATCTGCTGTGCGACAAGGATACGTCCGAAGCAGAGCAGGTCATCCGGTCCTGCACGGAAAAGAATATCCAGATCATTACCATCGGTGACAGCGCTTACCCGGACCGCTTGCGGGCGATCCCGGATCCGCCGACCGTGCTGTATGTGCGCGGACGCTGGCCGGATTTCGACAGTGTTCCCGCCGTAGCCGTCGTCGGCACGCGCAAGGCGACGCCGTATGGTCTGAAAGTCGCCGATCAGATCGGCACAACGCTTGCCCGAGCGGGCATGATAACCGTCAGCGGCATGGCGCTCGGCAATGACGGCGCGGCACACCGCGGTGCGCTGAAGGCGGGCGGTCTGACCGTTGCCGTGCTGGCGGGCGGACCCGATGTGTGCTATCCGCCGCAGCACCGCAGCCTGATGGGCGATATCCTGCTCATGGGTGCCATCATCAGCGAATATCCGCCCGGCACCGAGCCGCACGGACGCAATTATCATCAACGCAACCGTATCATCAGCGGTCTGTCGGTCGCGTCCGTCATCGTGGAGGCGAGCGACTGGCGTTCGGGTGCGCTCATTACCGCGCGTCACGCGCTTGATCAGGGCCGCGATGTGTACGCCGTTCCCGGTCCGATCGATGCGCCGCAGTCGCAGTCGTGCAACGAGCTGATCGCCAAGGGCGAGGCTGCGCTGCTGACCAGTCCGACCGTGCTCGTGCGTGAGTACAGCGGCATGATGCCCGAGCAGGCGGTACAGCAGGCGTTTCGGCGTCAGACCGGCGATTACCCGAAGCCTGCCGCAAAGAGCGCATGGGAGGACATCCGCCGCCGCGAAGCGCAGGCCGAACAGCGCCGCGCCGCCGTCGAAAAGGCGAAAACAGAGCCACAAGCGTCCGCACCGGCGGAAAAACCGCTGCCGGAGGGCTTAAATCAGGACGAAACGCACATCGTCACGCTCGTGCGGGACGGTGTGAGCACGCCTGAGGAGCTGATCGACCGCTGCGGTCTGCCCGCACCGCGGGTGATGAGCCTTGTCACCATGCTGGAAATGGATGGGATTTTGCGCCGTGAAAAGGGCAGACTCATCCTCGGCACATGGTAAAAGTGAGAGAAAAAAGAAAACACGCAGCAATCACGCCGTAAGGCGTGTATTCAATAGAATTTCCGCAGGAAATTCATAAAAAGGGGGAGCATGTATCACCCTTTTTATACAAGTGCGGAGAAAAGTTTCGACGAAGGAGGAACTTTTCGCAGCCTTGGCCATATCCGAACAGAGTTCGGTATGGCCTTTCGATTGCAAGCGTGGTTGCAATCGAAGTAAGTTTCTGGAGGTTTTTATGTCTAAGTTAGTCATCGTGGAGTCCCCGGCCAAGGCAAAGACGATCGGAAAATATCTCGGTTCGGACTATGTCGTCAAGGCTTCGATGGGACATCTGCGCGATCTGCCGAAAAAGAAAATGAGCATCGATATCGAGCACGATTTCCAGCCGGAATATGTGCCGATCGAGGGTAAAGATAAAATCATCAAGGAAATCCGCAGCGAAATCCGCAAGAGCGATTTCGTCTATCTCGCAACTGACCCTGACCGCGAGGGAGAAGCGATTTCGTGGCACATCAAGGAGCTGTTCAAGCTCAAGGACAAGAATTCCCGTCGCGTGACCTTTAACGAGATCACCAAGCAGGCGGTCCGCTCGGGTATCGAGAACCCGCGCGATATTGATATCGATCTGGTAAATGCACAGCAGGCACGCCGTATTCTCGACCGAATCGTTGGCTATCAGCTGTCGCCGTTCCTGTGGCGCAAGGTCAAGCGCGGTCTGTCCGCAGGCCGTGTGCAGAGCGTTGCAACCCGTCTGGTCGTGGACCGCGAGAACGAGATCCGCGCATTTGTGCCGGAGGAATACTGGTCCATCGAGGCGCTGCTGCAAACGGCGGACGGCGGCAAGTTTTCAGCGCGCTACTACGGCGACGCGAACGGCAAGGCCGAGCTGAAAAACGAAGAGCAGGCGATGGCAGTCGTGAACGCCGTTACCGGCAAGCCGTTCACCGTCGGCAATATCAAGCGCGGCAAGAAAAAGCGCACCGCCGCACCTCCGTTCATCACCTCGACGCTGCAGCAGGAAGCCAGCCGCAAGCTGAATATGACGCCGCGCCGCACGATGAGCATCGCGCAGGAGCTGTACGAAGGTATTGAACTCGGTGAATACGGTCTGACCGGCCTTATCACCTATATGCGTACCGACTCGCTCCGTCTGGCGGACGAGGCCACCGCTGCCGCTGCGGGCTTCATTCGCGGCCGCTACGGCGAGGAATATTATCCGGGCAAGCCGCGTGTGTTCAAGACCAAGGGCAACGCGCAGGACGCGCACGAAGCCATTCGTCCGTCCAACGTGCAGCTGCTGCCTGAAGAAATCCGCAAGTACCTGACGCCCGATCAGTTCAAGCTGTACCGCCTGATCTGGTCGCGCTTTGTGGCCTGCCAGATGGCAGACGCCATTCTCGATACGGTTTCCGCCGATATCGTCTGCGAGGGTCAGGTGTTCCGCGCATCCGGTCATACGGTCGCGTTCCCGGGTTTTACTGCGGTTTACGAGGAAGGCACGGACGACGAGAAAAAGCAGGATTCCGCAGGAAAGCCGCTGCCGCGCTTCGATCAGGGCGACAAGCTGACTGCCGAGAAAATCGAGCCGTCCCAGCACTTTACGCAGCCGCCGGCTCGCTACACCGAGGCATCGCTCATCCGTGCGATGGAGGAACGCGGCATCGGCCGTCCGTCCACCTATGCGCCGACTATCTCGACCATCATCGACCGCGATTACGTCACCAAGGAGAACAAGGCGCTCCGTCCGACGCCGCTCGGCGAAGGCGTTACCGGCCTGCTGGTTGACGAGTTCAAGTCGGTTGCTGATTACGAGTTCACCGCCAACATGGAGCACGAGCTGGACGAGGTCGAAGCGGGCAAGCTGAACTATATCCAGCTGCTGCACAACTTCTATGACGGCTTTGAAGCCGCGCTCAAGCAGGCAGAGATTGATCTGGAGGGCAAGCGCATCAAGATTCAGGACGAGGTGACCGACGTTATCTGCGAGAAATGCGGACGCAACATGGTCATCAAGTCCGGCCGGTTCGGTAAATTCCTTGCGTGCCCGGGTTTCCCGGAGTGCACCAACACCAAGCCCATCACCGAGGACACCGGCGCTGCGTGCCCGGTCTGCGGCGCAAAGGTCGTGAAGAAAAAGTCTGCACGCGGCTATGTGTACTACTCGTGCGACACCTATCCGACCTGCCAGTTCATGACGTGGGACAAGCCGCTCAAGACCAAGTGTCCGAACTGCGATTCCTCGCTGTTCCGCCACACCGACCGCGATTCCAAGGAGGTCACGGACGTTTGCCTGCGTGAGGGCTGCGGCTACAAGGAGCTGGTCAAGGAGGGCCTGCCGCCTGAGGAAACCGAAAAGCGCCGCAAGATGCGTGAAGCGCGTGCCGCCAAGGCTGCGGAACGTGCTGCCGCAAAGGAAGCCGCCGAGAAGAACGGCGAGACCGAGGAAAAGGTCAAGAAGGCAACGAAAAAGGCGGCTGTCAAGAAATCCACCGCGAAGAAAACCCTGCCGTGGATGACCAAGACCACCAATAAATTCAAAAAGCTGAAGGACGAGGCCGTACAGGAGCTGACTGCCAAGCAGCAGGAGCAGTACGCCAAGGCTCTGGCAAAGTATGAAGCAGAAAAGGCGGCCGAAAAGGCGAAAAAAGCCGCTGAGAAGAAAGCAGCAGCGAAAAAGCCTGCCGCTAAGAAAAAGACCACGGCAAAGGAGAGCGCCGAATGAGTGAAATGGTAACAGTAGTCGGCGCAGGACTGGCCGGCTGTGAGGCTGCATGGCAGCTGGCACAGCGCGGTATCTCCGTGCGCCTGTGTGAGATGAAGCCGGTGCAGCACACGCCTGCGCACCACTCGGACGACTTTGCCGAGCTGGTGTGCTCCAACTCGCTGCGCTCGGATGAGCTGGCGAACGCCGCCGGTCTGCTGAAGGAGGAGCTGCGCCGTCTGGACAGCCTTATCCTCTCGTGTGCGGATGCACACCGCGTTGAGGCAGGCGGCGCACTGGCGGTTGACCGCGAAGCCTTCGCGGCAGCCGTCACCGAGAAGATCAAGAACCACCCGAATATCGAGGTGGTCTACGGTGAAGTGACTGAGATTCCGGAGGGCAGAGTCGTTATCGCCTCAGGCCCGCTGACCTCGGATACGCTGTTTGACGCCATCCACGCCAAGGTCGGCGGCGATTTCCTGCACTTTTACGATGCCGCCGCGCCGATTGTCACGGCTGAGAGCATCGATATGGATTCTGCCTACGAGGCTTCCCGCTACGGCAAGGGCACGGCGGATTACATCAACTGCCCGTTCTCCCGCGAGGAGTACGAGGCGTTCTGGAACGCACTGACCACCGCCGAGGAAGCGCCGGTGCACGGCTTCGAGGACTCCAAGGTGTTCGAGGGCTGCATGCCCATCGAGGTCAACGCGCGCCGCGGCTTTGACACGCTGCGGTTCGGCATTCTTAAGCCCATCGGTCTGCCGGACCCGAAAACCGGCAAGGACCCGTATGCCGTGCTCCAGCTGCGCCGCGACAACGCGAACGGCACGCTGTACAATCTGGTCGGCTGCCAGACTCACCTCAAGTTCGGTGAGCAGAAGCGCGTGTTCTCCATGATCCCGGCGCTGAAAAACGCCGAGTTCGTGCGCTACGGTGTCATGCACCGTAACACGTTCCTGGATTCTCCGCGCCTGCTGGACGCGACTTACGCGCTCAAATCCGACCCGCGCATCCGTTTTGCGGGCCAGATGACCGGCGTAGAAGGCTATGTGGAGTCCACCGCCTCCGGCTGGGTGGCAGGCGTGGCAACGGCCATGGACGTGCTCGGAAAACCGATGCCGATACTCGACCGCCTTACCGCCACCGGCGCACTGGCAACCTATATTTCCGATCATACGGTCGCGAAATTCCAGCCGATGAACGTAAACTTCGGCATTATCGAGCCGCTCGGCTATAAAATCAAGGGCAAGCGGGAGAAGAACACCAAAATCTCCGAGCGGGCGCTCGAGCAGATCGAAAAACTGAAGGGAGAGCTTTAATATGAGGATCATCGTTGATGCGATGGGCGGCGATAACGCGCCCGAATCCGCTGTATGGGGCGGTGCGCTGGCTGCGAAGGAATACGGCGAGGAAGTGCTGCTGGTCGGCAAGCCGGAGGTCGTAGCGAATGTCCTCAAGGAGAAGGGACTTTCCGATGTCAAGGGCATTACCATCATGCCCGCAAACGATCTGGTCGATATGCACGACGATCCCGCAACGGTACTCCGCCACAAGCCGGATTCGTCCATGGCGGTAGCGTTCAAGCTGCTCAAGGCAGGGGAGGGCGACGCGCTGGTTTCCGCGGGCAACACCGGCGCACTGCTCACCGGCGCAACGCTGTACGGCGGCCGCATCAAGGGCATCCGACGCGGTGCACTGGCACCGGTTATGCCGTGCGCGAACGGTCAGGTCATGCTGTGCGATGCGGGTGCAAACACCGAATGCACCGCCGAAATGCTGCTCCAGTTCGCGTTCCTCGCTTCGCTGTATGCGGAGAAGATAAACGGTGTCGTCAAGCCGCGTGTCGGCCTTGTCAACAACGGCACGGAGGATACCAAGGGTGATCCGCTCCGCAAGGAGGCTTACGCGCTGCTGAAAAAGGCGGGCGACGAGGGCCGTCTGAATTTTGTCGGCAACGTAGAGGGCAGCATGGTGCCGCTCGGTGCGTGTGATGTTGCTGTCTGCGACGGCTTTACCGGCAATGTGCAGCTCAAGACCATCGAGGGCGTGGCGAAGTTCATGTCGAAGGAGATCAAGGGCGTGTTTATGGCGTCTGTCGGCACCAAGCTCGGCTACCTGCTGTGCAAGAAAGGCATGGACGACTTCCGCGAGGTGTTCAATCAGGACAAGATCGGCGGCGCACCGTTCCTCGGCATCGCAAAGCCGGTCATCAAGGCGCACGGCTCGTCCAACGAGATCGCGGTGATGAACGCCGTCCGTCAGGCCATTGCGTACACCAAATCCGGCATGATCGATGCAGTAAAGGAAAACATTCAGTACATGACGGTTTCCGAGTGATCCACAGGAAGAAGGAACAAAAATGCTGAAAATTGACTATAAATTCAAGGATGAAAGCCTGCTCCGGCTGGCGATGACGCATTCGTCCTACGCGAATGAGCACCACGGCACGCATTTGCAGTGCAACGAGCGCCTGGAGTTTCTGGGCGACTCGGTGCTGGGCTTTGTCACGGCGGGCTACCTGTTCACGCACTATCCCGACCTGCCCGAGGGCGACCTGACCAAGCTGCGCGCGGCAGTTGTCTGCGAGGGCGCACTGGACGAGATCGCGCATGAGATCGGTATCCCGGAAGCCATCCGTCTGGGTCACGGCGAGGAGATGGGCGGCGGACGCAAGCGTGCGTCCATTCTCGCTGACGCAACAGAGGCTTTGCTCGGCGCTATCTTTATGGACGGCGGCATCGAGCCTGCCCGTGCATTCGTGCTGCGCTTCATCCCGCACAAGGTCGAGGTTGCGCTGGCAGGCGGCGCGTTCAAGGACTACAAGACCATGCTGCAGGAGATCGTGCAGAAGAACAAGCAGGAAACGCTGGAATACCGTCTGGCAGGCCAGTCCGGACCGGACCATGACAAGCGGTTCAAGATGGAGCTGCTGCTCAACTCCAATGTGTTTGCCGAGGGCATCGGCAAGAGCAAAAAGGAAGCCGAGCAGATGGCGGCGAAGAAGGCCTTGGAAAATATGGGATGCTGACGCTTATCGTCAAACCGCAATAGAGATAAACGGCAAAGAGGTCGAGAAATCGACCTCTTTTTTCTGCGTGACGCAGTTAGTCGTTGAAAAGATACTGCCGCAGTGGTAAAATAAAACTATCTATAATAAAGAGGTGGCATATGGTTCTCAAAAGCCTGATTTTACAGGGCTTCAAGTCGTTCCCGGATCGCACCGAGATCAAATTTCTCGGCGGCATTACGGCGATCGTCGGTCCGAACGGCTCGGGAAAATCGAATATTTCGGATGCCATCCGGTGGGTTCTGGGGGAGCAGTCCTCGCGGTCTCTGCGCGGCGCGAAGATGGAGGACGTGATCTTCGGCGGCACGGCCAGGCGCGGCCCGGTCGGCTTTGCCGAGGTATCCTTGCTGCTGGACAACGCGGCGCACGTTTTCCGCTCGGAGTTTACCGAAATTATGGTCACGCGTCGGTACTACCGCTCGGGCGAGAGCGAGTATTTCCTCAACAAAAAGCACTGCCGCCTCAAGGACGTGCACGAGCTGTTTATGGATACCGGTCTGGGACGCGACGGCTATTCCAGCATCGGACAGGGCCGCATTGACGAGATTCTGTCCTTTAAGAGCGAGGACCGGCGCGAAATCTTTGAGGAAGCCGCAGGCATCACCAAGTTCCGCTACCGTAAGGAGGAAGCCGAGCGCAGGCTGTCAGCCACCGAGGAAAATCTGGTGCGTATCCGCGACCTGTACGGCGAACTGGAAAACCGGCTCGAGCCGCTCGAGCAGCAGGCTGGCAAGGCGAAAAGGTTTCTGCATCTGCGGGATGAGCTGCGCGTGCTTGAGGTCTCGCTGTGGCTGCTGTCGCTCGAGCAGCTCAAGAATGACACTGCCAAGCTGAATAAAGACCGGACAACCTGCGAAAAGCAGCTTGCGGATGCAAAACAGCAGCAGGGAACGCTGTATGCGCAGTCCGAGCAGCTAGCCGAGTCACTGCGTGAGATTGACAGGGAAACCGAACGTCTGCGGAACGAGCTGCGCGAAGCCGAGCAGTTTGCCGCCGAGCAGATCAGCCGTGAGGCGGTTATTCAGGCGAACATCCGCAACTGCGAGGAGAATATCGAGCGCACACGGCAGGAGAGCGCACACCGCGCCGAGCAGGTGCAGAGCATGGATGCGCAGCTTGCCGACCGGCGCGAGCGTATTTCTGCGCTGAATGAGCAGGAGAAGGCACAGTCGGCTGAACTGGATGCACTCCGAAAACAGTCTGCCGAGCAGGAGCAGCAGCGCACACAGGCCGAGCAGGCACTTCGGCAGGCCGAGCAGGCGCAGCGCAGGCAGGAGCGTACGCTGCACACGCTCGAACTCGACCGAACAGCCGCCGAGAGCGGTCTGGCGGGCATGAACGACCGCAAAATGACGCTGGATTCCGAAATCGCAGCAGCGGCACAGCAGCTGGATACCGAAAAGCAGGCACAGGACAAGCTCGAGCGGGAACTGACCGCGTGCGAACAAACGCTTGCCGAAACGGCAAAGCAGGCGCAGACGGCCGCCGCTCAGGCGGAGACTTGCCGCCGAAAGGCCGAGCAGGCGCAGAACGACCTGCGAGCAGCGCAGTCCTCGCTGAGCGAAATGCAGAGCCGCGTGAAAATGCTGACCGACATGCAGCATGAGTACGAGGGCTTCTCACGGTCGGTGAAAGCCGTCATGCGGCAGGCTGAAAAGGGTGCGATGAACGGCGTGCACGGTCCGGTTTCCGCGCTCATCACGACCGAAAAGCGGTTCGTGACGGCAATCGACACTGCACTCGGTGCGTCAGCGTCCTCCATCGTGGTGGACAGCACGAGCGTGGGCAAGCAGTGCATTTCGTACCTCAAGCGCACGGACGGCGGCCGCGCGACCTTCCTGCCGCTGGATACCATTCGGGCAAACAGCCTGCGGGAGACCGGCCTGGAACGGCAGAACGGCTGCTTCGGCACCGCGGATACTCTCGTCAGATTTAATGAAAAATATAAGAATATTGTGTGCAATCTGCTGGCGCGCACGGTCATTTCGGAGAATATGGACACCGCGCTGGCACTGGCCAAGGCGTACGGACACCGGTTTCGCATTGTCACCTTAGACGGACAAATCCTGCAGGCAGGCGGCGCCATGACGGGTGGCTCGGTCTCCCGCGGCACCGGCGCACTGGCGCGGGCGGAACGCCTGCACGCCGCCGAGGAGCGCGTGCGCGCACTCGAGCAGGAGCGAAAAACGCTGGCACAGACCGAGCAGGCTGCAGGACAGGAACTGGAATCTCTTGCCGCGCAGGCGCAGGCCATCGAAACCGACCGCCGGCACGCGGAGCAGGAGAGAGCCGGACTTGCTGCTTCGGTAAAACAGCATAAATTCCTGCTGGAAAGCCTGCAGAAACGGTATGACAGCCTGATTTCTGAACAAACTAACTTCACAGCAACGCAGCAGAAGTATGAACAGACACTTGCCGCCTGCACAGAGCGCCGGTCTGCCGCAGAGCAGGCGCTTGCAGCTGCCGAGCAGGTCTGTGCGGAGCACCGTACGGCAGTGAACGCCGCTGCGGAACAGCTGATGCAGACGGCTTCGCATATCACAGCCGCGCAGACCGCGCTCGCGGAGACGCGCACGGCGCAGGACAGCGAAGCACGCGCACTCGCGGAGCTTGAGCGGCTCAAGACCGACCTCGACGCGGGCGTGTCCGGTGCGGAGCAGACGATCGCAGGCTTTGCGGCGGAAATCGCACGCCTGACTGATGAACTTACCCAAGTCCGTGCAGCCAAGCACGGACGCGACACCACCGCCCGGCTGCTCAGCGAACAGCTTGCGCGGCAGACCGGCAGACGCGAACAGACCGAGGGCGAACGGGTTCGTCTGGAAAAGGCGGCACAGAGCCGCAACGAGGAAATCCTTGAACTCGAACGCGAGACCGCCCGACTGGAAAACCGCGCGGCCCAGCTGAAAACCGAGGAAACACAGATTCTGGATAAAATGTGGGAAAGCTACGAGCTGACACCCACACCGGCGGCAGAGATCGCCAAACCGATTGAAAACCTCGGTGAAACGCGCGGCCGTGTGCAGGAGCTGCGCGTGAAAATGCGGGCGCTCGGCAACGTCAATCTGGATGCGGTGGACGAATTTCAGCGTGTGCAGGAGCGGTACAGCTTCCTGCGGGAGCAGAAGGACGACCTCGAGACCGCGCAGACCGATCTGCGCAAGGTCATCGAGCAGCTGACCGTCAGCATGAAAGAGATTTTCGCGTCCGAGTTCGCCAAGCTGAATGTGTACTTCCGCGATACCTTCCGCGAGATCTTCGGCGGCGGACACGCCGAACTGCAGCTTGCCGATACCTCGGATATCCTGAACTGCGGTATCGACATCCGCGTGTCTCCGCCGGGCAAGGCGGTAAAAACGATTACGCTGCTCTCGGGCGGTGAAAAGGCGTTTGTCGCCATTGCGCTGTACTTTGCGATCCTCAAGCTGCGGCCTACGCCGTTTTGCGTGCTTGATGAGATCGAAGCCGCGCTCGATGATGTAAACGTGCAGCGGTTTGCAAAATACATTCGCCGCCTGACAGATTCGACACAATTTATTGTAATTACCCACAGACGTGGTACAATGGAAGAAGCAGATATGCTCTACGGCGTGACCATGCAGGAGCAGGGCGTCTCCAAAATGCTGATGCTCAATCTGGCTGAGGCGGAAAGACGGCTCAAAAATACCATTAAGTAATGGAAAATTGAGAATGGAAAATGGAGAATTGCGGCAATGGATATGCGAAGCGAAAAATATCCGTACCGGCTGGATGT
>OLRR01001611.1_pt1 | contig 13740 bp, 15 predicted proteins | sample 1671941 | NCBI WGS metagenome assembly OLRR01 (sample SAMEA3136628, study PRJEB25190) | human gut metagenome
CGCTGATGCCACTGCCGACAGATGCAGAGATGTGTATGAGATAATAGAACCAGATCAGAGATTTGTCGGAAAGGATAGAGGTATTATGTTACTGGAAGAGAAGTTTTTGGAATTTCATCGTTATGCCAGCAGCCACAATCTGCCGCTGGAAGCTATCAGTGTCGGAGATGAGAACAAGGTACTCTGTGAGATGCACTACGCAGCAAATGCACCGAGAAATATTTATTCACATACCAAGAGTTTTACGGTAACAGCAGTTGGACTCGCAATAGAAGAGGGAAAACTAAGCCTGGAAGATCATGTGGCGGAAGTGTTTAAAGATAAACTTCCTTCAAATCCGGATCCAAATCTGGAGAAGATTCAGTTGAAACATCTGCTCTGCATGTCCAGTGGCTTTGGTAAGGCACTTCTGATGAATGCGGACAGACGTCCGGGCATCGGCGCACCGGATTATGAGAAATATATGATGGCACAGCCGGTTCCTGTGGAGCCAGGCAGTGCATTCTGCTATTCCTCTGCCGACAGTATTCTGGCTGCTCATATGGTAGAACGGGCCGTTGGCAAGCGGATGGGAGAGTATCTGTATGAGAAGGTATTCCAGCCCCTTGATATGGGATGGCCGCTCTGGGAGCATGATCCACAGGGACATCCGAATGGCGGCGGAGGTATGTATCTGACTTGTACCGAGATGATGAAACTGGGACAGCTCTATCTGGCTGAGGGTAACTGGAAGGGCAAGCAGATTGTCAGCAGGGACTGGGTGCAGGAGGTGTCCACCCCGAAATTTACCTTCGAGCCATCTGCAGATATCTGGCATGTAGGATATGGCTATCAGTTCTGGATCAGTCCATATCCAGGATCCTATCGTGCTGATGGCGCATTCGGACAGATTACAACGATTCTCCCAGAGAAGGGATTGGTTGTTTCCATCCAATGTCCGGAGCGAGGTAATTTCGATCAGGTGAAACGTGCGCTGCATGAACATTTTCTGATGGAATTGTAAGAATAGACTTGCAACAATATGCTATAATTTGCCCAGAAACCGTACTTTTGGCTGCAAAGTAAAAATAGCAGAATATAAGAATAAATTACAATGGGGATGTGATAGAGGGAGAGGATCAGCTGGGCTGGTCCTTTTTCAGTGGAGTTAAACTTGTCTGAGTAATATGCTACAAACAAGTTTGTGGACTGAAAAAACCAAAATAAAAGTGCCGAAAAATACAAGACGCAAAACATTAAGCAAACGCAATAATTAAACGCAAAATATCGAATTGATTTGACTTTTTACGTTTTACTGAGGTATAATTTGCGTAAGATGAGGAATAATATTGCGAATGACAGGAGCTGATATATATATGAAAACTTGTAAAGAAAAGGCTTTAGAGTGGAATGTTTCTCCACGTTCCGTAAATGATATGTGCAAAAAAGGAAGAATACAGGGTGCAATAAAAGAAAAAGGATCTTGGTTAATTCCAGACGACTCTCCAAAGCCAATGGATGGAAGAGTGTCTAATGGAAAATACATCAAGAAAAATATGGTTGCGAAAGCAGAAGTTAAATCATTACCAATCGGCATCTCTGACTATGTTCGTGCGCAGGAAGAATATTACTATGTCGACAAGACGTTATTAATCAAAGAATTCTTGGATCAAAAGCCATTGGTATCTTTGTTTACGAGACCAAGGAGATTCGGAAAGACCTTGAATATGGATATGCTCAGAGTGTTCTTTGAAATATCAGATAAGAATACTAGTAAGTATTTTGCCGATAAAAATATTTGGCAATGTGGAGAAGAGTATCGTTCACATCAAGGAAAATATCCAGTCATATTCTTAACTTTTAAGGATGTTAAATTTGATACTTGGGACGCAACAATAGATAAAATAAGGGGACTACTTCAAGAAGAGTATGGAAGACATCAAGAGCTACTAAATAGTGATAAGCTCTCACAATATGAGAAGGAGTATTTTACAAAGATTATTAGCGCTACAGCTAATGAAGTGGAGCTTACTTCTTCGCTAGAAAGACTATCTAAAATGCTTGCTTCACATTATGATAAGGCTCCAGTAATCATTATTGATGAATATGATACTCCGATTCAAGAGGGATACTCTAAGGATTTCTACGATGAAATTATTGGATTCATGAGAAATTTCTTTTCAGGAGCATTTAAGGATAATAAGAATTTATCCTATGGTTTCCTAACAGGAATTTTGCGTATTGCTCAGGAAAGTATCTTTAGTGGTCTAAATAATTTAACAGTGAACTCCGTAATGGATGAAGAATACGATAGCTTTTTTGGATTTACAGAATCTGAAGTGAAAGCAATGCTCAGTTACTATGGAGTATCAGATAAAGAGGAGGAACTTAAAGACTGGTACGATGGATATTTGTTTGGTAGCGAAGAAATATATAATCCATGGTCTGTAATCAACTATATTTCTAAGGGATGCCTTCCTCAAGCATATTGGGTAAATACAGGAAAAAATGAAATCCTTGATGATGTACTAAGAGTGGCTACAGATGATATTACAGAAAGATTATATGACCTTTTGCAAGGAGAAAGAGTAGTTGCAAGAATTGATCAAAATGTGGTGTATAGATCGCTTGCGGAGGATCAAGCAAATATTTATAGCTTATTGTTGGTTGCTGGCTATTTGAAAACTCCTAAAAAGGAACTGCAAGCAGATGGTTCATATTTATGTGAAGTATCAATTCCAAATAGAGAGATTGCAGCTGTATATAAGAGTGAAATCTTGTCACATTTCTTGCAAACTGGAGCAATTACAAGGACTACAGCAAATAAGATTGCAGAAAGTCTTTATGCCAATGATTACAAGAAGTTGCAGAGCGCTATTGGGGAATATATGGATAAATCAATTAGCTTCTTCGATGGTGGAGCTGAAGGATTTTATCATGGTTTGATGCTAGGATTAATAGCATTAATGGATAATCAGTATAAGATTAAATCGAACCGAGAATCTGGAGATGGCAGATTTGATGTTTCTTTAATTCCAAGAGAAAAAAGGTATCCTGGTATTATTTTGGAATTAAAGTGGAAAGAAAAATTAAGCGATGTTGAGCTTGAAAAATGGTCTAATGAAGCATTAAAGCAAATTGGTGAGTTGCGATACGATTCTGAAATGAAAGAGGATGGAATTACGGAAATCTTGAAGTTTGGAATTGCTTTTTCGGGGAAGAAAGTATGTGTAAGAACTGAGTAGAACAAGAATTTAGTACTAGGGGGCGATAGTATGTTTCCAACAATTAATAAAAAAGAAACAGGTGTTAATCTTCGAAGAATTATGGATATGAGAGGAGTAAAACCAAAAGATATTCAAGAATATTTAGGGTTTGGATGTGTGCAGAGTGTTTATCGATGGTTGGATGGCGTTAGTATGCCAACAGTCGATAATCTGTATGCAATTAGCAAAATGCTTCAAGTTCCTATGGATTCAATTGTTTGCGGAAATGCTGGAAGAACAAAAAGTCAAATGGATGCATGTCTTACGGATCAGGAGAGAAGAGTTTATACCTACTATAAGAAAATGAGAGAATTAAATGCAGCATAATTTTTGAACTACAAGTTCAATGACATTACATGAATCCTCCCTTAGAATTATATTAAGAGATAATTTTAAGGGAGGATTTTTTATGAGAGAAAAGATGTTAGTAACACAGGCTCTTGACGAAAGAGACCTACTAGTAAAGAAGATATCAGATAAAATTGACAAAGCAAGTTTTGTGGATACCATAAAGCCAAATGAGGATAAAGTATATTCAAAGCGCATTGGCAAGGATGAATATGCGAAAGAAGCGGAGTCGGCATATCAGCAGATTGTTGATTTGATTGAACGATTCCAGAAAATTGATGCAGCTATTGTTGCATCCAATGCTGAAACAGAAATCACAACATCATATGGAAAATTCACAGTTGCTGGAGCTATTTCGCTTCGAAGCAGACTTCGTGGACTAGGAACATACGATGGAGAAGCTGATTTTGAAGGAATCCTTAAGTCTAAAATGCAGGATGAGTATAACGAGCGTGTGCGCACATGTGATCTTAAGAACAGTCAGCTTCAGAATACTGCTGAGAGCATGCGCCTTAGCATTCTCGGAAAAGACAGTAAAACAAAAGACGATAAGCCTCTTGGAGTCGTGGATGCATATGTGAAGGAAAACACAACAGAACTTGTGGATCCGCTTGATATCAAGAAAAAGATAGAGAGCCTGGAGGAAAAGAACAATACACTTTTAAAGGAATTAGATACTCAGATTAAAGTGTCTAATGCGACTACTTTGATTGAAATAGCATAAAGTATTTGCCTGCATTGCGAAAATCCTAAATCTGGCTTCCCGTAACAGGGTTACGTTACAAGATAAGTATACCAATTCAGCGAAAATTGGGTTACCAATATACAAAGTAGCGCAATGGGTAGCGCACATGATTTGTAATCGTGAAGTTGTAGGTTCGAATCCTATCTTTGAAAACATTGGTTTAACAGCGATGACTGATAATCATCTCCAATTTTAACGGTTTTGTGTCTTATTTGAACATTTAATTGTGAATTGTAAACTTTTAAATGATTGAATTGTTTTAGGTAAAATAAAAACATTGATTTAGGCATAGAGATATGCTGAAATCCATGAAGATGGTTAAAGTGTTAAGCCAGTTGACTGAGGAATATCCACATGGCTGCAATGTGGGCAAATATTTAATGGTGGAGTCATGGCGTAAGCTATGGCTCCATTTTAAGTTAGGGATGATTTAGGGAGGAATTAAGAAATGGCAAGAGAAATCAGTAGAATAGAGCCAATGCTTGATGAATTCAGGAAATTATGGGAAAAATATCCGGATTTAAGATTTGGACAGTTGGTTTGTAACATTGTGCCAGAAAATCAATTGTTCTATGTGGAGGATGACATTATGCTAGAGAGAATTCAAGATTGGGAGAAGAATAGAAGGTGAAAGCTATGATTTACATAACAGGAGATACTCATGGTGATATGAACCGCATAGTTCGATTCTGTGAAAGAATGGAGACTTCCCAAGAAGATATCATGATTATATTAGGTGATGTGGGCCTAAATTATTATGGAGATTCCAGGGACAGAAGGAACAAAGAAAAAGTAGCAAATCTACCGATTACGTTATTCTGTATTCATGGAAATCATGAGCGAAGACCAACAACTATTGTAGAATACAAGCTGCAGGAGTGGAATGGCGGAAAAGTATGGGTTGAAGAAGCATATCCCAATATTCTCTTTGCAAAGGATGGAGAAATATATGATATAGCGGGCATGAAAACAATTGTAATTGGTGGGGCATATAGTGTTGATAAATTTTATAGGTTAAGCAAAGGCTACAATTGGTTTGAAGATGAGCAACCGTCAGATGAGATAAAAGCGTATGTAGAAAAGCAACTTAGTAATAATGACTGGAATGTTGATGTGGTCCTATCACATACTGTTCCGTATGATTATCGACCGGTGGATTTGTTTCTTTCAATGATTGATCAGAGTACGGTGGATGAATCAACAGAGCTGTGGCTCGGAGGGATTGAAAAGAAGCTGGATTACAAATGGTGGTATGCTGGGCATTATCATACATCAAGGGTAAGAGATAAGGTTCAGATAATGTTTGAGGATATAGAGGAGTTTCTACATAGAAAACTAGATTATCAATAAGCTTTGAAAAATAGAAAGTGATGGATTGGAATGAGAAGAAGCAAAAGCTATGAAGTAAGAGATCCAATGAATATATGGAATAAATATGATTTTGCTATGTCAGGTCTCGGAAAGAAAAGCAAAATCTTGGCAAAAATAAAACATTTTTTTAAATGCGTAAAGTGGAGTAAACAGCGTATTACAAGGGGCTATTGTGATTGTGATGTTTGGGAGATGTTTTCTTTTCTTCAGACGCTTATTCCGGATATGCTGCAAACACTGAAAGATACAAGAACGGGTTCACCAGGATATTTGGGAGAAAACTATACCAATGAAAATGGAATTCTTGTAAATGATACCTGCCATGAGGAGTGGAATTGCATTCTAGACAAAATGATATTTTTATGGCGAGAAGCGGAGAAAGATACATGCTCACAAAAGAATCCATTTGATGAAGCGCATTCCAAAGCAATGGATGAATTTACGGAACGATTTGGATTATTTGGAAATAAACTTCAAACTGAGAAAGAATTAGAGGAAAATAGAAAGCGCGGTGGCGGAGGAACAATTCATTTTATGGATGAGTTGCCTGAGTATAAAGAGATTTCCGATAAATATCGCGAAGAAGAAAAGCGTTTGGAAGAATATAGAAGAAAGTGTAAGGATGAAGCTATAGATATGCTTAAACAATATTTCTATGACCTGTGGGATTGAGTTATTAGTAAATCTTAAACCAAAAGTTTAATGCAATTAGTAATAGAATCCGTTATACTAATCATCTACAGGTAAACTTGTGATTCGGGATGGAAGAAAATTACGGAGGTACAAAGAGATGGAACCAATGTATTTGCAGGTCCTGCAAAAAGAAACAGGAAGACAGATTAAGAAACTGCTCGTGGAAAATGGTTATACCGTGAAAGACGTGCAGAATGCTATGGGATTTGAAAATCCACAAGCAGTCTACAAATGGATTTCAGGTAGATCATTACCGAGCTTAGACAATTTTGTAATCTTAAGCAGATTACTGCACACCAGCATAGAAGATATCCTCGTCATTGACGGGGATATTGTTCGTTTATGGGGATTTTCCTTTAAACTGTTAGTACAATGACAAACTTAGCGGAAGGCTTTATGCTGATATCAGAACAGGAGAAATCAGGAAAAGTAGAGAGGAGAAAAGATATGCAAACAATGACATCAGCATATGCAAATAAAATGCTTAAGAGCTTGGAAGAGGATAAGGCTTTCTGGCTGAACAAGGAGGAAGAGGCCTGCACATATGTTGCGGCAATTAATGAGGAGCCAGTTGTTCCTGATTATGATTATGTCGAGGTCGCAACGACAATTGCTGCGCTAGATGAGAAGATTGCTATTATAAAGCATGAACTTAATGTAACTAATGCAAACGCAAAGGTTCTAGTAGGTGATGTAACAATGAGTATAGATAGCATTCTTATTAAGATGGCACAGCTGAATAGAAGAAAAACGGTATTAGACGTAATGCGTAAACGATTGCCTAAATCCAGAGAAGAACAACGTTCTTATATGTCCCGTAATTCGGTTCCTGAGTATAGATACATTAATTACGATTTGGAACTAGTTAAAAACGAGTATGAACTTGTGTCTAAGTCGATTATGGAAATGCAAATGGCACTTGATAAATATAATCAAACGGTACAGTTTGAAGTAGACATCTAAATGAAATATCCGTACAAGGCTTCATGAGATTGATAGTTGATCCAGGAGGTTCGTGTTCATTGTTAAGGTATATTTGTTATTCGTTATTTGTTATCAGTTTTTGTTTAACGTGAATAACATCAGAAAGCATGATTTCTTAACAGTTGCGTTGTAGAAAACCTGCAGGAAACTGCGTGTGGAGGTTCGGTTCTAAACACAAAACTGTGGAAAGTCTTTGGATTTTCCACAGTTATTTTTATGTGAAGTTGATAGAACCCATACTAGTAATATTGGATAAGTGACCAGTCACAATATTTATGCTAGTTCAAACTGAATTAGAAGAATAGTAGGGGTGGATTGCATTAGCTAAATAAATATGTTTACAGCAGGGGCGGCTGTGCTAGGCTGTTCTACCGAAGGCTCTGATTGAGAGGGATTACCTATAATCGGGGCCTTTTCTATTGCCTTCAAGCACAGTTGCGGGTTCATGCTGTCAACATATAGAAAACTGTTCGCCAAACAGAATAAAAATTAATTGAAACTATTAGCGGTTAGGAATATACTAAAAGTGATGTAGTGTCGTATTTATTATGGAGGATACATATGAATTTTGTACCATCATCTGAAAAAGCAAAGGAATGGGGAATAAGCCAAAGACGTGTAGCTATTTTATGTAAAGAAGGCCGTGTTCCAGGAGCTGAATTAGTTGGAAATAGATGGTTTTTACCATCTGATGCTGTAAAGCCTCAGGATCCACGTAAAGCAAAGAAGGATTAATTATGTTTAAAATTATTGAGGGTGATTTTAAAAATAATAAATATAGTGATGAAGAGTATTTGGACAATTGGCCAATGCTTTATATTCTTGAGAATGGTCGCCAAGCGTATATTGGAGAGTCTAGCCATGTGAAAACCCGAATGACGCAGCATTCCTCTATAGAAGAGAAGCGTATTTTTGACAAGGTGCATTTCATTTACTCAAAGCTTTTTAATCAGTCGGTTACATTTGATTATGAGTCGAAGTTGATTCAGTATATCGCTGCGGATGAGCTTTATGAAGTGACTAATAAAAATAAAGGTATTGCGGATAAGCAATATTATCAAAAGCAGGAATACGACGAGAAATTTGCAACCCTTTGGAGAAAGCTTCAAAGAGAGAAGCTGGTAAAGCATTCCATCGAGGAAATTGAGAACTCTGATTTGTTTAAGTATTCGCCGTACAAAGAACTCAATGATAGTCAGAGACAAGCAGTCGAGGACATTGTGCAAAAGCTTAAAGAAGGTACTGTTGATAAAGTAGTTGTCAATGGAATGCCTGGAAGCGGAAAAACTATTATTGCAGTATATTTGATGAAATATCTGGCTGATAGTGAAGAATATGCAGGAAAGCAGATAGGTTTTGTTGTACCTCAGACATCTCTTCGTAAGACGATGAAGATCATTTTTAGAAGTATATATGGCTTGTCTCCATCGCAGGTCCTTTCGCCTTCAGATGTTACCAAGAAGAAATATGACATTTTGTTAGTAGATGAGGCACATAGACTGCATCAATATAAAAACATTTCTTACATGGGAACATTTAAAGCAAATTGTGAGAAGCTTGGATTAACAACAGAAGCAGATGAACTTGACTGGATTTTGATGCAATCAAAGCAAGCGGTTTTATTTTATGACAGTATGCAGGTCGTTGGCCCGTCTGGTATTGATTTTGAGCGATTTGATAAGAAGATGGAGGACTCATTTAACCGAAGAATGATAGCATATTTCACATTGATTACGCAAATGCGAGTGCAAGGCGGAAATGCATATATCGATCAAGTAAAGGATATGCTTGCGGGTAGTTGCAGTAGCAAATACGTATCTGAAAAATACGACTTCAAGCTTTATTCAGATTTTTCAAAATTTGAGAAAGATATGTATGCGAAAGAGAATGAAGTTGGTTTATCAAGAATGCTGGCAGGTTATGCATGGCCGTGGATTAGTAAGAATGACCAGGCGTTAAAAGACATAGAAATCCAAGATGTAAAGCGTATGTGGAACCATTGTACTGAAGGGTGGGTACATACCGCAGAAGCTATAGATGAAGTTGGTTGTATTCATTCTATTCAAGGATACGATTTAAATTATGCATTTGTCATTCTTGGAAAAGATATTGGGTATGATAAAGCTGCTGGGAAGATTATTGTACGCCCAGAATGTTATTTTGATAAAAATGGTAAACGTACAGCTAATTACGAAGAACTATTAGAGTACATAACCAATGTTTATTATGTCCTGATGACACGCGGAATCAAGGGAACATATTTGTACGTATGTGATGATGAACTAAGAGAATATTTGTCTCAGTACATGGAAGTGGAGAAATAAAAATGAAACAAGAAACTATAGATAGAATCAGAAAATTCACAGAAGACCGAGACTGGGATCAGTTCCACTCACCAGCAAACCTTGCAAAATCAATTGTGATTGAAGCGGCTGAATTGTTGGAATGTTTCCAGTGGTCAGATGAGGAATATGATTTGCAACATATTAAAGAAGAGTTGGCAGATGTCATGGTATATAGCCAGAATCTTCTTGATAAGCTTGGCTTGGATGCAGACGAAATCATTAATATGAAGATGTCTCAAAACGAGGCTAAGTATCCAGTGGATAAAGCAAAGGGAAGCGCAGCAAAGTACGATCAATTATAAAATCTGAAAGGTGGAGAGTATATGCAATTACCATGTTCAGAAGAACTGAATATTGAATATCTTGGTCGTCTTTTTGACAATACCAGTGAGTGCTATAAGTTCTTTTGGTTTAAGGCATATGCCTATGGTGGCATTACATTTGGAAAAGTATTTTCAACATATTCGGGAAAAGTACAATAGCATATATAAGGTTCAGATGCCGCCAATCACACCGCATGTGTGTCGTCATACGTTTTGTTCTAATATGGCTAAGTCGGGAATGAATCCGAAGATGCTTCAGTATATTATGGGACACTCGGATATCAGTGTTACGATGAATGCCAGTATTTATCTTAATCCCCAATTTCTTACCTGTCGATTCCCAATGGCAGATTTGCCTTTGGTACAGACTTGAAATTTATCAAAGTTTTTACCAAAATTGATGACAAAAATATGCAAAGATATGGTAAAATATGCCAGAATAAGTGAAAAATGAAGAAAGGTAAAAAGGCTTGAAAAGCCCGAAAATACTGGAAATATGAGAAAAATCAAGATTTTATTCATCTGCCACGGCAGTGTTTAATGGATGCTGTGAAAGCCTAGGCTTTAAAGGATTTTTTGATGATTGACGAATAATTTACACCTTATTTATACCTTTGGAAGACCGGATCGGAATAATAGAGAAATAAAGAAATAGATAAATATAACAGGAAGCAATTTTGTCATATTGGAAATAATTAAAATTTGCTGAACCGTGTTGATTTTATTGATTGAGTATAATAAAAGTAAGAACAGAAACTTCCATGTTTGAAGCGGTTACCAGAATTGACAAAGAAATGCAAGTTAGCCAATCCGGTAGTCCAGCATATTTTTTCATTGTCACCCGACGTTTTTACAAAACATATACTTATTCCGCTTGATGCGTCATTCTTGTTCTGAAAACAGGAACAGAATCCTTACAGCGACTGTAAGTGTTATTTATTGTGCTTCTGTGCTATCATTTACCCAGAAATGGATAGGAGGCATTCACATGAAACCAATTTTGAATATTGAAAATCTTACCAAAGTCTATGGGACGTTGCCAAACCAGACGAGAGCACTGAACGGAATCACTTTTCAGGTCATGCCGGGAGAGTTTCTCGGTATTATGGGAAGCAGTGGTTCCGGTAAATCCACGCTTCTCAACTGTATTGCAACTGTGATTCAGCCCACCGGTGGAAGCATTCAGGTGGAAGGCGATACTCTGCAATCCCTCAAGGGAAAGGCTCTTGCAGAGTACCGTGGCAAAAAAGTTGGTTATCTATTCCAGAACTTTGAATTGCTGGACAACCTGACTGGCAGGGAAAATATCCTGCTCCCGACTTCCTTGCATGGGGTAGCCGAAACAGAAAGCAGCCAGCGGCTGAAGCAGTTGGCTGACTATCTGGAAATTTCTGATGTTCTGGATAAGTTTCCGTCCAAGATGTCCGGTGGCCAGCGTCAGCGTGTTGCGGCAGCAAGGGCTCTGATCTTACATCCCCAAATGATCCTTGCCGATGAACCGACGGGTGCGCTGGATTCTAAGAACGCAAGAAGTCTTATGGAGAAGCTGTCCGGCCTGAATCGTGACGAACAAGCTACGATCCTGATGGTAACCCATGATTCCAATGCCGCCAGCTTCTGTAAGCGCATCCTGTTCATCCAGGATGGCGTGATCTTTCATGAGCTTCGGCGTGGAGACGAAAGCCAGCAGGAGTTCTACGGGCGCATCCTGAAGGTGATGGCGCAACTGGGAGGGGGCAGCGCAAATGTTCTCTAATCTCATTCTTCGGAACAGCCGCCGCAGCCGAAAGGAAAACGGTCTGTTTTTCAGCTCCCTGGTGATTTCTATTGTTGCATTTTACATGATTCTTTCCATCTCCACTCAAGATGTGATGCTCTTTTTGCAGAAAATGGAGAGTGACGCAGTTGACAAACTCCTGCTTCTGATTCCTGCGTTTTATGGGATGACCCTCGGTATTCTGTTCTTTTTGATCTATTTTGCCTGCAAGTATCAGTTCGAGCGCAGACGGCATGAGTTTGGTGTTTATCTAATGTTGGGGATGCGTAGAAGTAAACTGTTTGGTATGCTTCTGGCGGAAGATTTCCTGACCAGTATTCTTGCCATGCTCATAGGCTTACCTGTGGCTGTGGTGCTTTCAGAAATTGTCAGTCTTGTCACCGCCAAGCTGGTAGGCATGGGGATCATCGGTCATCAGTTTTCTTTATCCTGGTCTGCGATTGAATGGACGCTGGCAGGATTTCTGGCAATTAAGCTGACGGCACTTCTGATTTTGAGTGGACGAATCAGCCGCCAGGAGATCGGTACTTTGCTATCCCAGCCAACGAACCGCCCCAAAAAGCAAATGCCATCTGTTATCTATGGACTGGCTGCTATATGCGGAAGTGTGATGTTGGCAGTGGCTTACTACATGGCGATTCAGGGAATTGCATGGACAAAGGTAAGTATGATGGGACTGACTTTGCTGTTGGGCATAGTTGGTACGATGCTGCTTTTCTATGGGATGCGTGCGCTGATTGCTTTGATTGTTAAGAAAGGAAAAGGAAATAAGCAGCTTCATGTATTTACCTTCCGGCAGATTCAGGAGAATGTCATTCATCAGTCAAACTCCATGGCCATCAGCTCCCTGCTGATTCTGGCGGCGCTGTGTTGTTTTGGTGCGGGCGTAGGAATTGCAGGAACGAATAACCTGTCTTCTGGCCATGTAATCGACTATACTTTTGAAGATCATACTGCAGAAGATTCATCGCAGGTTCTTCCGAATATAAAGGCAGTCCTGAAAGAAAACAGTTTGGAAAATCAATTTTCAGAGCTTTTTGAAATGAGGGTTGGGCGTATTCGCACCACAGAAGATTATGATAATGCCTACAGCATGGACGCTGTTATGGACTCTCTTCGGAGCCTGCCCCAGTCGGAAGACCGGGATGTCCTTCTGAACAATCTTGGTTATGCCACATACCCATATTTGATTTGTTTATCGGACTATAATCGTTTGTTGGAATTGTCCGGCAATCCGGCTCTCCAATTAGGCGAAAAGGAGGCCACTGTCTATATTGATACAGAGTTTACTACGGCAAGCCGTACCGCAATGCTGAACCAAGTATTGGCCGGGCAGCCCAAGGTGGAACTGGATGGTAGTCCGATTCATCTTACAGGAGAGGTTCAGTCTGTGAATTTGGTCACGGACCGTTCTATAACCTTGTCCTTTGCATTGATTCTTCCGGATGAAGCATTCCTATATTATAGTCAGGGAATGTATGATACCTATGTCAATGCGGTGCTCAGTGAGCAAGCTCTGAATGGAAATAGCCTTATGACTGCATATTTGGATTTGAACGAGAAGCTGGACGAAACTGACATTGAATATGAAAGCTATCTTCAGAATATGGGTCGTCAGCTTTTCTACACCATAGCATCCAGTTATATTACCCTCTATCTTGCGATTGTTTTCCTGGTAGTTGCCAACACCATCGTGGGTGTTCAGTTCCTGATGAGTCAGCAGAAAACCGGGCGCAGATACCAGACTCTGATCCGCCTGGGAGCTACTTACGAAACCCTTTGCCAGTCTGCTGGAAAGCAAATTACCTGGTTTATGGGACTTCCTGTATTGGTTGCGGCTGTCAGCAGTTTGTTTGGAGTCAGGGCGTTATTTACAGGGATACTCTCGTCCCGAACCCGTGGGACAGTG
>OLRR01001619.1_pt1 | contig 13703 bp, 10 predicted proteins | sample 1671941 | NCBI WGS metagenome assembly OLRR01 (sample SAMEA3136628, study PRJEB25190) | human gut metagenome
CGGCGCGTCCAGCCCCAGCGGTCCATGGCCCAGGTGACGAGCAGCTCGAACACGCCTATGACCGTGGAGAGCGCCGCGAAGCTCATGAAGACGAAGAACAGCACGCCCCACAGGCTGCCGAGCGGCATCTGTCCAAAGACGACGGGCAGCGTCTGGAACACGAGCGACGGACCCGCATCCGGGCTCACGCCGTAGGCAAAGCACGCGGGAAAGATAATGAGGCCTGCCATGATGGCGACTGCGGTGTCCATGCCGACAGTCGAGAGCGCCTCGCCCGTGAGGCTGCGCTCCCTGCCGATGCGGGACCCGAAGATCGCCTGCCCGCCCATGCCGACGGACAGCGTGAAGAACGCCTGCCCCATGGCAGCGTAGACGGCGCTGCCAAACGTGCTCGCCCGCTCCCCGAGCGTGTCGCCCGCAAACAGGTGATTGAAGTCGGGCATGAGGTAGAACGCGATGCCGCCCGCCGCGCCGGGCAGGGTCACCGCGCGGATGCACAGAATGATGAGGATGACGAACAGGGCCGACATCATGAACTTGGTGATACGCTCGACGCCCTTCTCGATGCCGAGGGCGCAGACGAGCATGCCGATGGCCACGGTGACGAACATCCAGGCAAGCATCTCGGAGGGGTTGCCCACCATTGCGCCAAACGCCAGAGCAGAAGTCGAGGCATCGGCGCCGTCGAACATGCCCGACCCCAACTTGAAGATGTAGGCGAGCATCCACCCGCAGATCGTCGTGTAGAACATGAGCAGAAGCATCGAGCCCACGTAGCCCCATGGGGCAAACCACTTGAAGTTCTTGCCGGATGGCAGAACGTCAAAGGAGCGCGCTGTCGATTTCTGGCTCGCGCGGCCGACGGCAAACTCCATGACCATGATGGGCAAGCCGAGCACGAGCAGAAAGACGAGGTACAAGATGATGAATGCCGCGCCGCCGTACTGGCCGACGATGTAGGGGAAGCGCCAGACGTTTCCCAAGCCGATCGCGCAGCCTGCAGCCACAAATAAAAACCCGAGGCGCGACTTGAAATGCTCGCGGCCCTCGGGTGCCGATTCTTGCCCCTGTGCCATGGTGATACTCCCCGTGCATGCGTCTTGCAAATGTCGCGATTGTACCAGAAGCAAGATAATGCGAGCCGCGGGACGAACGACGGACGGCCTGCGGCAGAAAGCGCCCGGGCGACCTGCCTTGCCCCTACTCCCACATGTAGCCGACACCGCGCACGGTACGCAGGTGTGAGGCGAGCTCGTTTCCGAGCTTGGCGCGCACGCGGCGCACGTGCACGTCGACCGTGCGCGAACCCCCGTAGTAGTCGAAGCCCCACACGCGGCTCAGCAGCGCGTCGCGCGAATAGGCATGGCTCGGGTGCGTCACGAGAAACGCGAGCAGCGCGTACTCGAGGTACGTGAAGTCGACGGGCTGGCCATCGACGATTACCTGGTAGGTCGACAGGTTGATGGCCATGGACCCGAACGTGATGAAGTCGCTGCTCGAGACCTCCTCGCCCGGCCACAGCAGGTGGCGCATGCGCACGACGAGCTCTTCATCCGGAGAGCTCGGCAAGACGAAATCTGCCGCGACGTGCGTGGGGAGCCGGAGCACCTTGAGGGCATCGGGGTCGACGACGAGCAGAACCGCGATCCCCTCCACGGTCTGCAGGGCCTTTTCCAGATCCGAGAGGCTGGCGGCGCGTGCCGCGTCGACGCTGCAGATGACGAGGTCGACACTGGGCAAGTGCTCCGCAACGTTGGTGGGGAGGCAGACGTCGAAGTCCGCGTCAAGCTCTGCGACCGCCTTTTGGTAGCGGGCGTACCCCTGCATATTCTCCTGTACGTATAAAACGCTTTTCCGATGCAAAATATGCTCTCTCCCTATCAGCGCCTACAGAATCGGGAAGTTCCTGTCGATCTCCCACTGCGTGACCTGAGCCTGGTACTCACGCCACTCCTCGCGTTTGTTGTCCACGATGAACTTGTGGAGCCGCTCGCCGAGCACCTCTTTCATGAGCTCGGATTCTTCGAACAGGGTGACCGCCTCGCCCAAGTCGCCCGGCAGAACCGCATAGCCGTTGCGGCGCAGCTCGTTTCGGCTCATGTCGGTGAAGTCGTCCGTGATGGGCTCGGGGAGCTCGAGACCGTCTTCGATGCCCTTCAGGCCGGCGCCGAGCAGCGCGGCAAACACGAGGTAGGGGTTGCACGAGGAGTCCGCGGCGCGGTACTCGAAGCGGACCGACTCGGACTTGCCGCGCTTGAACAGCGGCACGCGCACAAGCGCGCTGCGGTTGCTGCGCGCCCACGAGACCGAGAGAGGCGCCTCGAACCCGGGGACGAGACGCTTGTACGAGTTGACGTACTGGTTGGTGAGCAGCGTGAACTCGGGTGCGTACTTGAGCTGACCGGCCATGTAGTGCTTTGCCAGATCGGAAAGCTCGAACCCCTGCGGGTCATCGGGATCGTAGAAGGCGTTCTCGTCGTTGCGGAACAGCGACTGGTGCACGTGCATGCCGCTGCCGTTGTAGTCGGGCATGGGCTTGGGCATGAAGCTCGCGTGCACGCCGTGCTTGAGGGCGATTTCCTTCACGACGAGGCGATATGTCATGACCGCGTCGGCCATCGACAGCGCGTCGTCATAGCGCAAGTTGATTTCCTGCTGCGAGGGCGCTGCCTCGTGATGTGAGTACTCGACGGGAATCCCCATCTTCTCCAAGGTGAGAATCGTGTCACGGCGCAGGTCGGAGGCCATGTCGTCGGCGGTCAAATCGAAGTAGCCGGCGTAGTCGATCGGCTCGGGCGTCTTGCTGTTCTTGAAGTAGAAGTACTCGACCTCGGGGCCGACGTTCATGACGTATCCGGCTTTTGCCGCCTTCTTGATCATGCGGCGCAGCACATAGCGCGGGTCGCAGTCGAACTGCTCGCCTTCGGGCGTGCAGATGTTGCAGAACATACGGGCGACGCCATCGTCTTTGGGCCGCCATGGCAGGACCTGGAACGTGCGCGCATCGGGAAACGCGAGCATGTCGGACTCGGTGCTGCGGGCAAAGCCCTCGATGGAGCTTCCATCGAAGCTCAGCCCCTCCGAAAACGCGGCGTCGAGCTCGCTCGGGGTGATGGCAAAGGACTTCATCTGCCCCATGACATCGGTGAACCACATGCGGATGAAATGGATGTGGCGCTCGTTGACCGTCTTGAGGACGTAATCGGTGTTCGCGGCGTTGGCACCGCCGAAGAAACTATTCAGTGCATCGGGCATAGTTCGGCTCTCTTCCTCCCAGCCGTCTGTTTGCATAGTTCGTATGATACCTACTCGTGCGAAAAACAGTAGCAGCACAATGTAAACAGCAGGTTTCGCGATTGGGCAAGCACAGACGTGGGCAGGGCCTTATACTACTTTGCGTCGGATAATCGAACCGGGACGCGTGCGTTCCCCGATGTGCGCCGCCGCCTAACGCGGGCACATCGCATCGCAACAGGGGTTCGCGGTGTCGGGCGGTTCCAAAAGGAAAAGAGATGGACATGATTGCAAAGACGACCATCCAGCACATGATCGACGCGCTCGAGAAAGGGCAGACCCCCGAAGTCGACCCCGAGGAGATCCCCTGCTTCTCCAGGGCAGCGCTCGCGGAGAACCCCGTCGTCACCAAGCAGCATCTGGAAGAGATCTTGGACAGGCTCACCAAAGCGGACCTCCCGACGCTCAAGCGTGCTCTCGTGAGCCTGGAGCACGACGACCAGGCGTGGCTTGGCTTCAAAGTGGTCACCGACCCGGCTGCTTGCATGAGCGACGACCCTGGCGACGAGGACACGCCCATCAGCTCCGACTGGGGTCCTTCCGAAGACGGGCAATCGTGCATCTTCTTTGCTAACGAGGGGAAAGACATCGTCTGCTCGCGCCCCTGGAACAAGCGCGACCGGTTCCAGATGCTCGACATCACGCGCGGGCCGAGCATGCACAAAGACCAGTTTGCCGGCGTGACCTGGGTCTCGGCCCCGTTGTTCGCCACCCAGCGCGTCGTCATCTACGGGGCAGGAGACGTGAGCGTCGCGCTCGCCCGCTACGCGCACGACTGCGGGTTCGACACGCTGGTCGTCGACGACGATGCGAGCTTCCTGTCCGAGGAGCGCTTCGCGACAAGCGAGCGCGCCTTGCTTTCGGAGGATTGGAGCGACCTGCCCGAGAAGGTCGAGCTCACCGAAAACGACTACTGCGTCTGCGTCAGCCGCGGGCACGTCCACGACGTGGCCACAGTCGCCTTCAGCGTGAAATCGCCCGCTGCCTACGTCGGCATGATGGGGCACCCCGCCAAGAACAAGGACGTCTTCGACAAGCTCGTCTCCCACGGGGTCGACGAGAAGGCACTCGCGGGCGTACATGCCCCCATCGGCATCAAGATTGCCGACAAGACCCCGGCAGAGATAGCAATCAGCATCATCGCCGAGCTCATCGACGTCCGCGGCAAGGCGCGCAAGCAGGCTGCTGCCAACGTCGCGGCGCTCGTGAGCGACCAGGCAGCCAGCAACCGATAGGCAACGCGAGAGAAAGAAGACCATGGGCAAGCTCGACACGATAGAGACCATCGCCGCGAAGGTATCGGACACGTCTATTGCGACGGCACCCAAGCGCTGCTCGTACATCCGCAACTGGAACTCGAAGTGCAAGCAGTGCCTGAACGTGTGCCAGCACGAGGCGATCAGCCGCTCGATCGGGCACCTCAAAATCGACCCGGACGCCTGCACCAACTGTGGGGCGTGCGTGGCAGCTTGCCCGACGAGCACCTTCAACACGACGGCGCCGAGCATGAACGAGCTTGTGCGGCAGGCGCGCATCTCGGCGCAGCGCAACGACGGCATCGCAGTGTTCTGCTGCACGCCTCACGCGGTGACGAAGCACATCAACACCGAAAACGCCGTCGTGCTCCCCTGCCTCAACTACCTCGACGAGTACCTGATCATCGGGTTGTTCGCGATGGGCATCCATACGGTGCGCATCCTCCATATCGACTGCACCGGGTGCAAGACCGACTGCTCGGAGCCTTATGCGGACACGATGCTTGAGAGTACGAGAAACCTCATGCGCCTGTGGAAGATCCCGGGGACGCTCGACGTGCTCGACTTCGTGCCGACGCAGCTCAAGCTGGAGACGAGCGGGCACAAGGGCAGCTCGATCACATCTGACCGCAGGGGCGCCTTCAAACAGGCGGGCAGCTCGCTTCTCGGCATGATCATGGACGCCGTCGACGACACGGTAGGCAAGGTCACCGGCGAGCAAAAGCCCAAGGAAGACCCCGACAAGCAGGTCATCGTGCGGATGGACGAGGTCTTTCCGCCCGACAGCTACCGCAGCGTGCGCTTGCTGCACATGCTCGACCACCTGGGCGAGCGCCCATACGGCTCGACTATCGACACGCGCTTTTGGGCGACGGTCTCCATCGACCCGAACAAGTGCCGCTATTGCGGGGCCTGCTCGAACATGTGCGTGACGCGCGCGCTCAAGTACAGCACGGACGACCAGGGACTCGCGACGCTCACGTTCCAGCCGTCGCTGTGCATCGGGTGCGGACTATGCAAGGACTCGTGCCTCACGCGTTCGCTCGTCTACACCACGAAAGTGCTCGCCGACGACCTCGACACCGACACGGTCAAGTATCTCTACGAAGACCACGAGCAGCCCAAGCGTCGCAACAGCTTCTTCAGCTGACACGCCCGCACCCCGTGCAGCGCACATGGGATGCGTGGGATGCGTGGCACTGCCACAGTCCTCTCGCATTTCACGTGGGATGCGTGGCACTGCCACGGTTCTCGCGCATTTCGCAGCAAATGCGTGGCACTGCCACGGTTCTCGCGCGGGAGAAAAGCCCCCGAGGCGCGAAAACCGTGGCCCGTCGCCAGTCGACTACTCCCCTACCCCAGATCCAGCGAGCTTACCTCGCGGACGTGGTCTTTCTCGGTATAGGAGACCGTCACCGTCGTGCCGCTCGTGACAAATGGCAGGTTCTCGTTCACCTTGACCGTCGCCGTGTAGATGCTCGAATCATCCTTGAGCTTGAAGTAGTATACCGTGTTGCCATCTATGACAACGCTTTGGATCGCATCGACCGCGCCGGTAACCGTCGGGACGTCGGTCGCCTTCGCAATCTCCGACGCGTCCACGTCCACCTGGTCGTCCTTGGCAAGCGCGGTGATGTAGTTCTTCTGCGCCTCGCTAACCGTGCTGCCCGTTCCGACGATCTGGTACTGCTGCACGTCGATGAAGGCGTACATCTTGACGAGCCCCGCGCTGTCCTTGAGCGACAGGAAGTACGTCGGCCTGTCGGCGATGTTCAGCAGCAACGGAGACGTCGCCTTGTACGACATCTGCTGCACCTGTCCCTCGGCAGACGACATCGCCGAAGATTCGGTCGCACCGGCGCAGGTGTAGTACTTGGTCTGTTTCGTACGCAGGTTGACGAGCGTGAAGCCGACGAGCGATTCGTCGCTGTTTGCCGAGGTCATGCCCGTGTACATGTACACGTCATCGTTGATGGCGAGGTAGTTGTAGCCGCTGGTCGAACTGTCCGCCGACGAGTCGGATTGCTTGCCTTTGAACAGGCTCGGCGCCGTGGAGCCAGTCGGAACGAGCACGCCCGACTGCCCGATGAGCGAGTTCCAGAAGCCTCCGCGGTAGCGGCCGTAGTAGCCGAGCTGGTCATAGACCATGTCAGCCGTGTAGACCTTGTCGCACCAGGTGGGAACAGACTCCGCATCGTACTTGGTGGTCTCGCCCGTGCACGCGTCCACGAGGATGGCGCCGTCGTAGTCCTCGCCACCGAACAGCCCGATGCGCATGTTGACCGTCGGGACAATCCAGTACGGGTTGCCGTCGTCATCGAGCTCGAACGCCGCGACGCCGAACATTTCGGTCGGATACTGGAAGCGCACGTAGCGGTACAGGTAGTTGTTGAAGTGCTCACCCGTCGATATGTGCATGTAATGGCCTTCGGGCAGGCGCACGAGCTGCGTGTCCTGCGTCGCCATATTGACCGTCACGAATCCGGGAAGACCCTGCATCGTGTTGGTGATCCACTTGATGGGATCGGCGTACACGAGCGGCGCGACGCGGTACGGCGCGTTCTTGTAGTTGATCTGCGTGTACGAATCGTAGCCCTCGTCGATGCCGAACTGGCTGACGAGGTCGCTCATCTCGCCGATGGTCCTGCTGCCCAGACGTACGGCCGTCCCCTTGTCGACCACGGGCACGCTGTTCATGGAAATCTCGCTGATGTCTTCGGAGAAGTTACCATCTTCGACCTGCACGAGCGCCGAGTACGCACGCGCGTTGAAGAACGGCGAGCTTGCCACGTTGCCGATAATCAGGCCCAAAATCAGCACAAGGATGAGCACGATAATCCAGAAGATGAACCCGTGCTGCTTCTTCTCGCCCTTGGCGCGCTTGCGGTGGCGGCGCTTGCCAGAAGACTCCTCCCCCATGTCGTCTGCGCCCTCAGCAGGGCTCGACGCCGAACTGCCACGGTGGCGGAACAATCCCGCCAGCGCGCCGAGGAAGCCCTCGCGACGCAGCGTGTCGCCGAAATCCGTGACGAACTCCGATCCGGCGTCATGCAGGCGCGGCAGCCCGAAGCACACGCCGATGACGACGAGGCACCAGATGACGAACCACCAGAAGTCGACGCTTTTGATGTTGATGGGCGGAATCGTGATGTAGTAGAAGATTCCGATCACCACGACCGTGATAATCGCCGGGATTACAAATCTCGTTTTGACGTTCATTCGTCTTCCTTTCGCATGTATCGGGCGAAGCTACGTGCTACGAGCCGTCAGTCAGACGTTTGTGCGCGGCCTCGATCTGCCGCTGCGACATGTTCGAAGAGCCCTCGATCCGGATATTTGCCGCCTTGCCACTTCCCAGCTCCTTGGCGGTGACGTGGACGATTCCATTCGCGTCGATCTGGAACGTGACCTCAATCTGCGGCTTTTGCATGCCGAGGTGCAGCCCGCCCAGGCGGAACTTGCCGAGCGACGTGTTCTGGCTCGCGCGCGGCGCCTCGCCTTGGAGCACGTTGATCTCGACCATCGTCTGCATGGGCGTCACGGTCGTGTATATCTCGCTGTGCATGGCCGGCAGGGTCGAGTTTCGCGGGATGAGCACGCTCACGCCGTCGTTGATGACCTCGATGCCGAGCGAGTGCGGCGTCACATCGAGCAGGAGCAGCCCTCCGACTTCGCCCGACAAAACGCCTGCCTGCAGGCATGCGCCAATCGCGACGCTCTCGTCGGGGTTGATGCTCTCGCTCGGTTCCTTGCCGATGAGGTTGCGCACGGCCTGCTTGACGGCGGGGATGCGGCTCGAGCCGCCCACCATGAGCACCTTGCCGATAGACGAGGCGGTCTTGCCGGCATCGGCAAGCGCGCGCTGGCACGGCCCCATTGTCCGCTCGACCAAATCGTGCGTGAGCTTGTCGAACTCGGCGCGCGTGACCTGCGTTTCGAAGTGAATTGGCTGCTTGTCCTTGGTGGCGAGGAACGGCAGGTTGACCGTCGTCTGCATGACAGCGGAAAGTTCCTTTTTCGCGTTTTCCGCCGCCTCGCGCAGGCGGCTCATCGCCGCCGGCTCGCCGTGCACGTCCACGCCGCTTTCGCTCTTGAAGCGCCGCGCGAGCTCCTCGGTGAGGCGCGCGTCGAAGTCGTCGCCGCCCAGGTGGTTGTCACCCGCTGTGGCCAGGACCTCGATGACACCGCTTTGGATGGAGAGGATGGAGACATCGAAGGTGCCCCCGCCCAGGTCATAGACCATGACGGCCTTGTCCTCCTCCTTGTCCACCCCATAGGCCAGCGCGGCTGCCGTCGGCTCGTTGACGATGCGCTGCACGTTGAGGCCGGCGATGACGCCGGCATCCTTCGTGGCCTGGCGCTGCGCGTCGGTGAAGTAGGCGGGCACGGTGATGACCGCATCGGTGACGGGCTCGCCCAGATACTTCTCGGCATCCCGCTTGAGCTTGTCCAAGATCATGGCGGAGATCTCTTGCGGGAGGTACTTCTTGCGGTCGATCTGGATGGGGCGCGTCGAGCCCATCTGCCGTTTGATCGACACGATGGTGCGGTCGGGGTTCATCGCCTGCTGGCGACGGGCGACCTCGCCGACGAGGCGCTCCCCTTTCTTGCTGAACGCCACGACGGACGGCGTCGTGCGCGAGCCCTCGGCGTTGGGGATGACGACGGGCTTGTCGCCTTCCATCACCGCGACGCAGGAGTTGGTGGTGCCGAGGTCGATGCCGATGAGCTTACTCATGGAACTCCTTCACGAAATGGGCGATAAGTGCTGCAGAAGTGGGCGTGCACAGCTCCCCTTCGAGCCTGGTTGCCTGCACCGGTATGTCGAATCGTTCGAGGATGGCGGCAGTTGCGGGGGTGGGAATGTCGAGCACACCGTGTGCGCATTCCACCGTGCCACTGCCCACCTGCACGGGCGTGGCGGTGATCTTCTTTGGTGCGATAAGCTCGATGGCGGTGCAGATGCCGAGGATGGCGCGGCAGGTCATGGCCTCGCCGACCTCGTGGAAATGCGTCTTGGACACCTCGCAGCCGTGCACCTTGGCCTCCGCCTCGGCGACGATCCGGTAGACCTCTTTGGCCTCGGATTTTGCAAAGTCGCTTGCGACTGTCGTGTCGATGGCGCTGCAGACTTCGCCGAAGTTGCTGAGGTGCAGACTCGCCGGGATGCTCTCGTCGTCGACGACGTAGGCGATGCGGGTCTTCTCGGGCTTGTCGAGCAGCTCGATGGTCCTGCCAAAAATCGCCTGGCGCGTCGCCGTGCGGGAAAGGTCGAAATGGAGTTCGTCTCGTGCCACTTTGCGGTCCTTCCTGTGGGAAACCGTGACATACAGCTGTTTTGATAATGCTGCATTTCGCGCCGCATGAAAAGCGCGATTTCCAAGTGTTTGGCTTTCGTCACGTAGCCGCCCTAACAAACGAGGGGCATGCGCTCCCTGCGAGCACATGCCCCTTGCCTTTAGACGAACCGCCGGCGCCTAGCGGATGAAGATCGGAATCCCCGCACTGACGCGGTTGTACAGCTCGACGATGTCGGAGTTGGCGAGCCTGACGCAGCCATGACTGCCGGGCGAGCCCAGCTGGCCGGTGTTCGTCGTCCCGTGCAGGAAGATGCCGCCACCGCAGCTGACCGCCAGCGCGCGCAGTCCCAGCGGGTTGTTCGGTCCCGGCGGGACGCTCTCGGGCATATCCGCTGCCCACTCGCTATGCGGGTTGTACCAGGTCGGCGAGGCATCCTTGTACGAGAGCTTCCAGTCGCCTTTGGGCGTGGAGTATCCGGACTTGCCCGGCGTGCAGGGATAGCTCTTCACCTCGCTGCCGTTCTCGTACAGGTGCACCCGGCACGCGTTCGTGTCGACGTAGATCGCCTGCCCCGGCGTCGTGACCTTGGGGTCTTCGGTGTCGATTTCCCCCTTGACCGCGATCACCGCCGCGTTTTTCTCGCCCACGGCGAGAATCTCGTCTTGGATGGCGGCAACCGTCGCATCGACGTTGACCTTCTGGCCTTTCTCGGCAGCTGTCACCTTGAGCGTGTTCGTGGCATTGTCGTAGGTGTAGCCGGCGTCCTTCGGGTCCCTGTCGATGCCGCTCGCAATCTCGGTCACCTTGTCGGAGAGCTGGTCGGCCGACGGCACGCAGACCGTGATGACGTTGTAGGTCTCGGGCGTATCACCGAAAAGCTCCTTGACGCGGTCGACCCAGCGCTCCCACATGGGCTTGTCGTACGGAGCAAAGGCCGCATCGACGGTCTTGTTGGTGTCGACCGTCCCGACATCGCGCAGGTCGATGGAGAAGCTGTCCGTGCCGAGCATGAGCTTGACGTCTGCCACCAGCCCGCTTTCCACACGCGCTTTGATGGTGGAGGAAAGCTCGTCTGCCGTCATGCCCGACACATCCGTGTTGCCGTCGAGCATCGTCTTGGTAGGCACCTTCTGGATGCGCTGCCCGTCGTCGTAGGCAAGCGCCGCACAGCACCCGCCGACGATTGCCGCAAGCACGATGAGCACGACGAGCAGGATTTTCAGGCCCGTGTGCTTCTTCTTTTTCTTGGGAGCATCCTGGGCGTCCTCGGCAGCTTGCGCAGGCTCGCGCGCGGGGATGACCGGCACGACGGGAAGCTCGCTGGCGCCTGCCTCCTCATCGTCTATGTCGTCGAGCCAGTCGCCCTGTGCCTCGATTCTCTCGGAATCATCTGCGTGCTCGGGAGCCGCCCCGTCAGCCGCATCGAGCTCTTCGGAGCTGAGCACAGTCGTTGCGTCGGCGCGCGCATCATCCTCGATGCCCGCCCCGTCCGCATGGCCCTCGTCCTTCGCAGAATCGACATCGCTCTCGGCGCCTTCGTCGTCTGCCCCCGGCACGGACACGTCCGCCGCATCGGCGCGCACCTCGCGCCTCGCCGCCGCGTCTACATGTTCGTCGTCGGCGCCATGCGTATCGCCTTCTAGCGCCTCGCGCGCCTCGGGGCGTTCTGATGTTATGTCGTCGACGATGGCGCTGGCCGTCTGCGCGAGCTTCGTGTCCTCGTCGGCGTCTCTGATGCCGTCGACGATTCGGTCCGCCTGCACGTCGTAGCTCTCGACAAGGTCCTTCGGCCTCAGGATGCCCGTGAGCGTGGGTTCCTCGACCGCATCGGGGCCCTCGTCGATGGTGGTATCGGCGTCACGCGCGCCGTTGTCTGAAACATCGTCTTTTGTCATCGAAAATCCCATCATGGCAGTCCCGCGTGTTCTGCGTTTCTCGTTCTTGATTGCGGGTTGCACTATCTTACCTTAGATTTGTTCAAATGTATCATTGTATCGGGCGAAGCGCCCCGAGGGCATGCCCACCGTGGTGCAAGCGTAACCAAAGGTCAGCAGTGAACGGAGTGTCAAGTGAAGATTGCCATCGTGACCGGCGCGTCGAGCGGCATGGGCCGCGAGTACACGAAGCTCGCCGACGCGTCGGGAGACTACGGGGAGATTTGGCTCATCGCGCGGCGAAAGAAGCGCCTTGCCGAGCTCGCAAAAACTCTTGAGACGCCTGCACGTATCGTGCCGCTCGACCTGACCCGAAGGGATGCCGCGCCCTTGGTGAAAGAGCAGCTCGAACAACGCGCTGCCGGCGACGAAGCGTTCGAGGTCGGCCTGCTCGTCAACGCCGCGGGCTTTGGGAAGTTCGGCACCTTCGAGGACATGGGACTCGAAGAGGTCGACGACATGATCGACCTGAACTGCCGCGCGCTCGTGGACTTAACGCAAACCGCCCTGCCCTTCATGCGCCGCGGCGCGCGCATCCTGGAGTTTGCCTCGAGTGCCGGGTTCCAGCCGCTGCCCGGCCTGAACGTCTACGCCGCGAGCAAGGTCTTCGTCATCTCGTACACGCGCGCGCTGCGCCGTGAGCTGCACGGGCGGGGCATTCGCGTCACCGCCGTGTGCCCGATCTGGATCAAGACCGAGTTCGTGGAGGTCGCCCGCCGCACCGCAAACGGCCAGACCGTCAAACACCCCTGGCCGCAGCTTTCCCCGCGCCGCGTGGCGCGCTGGTCAACGCTCGTCAACAAGGCCAACTACCCTATCGCCACCTGCTCGGTGTTCGCGTTTCTGATGCGCATCGCCGGCAAGATCATCCCCTCCCCGCTCGTCATGTGGATCTGGGCAGGGTTGCGCCGAATTTAGCACTTCAAAAAGACGCACGAGATGAAGTATTATCAGGCGTCATGGAGAATGGCACGCAACAGCAGGACAACTACATACTCGACGGTCTCAAGGCGGCATGGCCGATCATGGCGGGCTATGTCGTGCTCGGGCTGCCGTGCGGCCTGCTGTGCCAGCAGGCGGGCATGAACTGGGCCATGTGCCTGATCATGTCCACGCTGTTCTACTCGGGCGCGGGCCAGTACATGATTCCCAACATGTGGCTCGCCGGAAACCCCCTGCTTTCCATCATCTTGAGCGTCACGCTCGTCAACACCCGCCAGATGCTCTACGGCGCATCGTTGTCGCGCTTCTGCGAGAACGTGAGCCGCCCGCTCACGTTCCTGTTCGGCGCCACGGTCACCGACGAGAGCTTTGGCGTGAACCTCGCGCAGTTCGAGAACAAGAACTGGGACGTCAAGCGCGCCACCGTGGTCAATCTGTGCAGCCAAGCATCCTGGACGGCTTCGACCGTGGCGGGCGCCCTCATCGGCATGCTCGTCTCGTTTCCCACGGCCATCGCGTCATTTGCCATGACGTCCATCTTCATCTGCCTGCTGTGCATGCAGAAGGTGAACGCCACGAACCTCATCACGATTTTCACCGCCGCGGCCGGTGTCTTTCTGTGCAAGTGCATCGGGCTTTCCGGTCCGGCGATTCTCGTCGGCGCGCTGCTCGGCGTGGCGTGCGGCTACGCACATGGCAAGCGCCACCCCAAGACTGCCAACGGCAAAGGGGGCAAGTAATGGATTGGACGAGCTTCTTCATCGTTTTTGTTGCCTGCACCCTCACTATGCTCATCTGTCGCGTGGTGCCCGTCTTCGCCCTGAAGGGACGCGAGCTCCCCGCCAACGCGGTGCGCGCGCTCAACCTCATCCCACCTGCGGCGTTTGCCGCCCTCATCGCCAACGACCTGCTCAGTCCCACCGTGTTCGCCGACGGCCCCTGGCCGGCGCTCATCCCCTTCATCGCCGCCGCGCTC
>OLRR01001620.1_pt1 | contig 13697 bp, 14 predicted proteins | sample 1671941 | NCBI WGS metagenome assembly OLRR01 (sample SAMEA3136628, study PRJEB25190) | human gut metagenome
ACAGGGCCTGTAAAATGGCAGCCAGTTGCATGAAATGAGGTGCACTGTCTGTTTGGCAGTGCTTTTTTACGGTGTTATTTCATAGATGTGACTATAACAATTCTATTAGGAGAACTTGTAATGAAAAAGAAAAAATGGAGCAAGGTTTTGTCTGTATTTTTAGTGATGGTGACAGCCGTATCGCTTCTGTCAGGCTGTGGAGGGAAGAGTGCGGAAAAAGAAGATGCAGAAACAATCACAGTATATTTATGGAGCACAAACCTGTATGAAAAATATGCACCATATATCCAGGAACAGCTTCCGGATATCAATGTCGAGTTTGTTGTAGGGAATAATGATTTGGATTTCTACAAGTTCCTTGATGAAAACGGTGGATTGCCGGATATTATAACCTGCTGCAGATTTTCCCTGCATGATGCAAGTCCTCTGAAAGACAGTCTGATGGATCTTTCCACAACCAATGCGGCAGGTGCTGTCTATGATACCTACCTCAGCAATTTCAGGAACGAGGATGGAAGCGTAAACTGGCTTCCTGTGTGTGCAGATGCCCATGGTTTTGTAGTGAACAAAGACCTTTTTGAAAAATATGATATCCCGTTGCCAACAGATTACGAGAGTTTTGTTTCCGCCTGCCAGGCATTTGACAAAGTGGGTGTTCGTGGATTTACGGCAGACTATTCTTATGATTATACCTGTATGGAAACACTGCAGGGTCTGTCTATATCAGAGTTGTCTTCTGTGGAAGGACGCAAGTGGCGGACGGTCTACAGTGACTCGGAAAATACAAAGAGAGAAGGTCTGGACGATACCGTCTGGCCAGAGGCTTTTGAACGTATGGAACAGTTTATTCAGGATACAGGGCTTAGTCAGGAAGATTTGAATATGAATTATGATGATGTTGTTGAGATGTACAAAAGTGGCAAGCTTGCCATGTACTTTGGCAGTTCTTTCGGTGTAAAAATGTTCCAGGATCAGGGCATTAACACAACATTTCTTCCATTCTTTCAGGAGAACGGTGAAAAGTGGATTATGACTACGCCATATTTCCAGGTGGCCTTAAACCATGATCTGACAAAGGATGAAACACGCAGAAAGAAAGCAATGGAGGTACTGGATACAATGTTTTCAGAGGATGCGCAGAACAGGATCATTAGTGATGGACAGGATCTGTTAAGCTACAGTCAGGATGTGGATATGCAGCTTACGGAATATCTGAAGGATGTGAAACCTGTGATCGAAGAAAACCATATGTATATCCGTATTGCGTCAAATGACTTTTTCTCTGTTTCCAAGGATGTGGTTTCCAAAATGATCTCAGGAGAATACGATGCAGGGCAGGCATACCAGTCATTTAATTCTCAGCTTCTTGAGGAAGAAACTGCTTCTGAGGATATCGTGCTGGATTCACAGAAGTCGTATTCCAACCGTTTCCACAGCAGTGGAGGAAATGCAGCATATTCTGTTATGGCAAACACGCTACGTGGCATCTATGGGTCAGATGTGCTGATCGCAACCGGAAACAGCTTTACGGGAAATGTGCTGAAAGCCGGTTACACAGAAAAAATGGCAGGTGACATGATCATGCCAAATGGTCTGGCGGCTTACAGCAGCAAGATGAGTGGGGCTGAGCTGAAAGAAATAATCAAAAACTTTGTAGAAGGCTATGAGGGAGGATTTATTCCGTTTAACCGTGGCTCTTTGCCAGTGGTTAGTGGTATTTCTGTGGAAATTAATGAAACGGAAGATGGCTATACATTAAGTAAAGTTACAAAGGATGGAAAGGCAGTTCGGGATGAGGATACTTTCACGGTGACCTGTCTTGCCACACCGCAGCATATGGAAACTTATCCTGTAGATGAAAATATGATATTTGATGGAGGAGCTACATCTGTGAAAGATACCTGGACAGCATATGTTTCAGGTGGTAATGCCGTTCTTGCAGAACCTGAAGATTACATAACCCTGAGGTGAGAAAAATGGATGTTAAGAATTATAATAGAAATAGAAAGAAACCTGTCAGGAAAAAAGGATTAAGAATAGTTGCTTTTCTTCTTCTCTTTATAGGAGTTGTTCTGGCTGTTTTCCGATATTATAAGTTTATGTCGAAATCTATTTACGAGGAAAGTGTTTCTCATCTGACGGAAGTTCTTCATCAGTCTGATCAGATGCTGAGAGAACTGACAAATAAGAACCTGACTTACCTCCATATTTGGGGCGAGAATCTGCAGAATATTTCCGGTGAAGACGAGATCCGTGATTATATAAAGAAAGCGCAGGAAGATGCAGGCTTTTTGGAATTCTTTTTTCTATCATCTGACGGTGACTACAAGATGGCGACAGGTGAAACCGGGTATCTTGGATTACAGGAAAATATTGAAGAGGATATCCGGCAGGGAAATGATGTGATAGCGAATGCAGCAGTTCCCGGAAAATCCCAGCTGCTTGTTTTTGCCACACCTAAGGCGCATGGAATTTATCAGGGATTTGAATACGATGCAATTGCCATTGCTTATGAAAATTCTGATATCGTAGATGTACTGGATATTTCTGCTTTTGATGGAAATGCCCAGAGTTTTATTATTCATCCGGATGGTCGTGTTGTGATTGATCATTCTTCCGAGTTATGGGGGAACGTGTATAATTTCTTCGGTTTTCTGAGTAGGCATTCTGATATGTCTGAAAAAGAGATCAATGTCCTTTTGGAGAAGTTTAAAGCGGGACGTACTGATGCGATGTTGCTGAATCTGGATGGAAGAAATTATTATCTGGTCTATGAAAAATCGGATATTCAGGACTGGATGTTTCTGGGACTTGTCCAGGCTGATATTGTCAATGCCAGTATGAACAATCTGCAGTTTACCACGATGCTTCTTGTTGGAGCTGTTGTACTTTGCATTGCTGCCTTTTTTATCAGTCTTATTATCCAGAAAAACAGGAAAAATCTCAGAAGAAAGGATGTGGAGATCCGGTACCGTGATGAGCTGTTTCAAAAGCTTTCCATGAATGTGGATGACGTTTTCCTGATGCTGGATGCCCAAACATATCAGACGGATTACGTCAGCCCTAATGCGGAAAAACTGCTGGGTATTACAGTAGAACAGATTCGCAAGGATATTCGTGTTTTAAGAAAACTGCACCCTGCAGATTCTGAAGACTCGCAGAAGAATCATCTGAAAGAAATTCCGGTTCATGAACAGCAGGAGTGGGATTGTGAATTTATACATCGGAAGACAGGGGAAAGGCGCTGGTTTCATAATATTGCAATGGGAAGTGAGGTAAACGGGGAAAAGAAATATATTCTGGTTATGTCAGACCGTACCTCTGACCAGAAAATGAACCAGGCTCTTTCTGAGGCAGTCCATGCGGCAGAGACTGCAAATAGGGCGAAGAGTATTTTTCTTTCCAATATGTCCCATGATATCCGGACACCAATGAATGCGATTATTGGATTTACAACATTGGCTGCAAGTAATATTGATGACAAAAAAAGGGTTCAGGATTATCTGGGCAAAATTCTTTCTTCCAGTAAGCATCTGCTTTCACTGATCAATGATATATTGGATATGAGCCGGATTGAGAGCGGAAAGATCCATCTGGAAGAAACAGAAGTCTGTCTGTCGGATGTGCTTCATGATCTGAAGACGATCATCAGTGGACAGATTCATGCGAAGCAGCTGGAGCTTTATATGGATGCCATGGATGTTACGAATGAGGATGTCTATTGTGACAAATTGCGGCTGAACCAGATACTGCTGAATCTTTTGTCAAATGCGGTTAAGTTTACTCCGGCAGGCGGAACCGTTTCTGTCCGTCTCAGACAGTACCCGGGAAAAGCAAAAGGCAGCGAACTGTATGAATTTCGGGTAAAGGATAACGGAATTGGAATGAGTCAGGAATTTGTACAGAAGATCTTTTCTCCTTTTGAGCGGGAGCGGACTTCTACAGTCAGCAGGACTCAGGGTACGGGACTTGGAATGGCCATTACCAAGAACATCGTGGATATGATGGGCGGTACTATTGAGGTTCAGACAGAGCAGGACAAAGGCACCGAGTTTATAGTCCGTCTGCCATTTCGGACTCAGCCTGAGCATCATCGCATAGAGAAGATTTCGGAACTAGAGGGTCTTAAGGCATTGGTTGTAGACGATGACTTTAACACCTGTGACAGTGTAACAAAGATGCTTGTAAAGGTTGGAATGCGTTCGGAATGGACAGTCTCGGGTAAAGAGGCTGTTCTCCGTGCACGACAGTCAATGGAGCTGGGGGATGCATTTCATGCTTATATCATTGATTGGCGTCTGCCGGATATGAATGGAATTGAAGTTACACGTCAGATCCGCAGTCTTGATGACAATACGCCGATCATTATTCTGACGGCATACGACTGGTCAGATATCGAAACAGAAGCCAGAACTGCAGGAGTGACTGCATTCTGCGCGAAACCTCTGTTTATGTCAGATATCAGGGAAACTCTGATGGCTGCCATCGGTCAGAAACAGGCCCAGGCAGAGGATAAGATTCTTCCGGCAGCAGATTTAGATTTCAGAGGCAGGCGTATACTTCTTGTGGAAGATAATGAACTGAACAGTGAAATTGCAGTGGAAATTCTGAAAGAATATGGATTCCTGGTTGATACAGCAGAAAATGGAGCAGAGGCAGTGGAGAAAATTAAAAATTCAACACCAGGGGATTATGATCTGGTACTGATGGATGTGCAGATGCCTGTAATGAATGGATATGAGGCTACCAGGCAGATCCGTGCGCTTACTGATCCGGCACTGTCGGGAATTACCATTCTTGCCATAACTGCTAATGCTTTTGATGAGGATAGAAAGAAAGTTCTGGAATGCGGTATGGATGGATTCTTATCCAAGCCAATAATTATTGAAGAATTGATCGATACGTTACAAAAGAATCTGGATTAGGTGCCTGGAACATCATAAAACCCACAAGGTAGAAGAGGGAAATGGAAATCAGTACGCAGATGATCCACAGATGCAGCAGAAGATCAGAGAAAAGGTAATGGAATCCCTGAAATATCTGGTGTCTCTGGTAAATGATGTGCTGGGTATGAATAAACTACAGAGCGGAGATTTGAAGGATTCTGTCGAATATTATGGACAATGCCATAAAATTCAGTCAGGCGGGTAGTGTGCTCATGGTCGGGGTTAAGGAAGAGTTTCTGCCTTTAACTGTCACAAGATCAAAGTTTTTATGTGTCACGGATAATTCGGCAGCCAATTCGCTGAGCTTCTTTTTCATTCCTGACGGGTACAGCAAACGATTTGTTTTCAAAGCACCAATGGTATGAAATCCTTGTACGGCAAAGGTGTTGATTATTTTTTCAGAAACGTACCAACAGTCACAAAGAAAATAGGACTGTACCGGAGGAGTTGGCATTAGAATACGATTTGCATAAACCTAATTTTTTAAACTGGTTGTATATGAATGCTGAATGATGTATAGTATTTGCAGGAGACACCTTCTTTCGTGAATGCTGTAAATGTTGGTTTGGTCACTTTCATTATACAACACAATCGAATTCAAGGTGTCTTTCTTTTATGCAAAATCACGAACTTGCTCATTTATAGTATAAAGATAAAATGCGTAGTAAGAATTCAAATAAAAATAAAAGGAGGCTATAACAATGAGTAAAACAGAATGGACGAAAAAAATAATAATCATTGTGATTGGTTCGATCATAGCAGCATATGGCATTACCCTTGCATTGTATGCGGGATTTGGAGGGGCAACCCTTGCTGTTTTGTGGCAGGGGATTTCAAGGACATTTCATATAAGTATAGGCATGGCATCTCTGATTGTAGCCATAATTATGATTGTGTTCTCATTTTTCTATGACAGATCACAGATACATATTGGTACGATTATTTATCAGCTTGTGTATAGCCTCTGTGTTGATTTGTTTGCAAATGCACATGTGTACAGTACGCATTTGTGGGTGAATGCACTGATTATGTTGCTGGGAGTCATGCTTTTTGCAGTCGGAACAGGAGTTTATGCGGCAGCTTCACTGGGACGTGGTTCTTACGAGGCATTAACCTTTTCTCTTGCGGAAAAGAACGGCTGGCAGGTAAAAGCAGTGCGGATGATACTGGATATTGTTATGGTACTTACCGGAGTTTTGCTGGGGGGAAAGTTTGGCATATGTACAATCGTAACGATCATTATCTCAGGACCGGTTATTCAGTTTACAGCATCAAAAACTAAAAAGTTATTAAAAAAATGAAGATGTGGATTTGGTGAAAATCGTCACCGGCGGGAGTATCCAGAAGCAGTCCGACGCCTGATCTATACGACCAACACCATCGAAGGATTTAACCGCCAGCTCCGAAAAGTCACAAAATCAAAAACTGTATTTCCATCGGATGACAGCCTGCTTGACATGCCTGGAAATTGCATTATAATACAAACAAGAACAGAGTCCCCAAAACGGGCTCCGTCCTCGATAACTAATGACATATCTTATATCAGTTTTTTCTGCTTACATATCTCTGAGCGTAGATTTTATCAGAAGATAACAGATATCTATGCTACAGCTCTTGATTATGACCGAACAGCGAAAACAACAAAGCAATTTTTTGCAAAAGTGCAGAACAAGATGCACTATGCAGTTCACGGACATACAGCAGCGGAGTTGATTTACGAGCGAGCAGATGCAGATAAGCCACACATGGGATTAACTACATGGGCTGCAGCTCCGGAGGGCAAGATTGTAAAAAGTGATGTCAGCATTGCGAAGAATTATCTAACAGATAAGGAAATGCGTTCATTGGAGCGTATTGTATCTGCTTATTTGGATTTGGCAATGGAACGCTGCAGACATCAACCCTGACGGGTGCAAAGATCAAAGAAATGGCAAAAGAAGGCTGTGATCTCAATGGAAACGGATATCCTTATCCATATGTGCTTCTGACCAAAGATGGAACCGATCTGGAGGACGAAAAAGAGTATACCGTTGTGATCTGTGGTTTCTCAAAAGGAATGGAAGACGAGCTGAATCAGCAGGATACCGGAATCGTCGGTCTTGATGCAGCAAAAGAATATCTGAAGAACGTAAAAGAAGTTTCATCCGGTACGCCGGATGACAGTCTGGTCAAAGAACAGAAAAAAAGACCATTATGTGTACGGATGTTGTGATCGAAGAAAATACGTATTACATGGTTTTAAAGAAGCTGGACGGATACGACTGGTCGATGCTGATGCTGGTGCCGACATCGGATCATTATGCGCAGATGTGCCTGCGGGTAGCGGATAATGGAATCGGTATGAGCAAAGAATTCCGGAACAGCAGCCACCCGCTGGCAAAGAAAATCCCGATTCTTGCGATGACAGCCAACGCATTTTCAGAAGATGTGCAGAATGCCTTCAAAGCAGGCATGAACGCACACATAGTAAAACCGGTGGATATGAAGGTACTGATAAAAACAGTGCGGAATCTTCAGACGGGCGCCGGAGCGGCAGGAACTTTAAATTGAAAAAATCCGGCAGAGTGTTTATAATGGATGGGAAAAACAAAACAGAAAGGCAATGCCGTTATGCGTAAAATTACAGAATTAAAAGAAAAACAGGAGATTGCGCTTGGAATATTACTGTATCTGGATGAAGTCTGCCGGAAACATCACCTGATCTATTTTGCAGCAGATGGAACGCTGCTCGGGCTGATCCGGCATCAGGGGTTCATTCCGTGGGATGATGATGTGGATGTCTGGATGCCGAGAGCGGATTATGAAAAACTGGAACAGATTGTAAACAGCGAAACGGATACACCGTACCGCGTCATGAATTTTCATAATACAAAGGGTTTCACACTGGCATACGGAAAGCTGGTACACACCGGAACGAGTCTTGTGGAGCACGTGGCAGGAGCTGTGGATACCGGTCTTTTCGTCGACATTTTCCCGTTTGACGGACTACCGGAAAAAGATACACCGGAGTACGACCGTCACTGGAAAAAGCTGCTGTTTCTGGAAAGCCAGCGGATGAATGCATTCCGCACCTACCGCCAGACCTTAAAAGGAAACAAAGGAAGCTTCGCAAAATGGTGCAAATGGGCGATCCGGAAATGTTATGGAAAAGAGCGGATTCTGCGCGAGATGGAAAAAGAGTGCAGAAAGTACCGCGCGGAGGACTCAAAGTGGGTGGCCTGCCAGTGCGGCGGTTACCGCAAGTCGGACGCGATTCCCAAAACAGCGATCGAAGAGATCGTGCGCCTTCCGTTTGAAGGCCATCTGATCAATGCCCCGGTGGGATACGAGACGTATCTTCACACCTTGTACGGCGATTACCATCAGCTTCCGCCGGAGGATCAGCGTCATCCTGCGCATGTGGGAGATGCCTACTGGCGTTAGAACAGAGAAAAAAGCAGATGAGAGGTAAGCAATGAGTAAAATACTGGTGCTGGGACGTACCATGGACATGGGCGGAACGGAAGTGGCCATGGCAGCGCTGCTGCAGAAACTGGTGGAGAAAAAAGAAGATGTAACGCTTCTTCTGGTCGAAAAAAGAGGCGTTCTGCTGGAGCGGATTCCGAAGGAAGTGGAAGTGCGCCAGATGATCTGGGACAAAAAGCCGCATCCGGCTTTGGAACGGATTGTGGGAAAACGGGAGACACCGGCAGAACGGTCTTTCTATGCCAGAGGAATGGGCGTATTTCTGATGCGCGTCGTGTATGGAAAGAAACGGTATGGAAAACTGTATGAACGGATTCTGGAGTGTGTGGAGCCGGAAACAAAACAATACGATCTTGTTTTCGACTTTTTCGGATTCGGTGCGTTCACAACCGCATTCGGAGCCAGAAAGACGAATGCGCGGAAGAAAGCGGTCTGGTTCCACGGAGAAAATCTCTGGTGGCTGTTCCGGACCAGGGACTTTATTCCGGAGTATGATAAAATTTACTGCGTTTCCGAGCCTGTCCGGAAACAGGTCATTGCCCGTTTTCCGGAACTCGCGGACCGGACAGAGGTTCTGCTGAATTTCATTGACATCAAACAGGTGCAGAGACGGAGTGAGGAGCTGCTTAGCGATCCGCAGTACACAGGAGAGCTGAAATTTCTGACGGTGGGAAGAGCTTCGGAAGAAAAAGGATATGATATTGCGGTGCAGATCACGGCGGAGCTGAAAAAACGGGGACTTTGCTTCAAATGGTTCATCATCGGTGATGGAAGAGATCTGAACAAGCTGCGGACCATGGCAAAGGAATATCAGGTGGAGCAGGAAATTATTTTTCTCGGAATGCGCGAAAATCCTGCGCCGTACGTAAAATCCTGCGACCTGTATCTCCAGCCGTCCCGTCACGAAGGCTATCCGATTACGATTGTAGAGGCGAGAAGCCTGCAGAAGGTCATCATCGCTTCCGATATTCCGTCCATGCGCGAGCAGATCCGTGATGGGGAAAACGGATATCTCTGTCCGCTGGATGTGATGCAGTTTGCCGATAAAATCCAGAAAGTGCTGGCAGATCAGGAAGGACGCGATGCGGTCAGAAAGAAGCTGCGGGAGGAACCCATTGATTTTTCAGCGGGATATGCGCAGATAGAAGCGTTTGCAAAAAAATAAAAGAGAAACAGCAAGAAAAAACGCCAGAACCGGCGATAAGATATTTCCGGTTCCGGCGTTTCTTTAGTCCTGGCGTCCCTGCTTGCTCTGCTGCTTGTTTTCATACATATATTTATCTGCTTTGTCAAACAGCGTGCGGAGCGTACATTCGTTGTAATCGGTGGAAAGTGCCAAGCGGTGGGAATAGCTGATGCGGAACTGGGTTCCGTAGCCGTTGAACTGTTCGACTTCGTTCTGAAGCTCTGTGAGGATTTCTGTGATGCTTTCGCGGGTTGCATCATAGATGACCGCCATAAATTCATCGCCGCCGTATCTTCCTACGAAATGCTTCGCGGGAATCGAGTTTCGCAGCAGCCGGGCAAAGTTCAGAATCAGCTGGTCGCCGATGGAGTGGCCGAGGCTGTCGTTGACGCGTTTCAGGTTGTTCATGTCAAAGACGATACAGGCAGTAGGAGTTTTGATGAATTCCACATTGTGGAACAGCTCTTCGCACTTGCTCTTGTTCGGCAGTCCCGTGTGAAGGTCGATGTAGGCTTTCTGTTCCAGCTGGCGGTTGGCATTGGAAACTTTGACTGCGGCAACCGTTTCATCTGCCATCTGGAAATACGTCTCGCTCATGTCTACCAGATCCGCCGTTCCGTTTTCTCCGGATCTAACCTTCTGAATTTCATTTTTCAGTTTATCCCAGTAGGCAATCTGGACATCCAGTTTTTTCTGATAATCCTTGTCGGAAAGACTCACGAGATCGTAGTGGCCGTCCTCGTATTTCAGTCCGCTTAAGATATTGTCCAGGTAAGGTCTATCTCAAATCCGGAAAGATCCTAGACTTCAATACTCTTTTTTCCCTTCCTGAAGCTCCTTTTTCTCCCCTCGTCCCGCTGAAACATGCTTTCCGCATCCTGAAACAGAAGCCTTCTTTCATCTTTCAGACGGATTACCGTTTCTAAACCGCATTCCTTCAAAGTATTGATAAACGGGGCATTCAGGTACAGTGCATCCGCCATAATCACATCTGCGAAATGACCATGCCTTTTCTTTAAATGCCGGATGAGCCTTTTCGCTCCTGTCAGTTCCCCTTCATCTTTTTCTGAACCATCTCTGGGTTTCAGCATTTCCTGCCCAAAGATCACATGCGGCGATTTTCCTACCGTCATACATACCACACTTCGATGAAAGTATTCTGTCTTCCTCGTCCCGTTCTTCCGGCTCAGGCAGTCTGGACAGGACTTTTTTGTACTGCTGAATAATTTCACCCCATCAATACCTGCCGCAACATATCCGCCTATGGTTCCTTCCCGAAATACGCGGTTGCGTTTCAGAACATCAATCGTCTGCGCGTGAATTTCCTCGATTTCTTTTGGATCAATCCGGGAAAGAAGATCCCTGACTGCATCAACTTTTGGGATTTTTCCACGGATACAGTTTTTCGGTCGTTTCTCCATGCTTTCCGGCGCTGAAAAAATGGTATGAAAACTTTCATACTGAAGCATCAGGAAAATCAGCACTGGCATAACGATATTAAACAACGGGATGGGTTTTCTTTTTCTTTCATCGGATAAACCCTTGATTTTTTGTGGAATTTTGTATACACTTTTCATATAAGTTAGCAGTTTCTTCAATGCTAATTTTTCATTAAGGACACCTTCTTTCGTATGTTTGTGGGGTAACATAATTATACAATAAAAGGTGTCCTTTTTGATTGTTTATTCGAAAAAAACAGTAACTTTTTTCAATAAGGGAATTCCCCGTTCTGCCGGATGTGTTCCTGGCAAAACGGGGATCTTATTTTCTAAAAGCGAAATCTCTGTTATGGGACTGATTGTAACAATCGGAAGCAGTTTTCAGGACTCGCTGGAAACGGCGTGTCTTTTGAAGGAACTCGGTGCAAAATGGGTTGTATCCCGGGCAGAACGGGATGTACAGGAAAAATTTCTCTTAAGAAACGGAGCCGACCAGGTGATTTATCCGGAAAAACAGACGGCAAAATGGACGGCGATCCGTTACAGCTCCGATCACGTATTTGACTATATCGAGATTGACGATCAGTATGCTATTTTCGAAGTTGAAATTCCAGAAGCGTGGGCCGGAAAAAATGTTGGCCGGCTGGATATCCGGAAAAAGTATGGAATTAATATTCTGGCAACAAGAAAAGAAGGAAAGACAGACGTTGCAGTATCTCCGGAGACCGTTCTGGATGGGGATGACACAATCCTGGTGCTCGGCGAATACAAGGCGATTCAGAAATGCTTTCGGATTTGAGAGGGAGGTGATTTCTGTGATAAAGGCGGGAGTGCTTTTGATTTCCCTCGCCGGTTTCTGGTTCACAGGTGTGCTTGTGGACCAAATCGAGGCATTTTTCACGGAAAACAGGAGAGAGGAACCGGAAACAGAGGAGAATCTGGAGTGAAAAGAGCCGGAAACAGGACAAAAAAGGGCTTCCTGACCATGGATTTTCCAAAGATTATGGTCTACAATTGGAAGCGAGGTGAAGCATTTGGAAAAAGAAAAACAGAGAGAAAAGAACATATTCTGGTCTGTCTGTCATGTTCTATTCCGGGAAAAATAAAGTAAGCGACAGCCGCAGAAGCCTTGGCCTTGGACTGGCACTCTGCCGTTCGATTGTAAATGCGCACGGCGGGGAGATAGCACTTTATGACTGCGATCCACAGGGCTGCTGCTTTTGGTTTAACCTGCCGTTCAGTGAGGTGAATTTGAATGAATAAGACATTAATTCTGGTTGTGGAAGATGATACGCCGGTTCACAACCTGATTACTACGACGTTAAAAACACACGATTATAAGTATATTTCTGCAAAGAACGGTGCGGGTGCCATTATGGAGGCATCCACACATAATCCCGACATTGTTCTGCTCGACCTTGGCCTGCCGGATATTGATGGCGTAGAGGTGATTGAAAAGATTCGAAGCTGGTCGAATATGCCGATTATCGTAATCAGTGCAAGAAGTGAGGACAGCGATAAAATCGAGGCATTGGACGCAGGAGCGGATGATTATCTGACGAAACCGTTTTCTGTGGAGGAACTGCTGGCCCGCCTTCGAGTCACACAGCGCCGTCTGTCCCAGATGCAGGCAGAAAATGGAGTCCAGTCGGCTGTCTTTGAAAACGGCGCACTGCGGATCGAGTACGCAGCGGGGTGCGCATATCTTGACGGAGAGGAACTTCATCTGACACCAATCGAATACAAGCTACTCTGCCTGCTGTCGCAGAATGTAGGGAAGGTGCTGACGCATACGTTTATCACACAGAAAATCTGGGGAAGCAGCTGGGAGAACGATATCGCTTCCCTCCGTGTTTTCATGGCGACGCTTCGGAAAAAGCTGGAAAAGAACGGAGAGCAGACGCAGTATATCCAGACGCATATCGGGGTTGGCTACCGGATGCTGAAGGTAGAGTAAAAGAAGAAAAAATTTGACTTTACAGGCCTAAAATGATAGCATAAAGGACAGAGAACGCAGTTTTGGGAGGACGAAAAAACGGATGATGAAAAACCTCGAAGTACTGGAGGAAATTAGAAAACAGGGAAAAAATCTGATCGAGACAAAACGGGATGAGTTTGTAAAGCAGAATCTTTTATCGGACGAGTTTATTCAGATGATGCAGAAGAACAAAAAGCCGTTCGAGCTTCTGATGTCGTATTATCAGTGCGCCATTATGGAAATCGAGACAAAGTTCCGAGTGCTGAATCAGGAATACTCGCTTTCCTATGACCAGAACCCGATCGAAGGAATCAAAACAAGGGTCAAATCGTATGAGAGCATTATGCGGAAAATCCGCGTGAAAGACATCCCGGTCACACTGGAGTCTATCGAGGAAAATATCCGCGATATCGCCGGTGTGCGCGTGATCTGTTCTTTTCCAAGCGATATTTATAAGCTGGCAGACAGTTTTCTGAAACAGGATGACATTACGCTGATTGAGAGGAAGGACTATATTCAGCATCCGAAGGAGAGCGGCTACCGCAGTCTTCATCTGATCGTTCAGGTGCCGATCTTTTTACAGGATACAAAGAAACTGGTCTACGTGGAAGTACAGTTCCGTACGATCGCGATGGATTTCTGGGCGAGTCTGGAGCACAAGATGCGCTACAAGAAAAATATTC
>OLRR01001636.1_pt1 | contig 13628 bp, 9 predicted proteins | sample 1671941 | NCBI WGS metagenome assembly OLRR01 (sample SAMEA3136628, study PRJEB25190) | human gut metagenome
AAGCCGGCATCCTTCCTGTTCGTCGGCCCGACCGGCGTCGGCAAGACCGAGCTGGCAAAAGCCCTTGCGCAGGCGCTGTTTGACGACGAGAAGAACATGGTGCGTATCGACATGAGCGAATACATGGAGAAATTCAGCGTATCGCGTCTGATTGGCGCACCTCCCGGATATGTCGGCTATGACGAGGGCGGTCAGCTGACCGAAGCCGTCCGCCGCCATCCGTACTCCGTCGTGCTGTTCGACGAAGTGGAGAAGGCGCACCCGGATGTGTTCAACGTTCTGCTGCAAGTCCTCGATGACGGCCGAATCACCGACAGTCAGGGGCGCACGGTGGACTTCAAGAACACCATCCTCATTATGACCAGCAACCTCGGCAGCGAGTACATCCTGAACGGCATCGCGAACGACGACATTACGCCCGAAGCGCGCGCGCAGGTCGATGCGCTGCTGAAGACGCACTTCCGTCCGGAGTTCCTGAACCGTATTGACGAGATTGTGTACTACAAGCCGCTGACGAAGGAGCAAATCAGCAAGATTGTGCTGCTGATGCTGGACAGCCTGAACAAGCGTCTGGCGGATCGTCAGCTGAAGGTGGAGCTGACCGACGCGGCGATGAATGCCGTGATTGATCAGGGCTTTGACCCGGTTTACGGTGCGCGTCCGCTGAAGCGGTTCATTCAGTCGAAGATTGAGACGCTGGTGGCAAAGCATATTATTGCCGCGGATGTGAAGCCGGGCGATACGCTGACCATCGACGTGAACGAGAATGGCGAACTTTATATGCGCTGGTGATGGTATAAAATGAACCGCGCGGTCTGTAGCAAAACGCAGACCGCGCGGTTTTTCGGTTAGGGATAAATAGAAATCAGAGCAACACGCGGAAGAAGTAAGGAAGAGCGACCAACTCAATCGCGCGGAGGGGTCAAGGGGGGATTCCCCCTTGCAGGGTCAAGGGACAGCGTCCCTTGTGGGGTTTGGGGCAACGCCCCAACAGTTCCACGGGCGACCAGTATGCCAAACGCGCTCAACAAAGGTGCAGGCAGCGAAGCGTCCCTGCCAGTAACTTTGCGCTCCCGCAGGAGCGCTCTCAAGCTGCACATTCGACCACTCACATATTGTCGCGCCAGATGGGCGCGACCGACCAGTATGGGAAACGATTTGTTTTCCCGATGCTGGTCTTTTTTGTTGCAAGAGGTTTCGCCTCTGCGGAGGCGAGTCGGGGGCTTTGCGGTCGCCCCCGACGCCCCTTCGCACTGCACTTCCATGTTTCTTGATTTTTCTCGTTGCAGGGGGAATCGCGCCTGCGGGCGCGAGTCGGGGGCTTTGCGGTCGCCCCCGACACCCCTTCGCAGTGCACTCCCATGCGGCTTGACCGTTATCGTTGGTTGGGAGAACCGGAATTGTCCCCCATCTGCGCCACAATCCTTTCCACATGCCGACGCGCCTGATTCGCAAACTGCTCCGCCTGCTCCGGGGACTGCGGCGCGTCGCCCATCAGCCCCACAAACTGGCTGACCTTCAAGCCCAGCGCTTCCTGCATCACCGCGTCCGAACCCTGCGGCGCAACAAGGTAGTAGCACAGGAGCGAATCCTCCTGCCCCATGCGGTGCGCGCGATCCTCCGCCTGTGAATGCACCGCCGGTGACCAGTCCAGTTCGCCGAAAACGACGCACGTCGCGCGCTGGAGATTGAGACCGCTTGCCGCGCGCAGGCTGATGCACAGCACGTCCGTCCGCCCGGATTGGAAGCGGTCAACCGCGTTCATTTTCGCCAGCGTCGTCTCCCGCCCGGTGATGAACCCCGGCGAAAACGCCTTCAATTCCTGCTTGTAGATGTCCATCACCTGATGGTGGTGCGCAAACAGCAGCACTTTTTCGCCGCCGTCCAGCAGCGCGCGCACAAATTGGCACACATACGGCGCTTTCGCCACGCCCGTGGCCTGCCGCGCGTGCTGGCTGATGGATTCCTCCAGCATCGCCCGCTCCTGCGCCGAAAGCTGGTCGTCCTGTTTCCAGCGCAGCACGTCGCGCATCACGGGCGCCATCAGCTGGGCGTATACCTTGTCGTTCCAGTCCAGCTCCTGCACCAGGCGGCGCTTCGGCGGCAGCTCGCGCAGCACCTCCTGCTTCGTCCGGCGGAGCATCAGCCCCTCCCGCCGCAGGTACGCGCCGAGCAAATCGGGCTTCAGCACAAGCTGATTGCCGTAGCCGCTGCACCACTCGCGCGAGAACGACTCCCAGTCGCCTAAGAAGTGGTAGTCGAGAATGTTGATGACGTTCCAGATTTCGCCACCGCGGTTGTAAATCGGCGTGCCGGACAGCCCGATAACGCGCTCGCAGCTTTCCGACAGCAGCGACGCGGCGGAGTACTTTTCCGTCCCCGCGTGGCGCAGCTCCTGTATTTCGTCGAAGATGACCGAGCGAAAAGGCAGCGTCGGCAGCACGCTCTTCCACCCGCGCAGAAGCAGGTAGTGCATGATGTACACGTCCGCTTCTGGCAGGTCGTAGGGCTTCAAGCCCTTGATGACGTGCACGCGCGGGGATTTGCCGTCCACCCGCAGGAAACGCAGCGTTTCCTCCTGCCAGTTGCGGGTCAGGTGCGCGGGCGGAATCACCAGCGCGGGCAATGAACCGGTGGAGGATAGAAACGCCAGCGCCTGCACCGTCTTGCCTAAGCCCATTTCGTCCGCCAGCAGGCATCGATCGTGGCTGCACAGGTACGACAGCCCCTCCTCCTGAAATGGGCGGAGCGTCCCCAGAAACGCACCGTCGGGCGGGGTCATGCGCACGGGCATCGTTGCCATTTTCGCCTGACGAACCGCGTATTCCCGCGCGCCCGTGACCGCCTTTTCCCACAACGCGCGGTCACTTGCCTTGATTTCCAGCGGGAAGCGCATCATCAGCCAGCAGAGGTCGCCCACCGCCCGCCGATGCGCCGTGAACCGCGCTTCGCCGCGCCTGCTGCCCGCGCTGCCTGGAAACAGCCGCTTGCACACCTCCGTCACCGACGGGTCGCCCTTCACCACCCAGCATTTGCTGCGGCGGTTGTAGCTCAGCGTTCCCAGCGGTGCGCCGGAGGGCGGGTACGGGCGCAGGTACGGCGGAAGCAGTTCCGCTTCTTCTTCATTCATAGTGCAATTCCCCACAGCCGGTTCAGGCATACGCACGAAATCGGCTTTCCGTGAATTCGATTGGGTACGGCAACTGTCCGCTCAGTCACAAGAATTAAACTGCTGATTTGCCCGCACGCGGCATAGCGGGTCAGCTGCATCACAATGCGCTTGCGGTCAGGCTGCCCGCGCTTGATTTCGATGCCGATGCCGCCGGGGCAAAGCAAGTCGATGCGGCAGCGCGGGGCGAGCGGGACTTCGTGCGCGCAGGGGATTTCCGCCTCCGCAAGGGATGCCCGCACGAGGTCGTGCAGGTCGTATTCGCCCTGCTGGATGGGGGCGCGGATGCCGCGGAGGGCATGGAGGATTTCTGCGAGAGAATCCGCCGCCGTGTTTGTTTGTGTATCCATTAGTAGAGACCCGCCATCGCCTGCGTCAGCTGCCCCATTGCGGACGCAACTTCCGCCGTCGTCGGGGCGGGGAGGGAGATGACGTATTCCAGATTCGTGATGGCGGACTGAATTGCGGAGTAGCGCTGCGCATCGTTTACAATGTCCATGCTCTGCAATTGCGCGTAGGCTTGCGAAAGCAGAATCTTCGCATCGGGAATCAGCGTGTTCTCCACCATCGTGTTGCTGCCGGAGCTGGATGCGCTCGTGTGGTACGGGCAGGTGCCGCTTGCACCCAAGACCGCGTAGCTGCCGAGGTACTCAATCAGCACATCCTCATATTCCGTGCCGATGAAGGACGCCAGCGGGTGTCCCGACGGAATGGTCAGCACGCCGCGCGTGACCGTGTCCGGGCAGTAGGGGGAGGCGAGCAAGCCGCTGACGGAGCAAATCGTCTGCGTCGTGTGCATCTGGCAGGAAACCGTCGGCTCTGTGCCGGCTTTCCAGTAGTCCGTCACGACCCCGTAGCCCATCGCGTCGCTTCGGCAAGCGTCGGTGGCAAGCTGCCCCGATACCGCGCATGTCGTCACCTTCACCAAGCCGTAGTCGCTGGCGCTGCCCTCCAGAATGTCGCGGTTGGACAGCCCCTGATGAATCTTGCTCATGTAGCTCTGCCACAGCGGGGCGGCGGAGCGGGAGCCGGTGGATTTCGACGACAGCGCCTTGTAGTTGTCGTGCCCAACCCACAGGGCGGAGGAGTAGTAGCCCGTCATGCCAGCGAAGAAAACGCCCTTCTGGTCGGAGTTCGTGCCGGTTTTGCCCGCGACGGTCTGCCCCTTGATTTTCGCGTTCGTGCCCGTGCCGGAGGAAACCGCCTGCTTGAGCATGTCCACGACCATGTACGCCGTGGATTCGCTGAACACGCGGTGACGCTCCTGCTGCTGATGGCCGTCCCAGATGACTTTGCCCGTGCTGTCCGAGATGCCGAGGACGGAGATGGGCTGCTGATACACGCCGCCGTTCGCCAGCACGCCGAAGGCAACCGCCATCTGCATGGGCGTAATGCCGCTGGAGCCGAGGGACAAGCCGAACGGCGTTGCGTCAATGTGCGCATCGTCAATGCCCATTGCGTGCAGGAAGGCAACGGAATTGTCCACGCCCACAAGGGTCATCAGCGCCTGTGCGGCGGCGGTGTTGTGGCTGTTGACGAGCGCCTTGCGCAGCGTCTCCGGGCCGGCGTAGGAGCTGCCGCCGTAGTTGCGCGGCCACGAATCCTGCCCGTTTGACCCGCGCCAGCCGGAAATCGGCAGCGGCATGTTCATCACGATGCTCGCGGGGGATGCGCCAAGCTCAATCGCGGGGGCGTACACGGCAATCGGCTTGATGGACGAGCCGACGGGCATGGTCATATCCACCGCGCGGTTGAAGGTTTTCATGGCGGTCGGACGCGTGCGGCTGCCGACAATGGCTTTGATTTCGCCCGTGTGGTAGTCCACAACGACGGCGGCGGCCTGCGGCTCAACCGTTTCGTCGTATGTGCCGTCGGAATTGCGCGTGCGGTAAACCTTGTCCGCCGGGTCGCGCAGGGTGGGGTAGTTCGTCCAGTTTTCCAGCGTATCCTCGACGGTGGACTGAATGGAGGTGTCGATGGCGAGCTGGACGTGGTAGCCGCCGGTGCGCAGCTTGTTTTCCATGGCGTTGCGGTTGGCGGAGGTGTCCTCAAGGTTGTTCAGCTGCAGCAGAATGTCGATGACCTCATCCACCGCGTATTCGACGTAGTGCGCGTAGGCGTACATGCCGGTAGCCGTGTTCGGGTCTTTCTCCAGCACATGCGCGGTCGCCGGGTCAAGCGCCTCCTGATACTGCTCGTAGGTGATGTACTGGTTTTCGTACATGCAGCGCAGGACGTAGTTGGTGCGGTCGTTGGTGATGGCAGGGTAATCCACGCCCTCCTTCTGCCGCGTGTAGAAATTCCGGCGCGGGTTGTAGTAGTAGGGCGAGTTGCATGTGCCCGCCAGCATGGCGCATTCGCGGAGCGTCAGTTCGCCCAGCGATTTGCCAAAATACCCCTGCGCGGCGGTATACACGCCGTAGTAGTTTTCGCCGAGGTAGATGGTGTTCAGGTAGCTTTCGAGAATCTGATCCTTTGTGTAGCGCGTTTCCAGCTGCATGGCGAGGTACGCTTCCTGAATTTTGCGCTTGTAGCTCTGCTCGGAGGAAAGGAGCGTATTCTTAATCAGCTGCTGGGTGATGGTCGAGCCGCCCTGCGTGGAGGAGGAGGACAGGTTCGACACGAACGCGCCGATAATGCGCTTGATGTCCACGCCGTTGTGCGTGTAGAAGCGCGCGTCCTCCACGGCGATAAAAGCGTGCTGGAGGTATGTCGGCATGGCCTGAATCGACACCATGACGCGGTTCTCCGAGCCTTTGTATTCGGTGATGAGGTTGCCGTTGGCGTCGTAGATGAAGGAGGTCTGCGCCTGATCGTCAATCGCGGCAAGGTCAAGCGTCGGGGCAGTTTCCATGTACCCTTTCGCAATGCCGACCACCGCGCCGACTGCCGCCAGCCCTGCCACCAGCACCAGCACCGCGAAAATGCGGATGACGTTGACGGCAATCGACAGCACGAAGTTCGGCTTCTTCATCTCCGGCTTGAAAATGGAGTGCTTGTAGACCTTTTCCTCCTCCGGCAGCGCTTCGCTATCATCCGCCGAAGCGTTCCAGAAGTCCTCGTGCGCGAACATGTCCGCCTGCCCCGCAACTTCCACGGGGTCGTCGTCGTCCGCCCAGTTCGGGTCGTACTCGTCAGGATCATCGCCCTGCGGGTTGTCGGGATAACCGTCCTGATAGGCAAAATCGTCGTTTTCCGGCACAAAGTCCGGGAAATCGTTGCGTTTCTTCACTGCTTCAGCCCCTTTGCGCCGTCAGCGGCATGATGCGCGCCCCGGCGGAATATGAAGGAATGCGGAATGCTATTTTCGGATTCGCCTGCGCCATCTGCTCGCGCCTTGGCGCATTTTCATCCGAAAATAGCATAACCCGCAGAGCATACAGAATTACATCCTATATTATAGCACATATTCGCGCATCCTGCAATGGCAGGCGACGAAAGGAGGATGCACCATGCCCCAGACAAACAACGAATCAGAAGCGAAAATTCCTGCAAAGCGCCGAAAATCTCCCCGGCGGCGGTGGAAACGCGCGCTGCTGCTGCTTGTGCTGATGACGCTGCTGATTCTCCGCGTCGAGCGCAACGTGACGGATGTCGTGCTGACACTCTCGCAGGCGACGGCGCGGTCGCTGGCGATTCAGGCGCTCAACGAGGCAGCGTCTGAGATGCTCGGACTCGGCGTGCATTACGCCGACCTGATGACCGTCGAGAAGGACGATCAAGGGCAAGTGCGCCTGATTCAGGCGAATACCCCGGAGATGAACCGTCTGGCGGCGCAGGCGTCCCTGCTTGCGCAGGAGAGATTGACCGCCATGGGGCAGAAAACCGTCGTCGTGCCGCTGGGCAGTGCCATCGGGCTGACGCTGCTGGCAGGCGCTGGGCCGGGCATCGCCGTGCAGATTCTGCCTGTCGGCTCGGTGCAGGCGGCGTTCAGCACTGATTTCACCACCGCCGGCATCAACCAGACACGCCACCGCATTTCCCTCGTCCTGACTGCGAACGTGCAAATCGTCATTCCGACCGGCGCGAAAAACGTGCAGGCCAGCACGCAGATGGCGATGGCGGAAAGCATCATCGTCGGGCAAGTGCCGGATTCCTTCGCCGAGGGCGGCAGCGACAACAGCATCATCGACCTTGCGCCGTGAGGGGGAATGGGGTATAATAGAACCGAAATCCCGCTGATTTCAGCAGAAAGAAGCATTACCATGCGCGTTCTCGACATTGACCTCGACTTTTTCCTCGCTGATTGTTGCCCTCTTGCCGAACTGGGCGAGCGCCCATCCCTCCCCGGACATGAGCCGTGGGAAGCATCCGACGTCCGCGCGTTCCTCGAAAACCAGTGCGGTCTGTCCCGCACCGCGCCCAAGCCGGGGCGCATTTTCGAGACGCACGACGGCGCGCTCCGCTTCTGGGAGGAGCAAATCGCCGCCGGACGCCTGACCGCCCCCTTCGATGTCACCCACGTCGATGCCCACAGCGACCTCGGCATCGGCTATCCCGGCCCGAACTTCGTGCTGTTCAACGTCCTGTCCATGCCCGTCCAAAAGCGGCTGGACTACACCGCCTTCTATGCTCAGAAGAAGCTCGATGAGGCGAATTACCTGCTTTTCGCGCTGGCGATGCGGCGGATTTCGTCGCTGGATAACGTGCGCAATCCGCGTTCGCGGGCGGACATTCCGCAAGTGTTGCTTGACGCGGACGGCAACATCCATCTCAATTCGCTGACCGCGCAGATGTTCGCCGCGAAAAACGGCGTAGAGCCGACCGTGCCGTTCCGCGTGTACGACGACTACCGCGATTTCCGCGCGGCGGGGGCGTATGACTTCGTGACGCTCGCGATTTCGCCGAGGTACGCGCCGAAGGAGGCGGATGCGCTGGTGGAGGTCGTGGGGGAGTATATTCGTCACATCTAATGCGCTGCAAAAAAATGGCGACGTGACTTGACAAAACAAAAAGCACATGCTATATTACAAATGAAGATACTGGCATGAAAAACGAACGATACAGAAAGGCGTGAATCCCATGGGGCAGACAGCGCGGCAATTGTAATCCTACTGTGACAGATAAAGGAGAAGCGAATGAAAAAGTTTCTGTCGCTGATGCTCTGCGCCGCTCTGCCCCTGTGCGCTTTTGCCGCCCACGCGGAAAATGCAGAACTGAACATTGCCACCAATCAGTATTATGCCTTGATGGAACGCATGGAGCAGTTTGAACAGGAAAGCGGCATCAGCATCACCTGCGAAAAGTCCGTAGACATCATGGACACGATTTCGACCGCCTACGTTATCAAGAATCCCGACATTGATTTGTTTGTTTTCACTGCTTACGACGGCTTATATACCCTCAAAAACATGAAATACTACGCGCCGCTAACCGGCAGCGCGATTTTGCAGGACGCTTTCCAGCATGTCTATCCCGCTCTGCGCCCCGTCTGCACGGATGACGATACGCTGATGGGCTGGATAATAGATGCTTCCCCGATGGGCATGATGGTCTTGACGGAATATCTGGACGAATGGGGAATGAAGTCGCCCGAAACCTTCGACGAACTGCTGGATGTGTGCAACGAAATTCTGGAAGAAGGGCTTCTGCCGGAAGAGACAGGGCTTCTGATGCAGAAATACACCCAGTCGGGCATGATGGACTTGTTCATGAAGTATTACATCATGACCTCCCTGCAGGAGGGACGCAGGCTGGACTTTACGGACGAAACGTTTCTGCATTACGTCCAGCGCATCAAGGACGAACTGCCCGCGGAAGAAGAGCCGCGCATGGCATTTGAAAATATTTTCATGATTCCGGGTGCTTCGTCCGCCCCGTCGCAGATGATTCAATTCGTGCCGCGCATTTTCCCGGAGCAGAACAGCGCGGTTGAAACGTATGTGACCATTGCTGTGGTGAACCCCTACGGCAAGAATCAGGAAGCCGCGATTCAGTTTTTGGAATACTGCGCCACACATCTGACAGATGGAAGTTACTTTATCTATGACAACCTGACCGAGCCGATTGAAAATCCGTCGATGGTGGCGCAGCTGGATGAACTTGCGGAAAAAATCGCACTGCTGGAACAGAAAGCAGATAAAGAGCGCGCGGACGAGGACACCCTGCGCGACTTGCAGGATCAGTACGCAAACATGGAGCAGTGGCGTTATTTCTCTTCAGCGGAGGATATTGCCTACTATCAGGAGATGGCGAAATCGCTGTATGTGTCCGAGGGTTCGCCGCTGACGTATGATGACGCGCTTCAGGTGTTGGTGCAGCGCTATCTGAACGGCGCGTTTGATGCGGCGACGTTCGCGAAGGAATGCCAGAATCATGTGGAAATGATTTACGCGGAAATCGGCGAATAATCAATAGAACCAAAAAACCTCGCGGCATCACCTGTCGCGAGGTTTTTATGTGCAAATCAAATCCCCGTTGCGGATTTCGCGGACGTGGCGATATTCTCCGCGTGGTCGCCGATACGTTCGAGGTTCGTCAGCATGTCCAGATAAATCATGCCGTTCTTCGCGGAACACTTGTGGTTCTTCAAGCGATCCATGTGGTGGCTGCGGAGGGCTTCGGTCGTCGTGTCGATTTCGTCCTCCACGCCCTCCACTTCGCCCAGCAGCGTGTCGTCCGTTACCTGCGCCTTGAACATGTCCAGCGACCGCTGCATCTGCGCGCGCACAAGGTTCGACAGGCTTTCCAGCTCCTGTACCGCCTTGGGCGAGAATTTCACCTCGTCCTGATTCTTCAGCTGCGCCGATTCCATAATGTTCTGGCTGTGGTCGCCAATGCGCTCCATGTCGTTGACGACGTGGAACATCGAGCCGACCAGCTTCGTGTCCTTCTCGGACAGGTCAAGCCCCTTCACTTCCACCAGCGAATCGGTGATTTCGCGGTTCAGGTAGTCCAGCACGTCCTCGTTCCGCGCCAGCTCTTCGGACTTCTTCGCGTCCCACTCGTTGAAGCACTCCATCGCCCGCTGGAAGTTGCCCATCGCAATGCCGCCCATGCGCTGCACTTCGTTGAACAGCTGCGCCACGGCAATCGGCGGCGTTTTGAGCATACGCGCGTCAAAGTAGAGCAGCTTCATTTCCTCGGCGGTCGAGCCGTCGCCCTTGATCAGCAGGCACGCCAGCTTCTCCAGCCAGCTTGCGGCGGGCAGCAGCAGCGCCGTCGTCGTGACGTTGAAGAGAATGTGGACGATGGCGATTTGCAGCTTGAGGTTGCCGGGGGAGAGCATCTCGACCCAGCTTGCCAGCGGCAGGCAGCAGGCGATGATGACGAAAATCACCGTGCCGATGACGTTGAAGAGCAGGTGCACCGTCGCTGCGCGCTTGGCGGTGGAGTTTGTGCCCGCGCACGCCAGCAGCGCCGTGACGCAAGTGCCGATATTCTGCCCGAAGAGGATGAAGATGGCGCTGTCCAGCCCAATCAGCCCCTGCGCGACGAGCGTTTGCAGGATGCCGATGCTGGCGGCGGAGGATTGCAGGACGGCGGTGATGCCCGCGCCGATCAGCACGCCCAGAATCGGGTTGTTGATGGACGCCATCGCCTTCTGGAAGCCCTCCCACGTCCGCAGCGGCTCCATCGCGCCGGACATGGTGTTCATGCCGATGAACAGGATGCCCAAGCCCATCGTGATGGTGCCGAACTGCTTGGCGGTTCTGTACTTGTCGGGAAGATTCGAGAGAATCAGCCCCAGAAACGTGAAGATGGCGGCAAAATCAATCTGCACAGACAGCAGCAGCGACGTGACCGTTGTGCCGATGTTTGCGCCCATAATCACGCCGACCGCCTGCGTCAGGGACATCAGCCCCGCGTTGACAAAGCCGACGACCATGACCGTCGTCGCGGAGGAGGACTGCACCACCGCCGTGATGGTGATGCCCGCGAGCATGGCGAGGAAACGGTTGCCCGTCACCATGCCCAGCAGCTTTTTCAGCCGTGTACCCGCCGCTTTTTCCAGCGCTTCGCCCATCAGCTGCATCCCGAACAGGAACAGCCCCAGTCCGCCGAACAGGGATAAGACATTCATAATCGTCATGATGGTTCGTTTCCTCCGAGCGTGCCGCAATGCAGCAAAATTCCGCCTGTGCGGGGAAAAATCGCATACATACCTACTTTACCACACTTTGCGCTTGTTTTCAACTGAATTTTACAGATTCATAGAGATTTCAGGCGGCGTTCAGCGGGGGAAAACAAAAAGCCGCCCCGAAAGGCGGCAAATGTCAAATTCGCAGCGGATGCCGCTGGGCAAATCAACATCTTGCGCGGAATCATCCCTGCGCCTGACGCACCATATGGTAAAACGTCCCTTCTCCGCTGAGCGTCACCCGCTTCACCGGCTCGCCTACCACCCGGAATCCCGCCTTCTCGTAGCAGCGAACGGCGCGCGTGTTCCACGTCCGCACTTCCAGATACATCGGCTTGCCCGGATACAGCCGCTGGGATAACTCCCACGCCAGCGCCGTCATCTGCGTGCCGTACCCCTGCCCGCAGTGGTCGGGATGCGCCCCGATGCCGAAAAACAACTCGCTGCCCTCATCGGACAGGTTCACGAAGCCCACCAGCGTTTCGCCATCGTAAAAGGAATAGAAATTGTTTGCCGGATTCGCAAAACCGTATCCGTGCTTCTTCTGCTCGGCATACGGCGGATTGTTGTACATCGCGTATTCGCCGGGGTACTGCCACGCGCAGATGGCTTCCTTCTCGGCTTCGGTGGTCGGATGATACGTCAGCATGGGCGTTTTCCTCCTTGGGGATATTTCCGATTTCATGATAATCCAGCTTGCGGAAAAATGCAAGGGAAGAAGCATCAAAAAGGTTCTTCACGGAATCTTGGGAAGAGTAGCTTGGGGGCGCGTCTGCGGACGCGCAAAGTTACTGGCAGGGACGCTTCGCTGCCTGCGCCTTTGTTGAGCGCGTTTGGCATACTGGTCACCCGCGGAACAGTTGGGGCGTTGCCCCAAACCCCACCAGAGGCGCCGCCTCTGGACTCCGCAAGGGGCAGACGAAAAGGGACGAAGTCCCCCCCTTGACCCCTTTGCGCGATTGAGTTGAGTTCTCTTCCTTACGCCTTCCGCGTGGAGCTTTTTTGGTGTTTTGCTGCCAGCAAAAACCGGGGATGCCGCCAAGCACCCCCGGTCAAAATCCTCGATTATTGCAGCACAATGCCTTCCGCTTCCAGCTCCGCGCGGGTGCAGAGCCGCAGCGTCACAAAGTTCTGCTGGCAGATGATGTAGCTGCCGCCTTCACGCGTGTCCTTGTTCTCCAGCGTCACGATGCCCTGCGCGATGCAGTCGTGGTCGGCGCAGCTGGCGTCGGTCATCTCGATGCTCGACTCCGTGACGTGGATGATGTTCACGCACACGCCGTGGATCAGCCGGTAGTACCCGTCCTCCAGCAGCGGAATCGGCTCGTATGTCTTTGTGCCGACCGTCACAAGCAGGAACGCGACGGCTTCCGACGGGTCGCGAACCGCGCTTGCCATCGGGGAGGGCGCAATGCCGGGGTCAGTGCCGCGCGTCGCCGGGTTCAGCTTCGCGAAGCTCAGCGATTCGTTCGATGCCGCCAGAATCGCCTGCGCGTCGGCGAGGGTTTCCTGCGTCGTCGTCAATTCCGCCTCTGTCGCGGCAAGGGTTGCCTTTGTGGCTTCCAGCTCCGTCGTGGCGGTGGTCAGGCTGTCCTTCGTCGCGGCGAGTTCGGCTTCCTTCGCGGTCAGACTGTCCTTCGTCGCGGCGAGTTCGGATTCCTTCGCGGTCAGGGTGTCCTTCGTTGCGGTGAGTTCGGCTTCCTTCGCGGTCAGGGTGTCCTTTGTCGCGGTGAGTTCGGATTCCTTTGCGGTCAGGCTGTCCTTCGTCGCGGCGAGTTCGGATTCCTTCGCGGTCAGGGTGTCCTTCGTCGTCGTGAGCTCGGCTTCGGTGGCGGTCAGCGCCGTCTTGGTGTCGGACAATTCCGTCGTGGCGGCGGCAAGGGTGTCCTTCGTCGCGGTCAGCTCGGTTTCAGTAGCGGACAGGCTGTTTTTTGTGTCGGACAGCTCCGTCTGCGCGGCAGTCAGCGTGTTCTGCGTCACCGCCAGTTCGGCTTCCGTCGCGGCGAGCGCTTCCTTCGTGTTCTCCAGTTCATATTCCTTCGCCGGCAGGGATGCTTTCAGCGTGTCCAGTTCGTTCTGCGTGGTGGACAGCGTGTCCTTCACTGCCGCCAGTTTGGTCTGGGTGATCATCAGCGTGTCCTTCGTGGATGCCAGCGTGGTGTCGCGGCTGTTCAGGGCAGTCTGCGTTTCGGCGAGGGTAGCTTCGGTGGATGCGAGGGTGTCCTTTGTGGCGGACAGCTCGGTTTCGCGGTCAGCAAGCGTGCCCTGCGTTTCGGCGAGGGTGGCTTCGGTGGATGCGAGGGTGTCCTTTGTGGCGGACAGCTCGGTTTCGCGGTCAGCAAGCGTGCCCTGCGTTTCGGCGAGGGTGGCTTCGGTGGA
>OLRR01001640.1_pt1 | contig 13597 bp, 12 predicted proteins | sample 1671941 | NCBI WGS metagenome assembly OLRR01 (sample SAMEA3136628, study PRJEB25190) | human gut metagenome
CAAGAGTAAAAGTAACACCTGATTTAAAATATGCAAAAGTTTCAGTAAGCATTCTAAACTCTAAGAATATTAAAGAAACATTAGCAGGGCTAAAAAAATCTTCTGGGTATTTACGTTCAGAATTGGCAAAAAGAATAAATTTAAGAAATACACCAGAATTAGTATTTGAATTAGATGAATCTTTAGAATATGGTGCAAGAATAGATAGTATTTTAAATGATATAATGAAAGATAATGGAGGAAACAAGCAATAATGACATTAGATGCAATATTAGATGAAATAGAAAAGCATCTTAAGGTGGGTCCTGCATATTATGATATAGAGGAGTATACTGATCAAACAATGAGACAACTTGTTGAAGAAACAATAAGAGAAAAGGCTTTGCGCTTGTTGAATGATGAGGTACCTCATGGTATATATGTCGAAACAGAAAAAATGAAGGAAAGAACTACAAAAACAGGAGAGCCAATATATGATGTTGAAGCCACAATATATTGCTTAAAAAGATCCCATAAAGGAATAATAATAGGAAAAGATGGAAATATGTTAAAAAGAATTGCATCTTATGCAAGAACAGATTTAGAAAAAATGCTTGATATAAAAATAAATTTAAAAGTTTGGGTAAAAGTCAAAGAAGATTGGCTTAACAATGATACTTTAGTAAAAAAATTCAAATTACAATAATGTGGTGAATAAAAAAGTTTTTTTAGCAAAAGATATGGATATATAAATTAGCATTAATTTAGAATATCAGATTAGGAGATGATTCATATGATAAAACAAATGGCATGGAATACTTTTAAAAATACTGGTGATATTAATACATTTATGGAATTGATTGAACTAGAAAATATAGAAAAAAATTTAAATAAAGAAACAGACTACAAGGTGAATGAATATGGGGAGCTTGAAAGCAAAGGGAATAATACTACAAGAAAATAATATGGGCGATTTTGATAAAATGGTAACTTTGTTAACCCCAGCAGGAAAAATTGGCTGTGCAGCCAAAGGGGCAAGACGTAATAATAGTGCCCTTATGGCTGGCACACAATATTTGTGTTTTGGAGATTATATGTTATATAAAAGTGCTCATTCATACAGAATAAATTCGTGCGAAACAATTGAGGTTTTTTATAATATAAGAACAGATTTAGACAAATTAAAATATGCTACACATATAACTAAAATAATAAATGACGTAACAGACGAAAATCAAAATACATATAAAATATTACAGCTATTTTTAAACACTTTATATGTAATTTCAGAAACAGATAAAAATTTAGACTTAGTTTTATCTGTTTTTAGGTTGCGATTATTATGCATAATGGGATTCAAACCAATTGTAAATAAATGTAGTGTATGTGGACAAAATGATAAAATACGATTTTTTAGTATACAAGATAATTGTGTAAAATGTGAAAGTTGTGGAAGAGCAGACAAATCTGCAATAACAATGAATATAACAACATATGATACAATTAGATATATTTCATCAGTCGAAGCAAAAAAAATTTTTTCATTTGATATACCAGAAGAATCAATAAAAGAGCTAGACTTAATTACCAAAATTTACCTAAATGAGAAATTAGAGAAAGAATATAAATTAGAAGATTTATGGTAATACATAAATTGCGGGACGGTGTAAAAATTAAGCTGAATTTTTACACCGTCCAAAAGTTTTACGGAGTTTAGAATAGAATTGCTGTAATTTTACTTTTAATTACAGATGATGAATTTATAAAATTAGTGGCAAAATATTGACTAAACGCAAAAATGATGATATTAATAATAAGCATAGAAATTTGGCAAGATTCAAAAATTTTTTATTCAAAAAATTTAAAATTCTAAGTGTGTAAATTCATACACAAAAAAATTCAAAATAATTGAATAACAACAGCAAATATGTTAAAATGGAGGCGATAAATGAGTAATTTAAAACCAACGAACGACTTTGTCTTCAAAAAATTATTTGGAGAGGAAAAAAATGTTGATATTTTAAAAGATTTAATACAATCAATATTACCAGAGCTAAAAATAGCAAAAGTAGTGGTAAATAAAGATGTAAGCCTAGAGCGAAAATTAATAACAGATAAACTAGGAATATTAGACGTGATGGCAACATTAAATGACAATACTAAAATAAATATCGAGATGCAGGTAGAAGATTTGCACAACACAATAGAAAGGTCGATATTTTATCAATCTGGAGTATACCACGAAAGTTTAGCAAAAGGAATATCATACATAAATGCATTCAAAACAATAGGGATATGGATAACAAATTATGATGTATTCAAAGAAGGACCATTTCACGAAATAGCGCGATTAAAAAGAGATTATGAAAACATAATATTAACAGATAAGTATGAACTACATTATATACAATTGTCAAAATTTAAAAAGAAATGTAAAAGAATATCAACAAAACTGGAGCAATGGTTACTATTCATTATCAATGAAAATATGGAGGAAATAAATATGATTGATAATAAATATGTAAAAAAAGCAGAAAAAGAGCTTGAATACTTAAGCGGAGATGAAGAAACAAGAAGATTAGCAGAATTAAGAGAAAAAGCAATAAGAGATGAATTAGCTGCAATTGCTCAAGCAAGAGATGAAGGAAAAAGCGAAGGAATAATTGAAGGCGAAAGTCAAAATACAATTAAAATTGCAAAAAGAATGCTTGAAAAGCAAATCGATATTGCTCTAATAATGGAGATAACAGGCTTAACTAAAGAAGAAATTGAAAAGTTATAAACTATAGATAAAGTCAAATTTCTATTTAAGAAAATTCACAACTCAAATTTAAAATATGAGTTGTGAATTTTTTTATTGCGAATAAAATTTTATGGACAAATTTGTAAAAATAGTGTAAAATACATTTGTATAAAAAGTAACATAAGCAATAGATAAACAAATTTTATTGCTTAGTATATACAGAGTCTTAAAATCTATAAAAATCCAAGCTACAATTTATAGCAATTGTAAAACAAAGCCATAAATTGTAACAAATCAAAAGAAGGAATAAAACATATGAAGAAAAAAGCTATTGTTGTTTTAAGTATAATAATACTAATTATAGGCATTATTTCAATAATTAAATATAATAAAAATAAATCAAAATTTAACTACACAATAGAGCAGATTAGTGAAGTTAATTATTTTTTATTGATGCAAAATAATAAATATGGTGTTATAAATAAAAATGGTGACATAGTTGTAGACCCAATTTATGATGTAGTAGAAATTCCAAATGCATCAAAACCAGTTTTCATATGTAAAGGAAACTATGACCAAAATTCTGGAGAATACAACATACAAGTATTTAATGATAAAAAAGAGCCAATTTTATATCAATACTACACTGTGGAGGCAATAAAACTAAATAATGTAGAAAGCAATGGTAATTATGAAAAAAGTGTTTTAAAATATAAATCTGACAACAAATATGGTTTAATAGATTTTAGTGGAAATAAAATAACAGATGCAATATATGACTCAATAGAAGGTTTTAATTATAGAGAAGGTATACTATTAGTAAAAAAATCAGATAAATATGGAATTATTAATATAAAAGGAGCTTCAATTATTAAACCAAAATATGATGAAATATTGTGTGATGAATATTATACAACAGATTCAAAATATGATAAATCTGGATATATAGTTGGAACTAAAACAGATAAAGGAATGAGATATGGTTATATTGATGGAATAAAAAGAAAGCAAATATTGAAAAACGAATATAACGATATATACAGAATTACTGATAAAATAGATGATAACAATATATATTTAGTAGCTTTTAAAGATGGAAAAGCTGGGGTATATCAAAACAAGAAAAAAATTATAAATAATGAATATGAAGATATTTTATATGATGCAAACAATGATTTATTAACATTACAAAAGACATCAAAACAGGGGGTATCTAAATTTGATGGAACAACAATAATTCCAATAGAATATGATAACATTTTTTTTGCTGGTGAATACATAAATGCACAAAAAGGCGATAAAATAGATATTTATAATTTTGATGGAACAAAAGAAAATTCAGAGTATATTAGTAGAAAAAGTGTTGCAGATAAAAAATACGAAATTGTTTCTACATCTGATGATAAATATAAAATAATAAATAATGAAAATAATAAGGTTATTGATGATAATTATCAATATGTACAATATTTATTTAAAAATTATTTTTCAGTAACGAAAGATAACAAATATGGAATCATTGATTCAGATGGAAATACAATATTAGATTTTAAATATAATATTGTTCAATTATTAGAAAATTCAAATGTTATTCAAATTATTGATGACAAAAGTAATATAGAATTATTAGATGAAAATTTAAAATCTATAATAAAAATCAAAGATGCTAATATTTATACATATGATAATTATTTTAAAGTGTATTCAGATGATAATGTTCAATATTTTGATAAAAGTGGAAAAAAATTAGAAAGTAAAGATGTATTCCCAAACAATAAATTATTTGCATATAAAGAAAGAAATAAATGGGGTTTTAAAGATAAAGATGGAAATATTGTTGTAAAACCTATTTATGATATGGTAACAGAATTTAATGAATATGGATATGCAGGAATAAAATCTAAGAATAAATGGGGCTCTATTAATGAAAATGGAGATGTAATTAAAGAGCCAACATATGAGGTAGAATCTAATATAATTCCAAGTTTTATTAAGGAATATTATCAAGTAGATTTGGGTTATGGAGAGCCTTATTATACTAATGAAGCAATAATGAAAAGTACTGAAAATGTAATAAAAGATGAAGACTTAAAAAATAATGATAATAAAAAATAAGGAAGGATATAGTTATGTATAAAGAATTTGGAATTAAAGAAGAAGTAATATCACTAGCAGAAAAAATTAATAAAGATTTATTACCAATATTTGATGAAATTGATAAAAATTGTGAATTAAATTCATTAAAAGTATTAAAAGCATTTAACAAATATAATGTATCAGATATGCATTTTAATAGTACAACAGGATATGGATATGGTGATGTTGGTAGAGATACAATAGAAAATATTTTTTCAGAAGTGTTAGGTGCTGAAGATAGTTTAGTAAGAGGACAGTTTATATCTGGAACACATGCTCTTACAGTAGCATTATTTGCTTTTTTAAGACCAAATGATACTATGCTTAGTATATGTGGAAAACCATATGATACATTAGATGAAGTTATTGGTATTGTTGATAATGATAGTTCTTTAAAATCATATGGTGTTAAATATGAACAAATTGATTTAATAAGTGATGATTTTGATTATGATAAAATAATTGATAGAGTTTCTAAAAATGATATAAAATTAATTGAAATTCAAAGATCAAGAGGTTATGCGTTAAGAAGAAGTATAACACTAGATAAAATAGAAAAAGTAATAAAAGCAATTAGATCTGTTAATAAAAATGTAATTATAATGATAGATAATTGCTATGGAGAATTTGTTGATAAAGTTGAACCTTTGGCATTAGGAGCAGATGTTATGGTTGGCTCTTTGATAAAAAATTTGGGCGGAGGTATTGCACCAAATGGCGCATATATTGCAGGTAAAAAAGAGCTTGTAAAACTTGCAGCTGAAAGATTAACTGCTCCAGGACTAGGAAAAGAAGTTGGTCCTACAATGGGAATAAATAAATATATATTACAAGGATTATTTATGGCACCAAGTGTTGTAGCTAGTAGTTTAAAAACAGCTATATTTGCAAGTAAAATGCTTGAAGAAATGGGATATAAACCAGTTCCTAGATTTAATGAAAAAAGATCAGATATAGTTCAAACTATTGAATTTGGTGATAAAATATTGTCAAGGAATACAAATGGGCTCACCAATTGATTCAAATTCAATACCAGAGCCTTGGGATATGCCAGGATATACTGATCAAGTAATTATGGCAGCAGGAGCTTTTACACAAGGCTCTTCAATAGAGCTTTCTTGTGATGCACCTATTAGACCACCATATATTGCTTTTATGCAAGGTGGATTAACTTATGAATATGGAAAATTAGGTGTAATGAGAGCAATTTCACAAATATTATAATTATATAAAATAACAAAATGCTCATTTTTAATTATAAAGTGAGCATTTATTGAATTTTGAAAGGATTGAAAAAAATGAAGGTTGTTGTTATTGGTGGAGGACCAGCTGGGATAATGAGTGCAATTTCTGCAAAAAATAGCGGAAATGATGTAATTTTAATTGAAAAAATGAATAGTTTAGGTAAAAAATTACTAATAACAGGAAAAGGTAGATGCAATATAACAAGTAGTTTAAATATAAATGAATTTATACAAAATATTCCTGGAAATGGTAGATTTTTATATAGTGCATTTCAAAATTTTACAAATGAAGATATTATTAATTTACTAAAAAAGCATAATGTAAAAGTAAAAGAAGAAAGAGGTAATAGAATATTTCCTGTTAGCGATAAATCAAAAGATGTATTGGATGCTTTTTATGAAGAGCTAAAAAATTTAAATGTTAAAATATATACAAACTCGACAGTAAACCAAATTATAGTAAAAGATGCCTCTGTAACAGGAGTAGAATATACTTTTAATAACAATAAATATACAATAAATGCAGACAAAGTGATTTTAGCAACAGGAGGAAAAAGCTACCCTACAACAGGTTCAACTGGTGATGGATATGAAATGGCAAAAAAATTAGGGCACACAATTACTGAAATAAAACCATCATTAATACCGATTGTAGCCAACGAAAATTCTGCGATTGAAAAAATAAATTTAGAAAACTACAAAAATTCTAAGGAGTTATGTAAAAGTTTACAGGGATTGAGTTTAAAAAATGTAAAAATACAATTTGAAGATATTGAAAAAAATAAAGTAATATATGATGACTTTGGAGAAATGTTATTTACACATTTTGGAATATCTGGACCAACAATACTAAGTAGCTCTGCACATATTATAAGATACAAAAATATAAACGAATTACTAAAACAGGGAAAAATAATACTAAAAATCGATTTAAAACCAGCATTAAGTAATGAAAAATTAGATTTAAGAATTTTAAGAGATTTTGAAAAAGAAAAAAATAAACTATTCAGAAATAGTTTAGATGAACTATTACCACAAAAATTAATAGATCCAGTAATACATTTATCAGGGATAAATCCAAATAAAAAAGTAAATGAAATATCTAAAAAAGAAAGAATGCAATTATTAAAAATACTTAAAGAATTTTGCATAACAATAAGTGGGTTTAGACCAGTTGAAGAAGCAATAATAACAGCTGGAGGAATAAATATAAAAGAAATAAATCCTAAAACAATGGAATCAAAATTAATAAATAACCTATATTTTGCTGGAGAGATAATAGATGTTGATGCATACACAGGAGGATTCAACTTACAAATAGCATATTCAACAGGAGTAACTGCAGGATTAAATTAAAAGGAGAATACTATGGAAAAATTTAAGACAATATTAGAAAAAAATACAACAGCTGAAATAATAGAAAAAAAATCAAGATTCATAGCAAACTTATTTTATGTAGAAACACCACAAGAAGCGGAAAATAAAATAAAGCAAATAAAAAAGAAATACTATGATGCGAAACACAACTGCTTTGCATATATAACATTAAATGAAAATGAAATACAAAAGAAATGTAGTGATGATGGAGAGCCAAGTGGAACGGCAGGAGCTCCAATGTTAGAAATATTAGAAAAACAATCAATATACAATGTAGTTGTAATAGTAACAAGATATTTTGGTGGAATTTTATTGGGAACAGGAGGATTAGTAAGAGCATATTCAGATTCATTAAAAGAGGCAATAAAAAAATCTACATTAGTTGAACAAGAGCCTGGATATGAAGCTAAAATAAAATTGCCATATGCTGATTTTGAAAAATTTAAGTATTACTGTAATAAAAATAATATAAATATATATTATTAAAAGAGAGAGGGAAAATAAATGACAATATTACAAGCAATTATATTAGGAATAGTGCAAGGATTAACAGAACTTTTGCCAATTTCAAGTTCTGCACATTTAAATTTAATACCATGGATTTTTAATTGGAACATACCAGATTCTTTCGATGTAGCTTTACATTTTGGAACACTTTTAGCAATAGGAATATTTTTCTTTAAAGATTGGGTAAACCTTATAAAAGGTGGATTTAACCAAGTAGTTAAAAAGGAAAAAACACAAGAGGGAAGAATGTTTTGGTATATAGTTTTAGCAACATTACCAGGTGGAATAATTGGATTCATCTTAGATCATTTTTTGGAAGATTATTTAACAAAACCACTAATTATAGCAATAGCATTAATTGTAATGGGAATTGTTTTATATTTAGTAGATAAAAATTGTAAGTCAAAAACTGATTATGAAGATATGACTTTAAAACAAACATTTTTAATAGGATTATCACAATGCTTAGCATTTATACCAGGTGTGTCACGTTCTGGAATAACAATGACAGCTGGAAGGATGATGGGAGTCAAAAGAGAAGCAACAGCTAAATATTCTTTTATGCTATCTGCTCCAATAGTTCTTGCTGCAACAATATTCAAACTAGGAGATTTTATAGAGTACTTTGCAGTAGCAAATTTAACAGGAATAATAGCATTTATTCTTGGTGTGCTATTTAGTTTTGTAGTTGGAATTTTAGTAATCAAATTCTTACTAGAATACTTAAAGAAGGGAAGCTTTAAAATATTTGCTATTTATAGAATTATAGTAGGATTAATAGTTATAGCAATATGTATAATAAGATAAGAGATAAAAAATACCTCGAAGATAAACTTCTTCGAGGTATTTTTTGTATTTTATTCTATTTTAATAAAATTTTTCTTCCTATTTCTGTAACTGTACCTGCGCCAACTGTTAGAATAATATCATTTGGACAAGCACGTTCTCTAACATATTTAACTATATCATCAAAACTAGAAATATATGTAGCATCTTTTCCAAGAGATTTAATTTTATTTACTAAATCCATAGAAGAGATACCATAATCATTGTTTTCTCTTGCTGCATAAATGTCTGTAACTATAATATTATCAAAGTTTGTTAAAACCTTTGCAAAGTCATCTAAAAGACTTTTGGTTCTACTGTATGTATGTGGTTGGAAAATTATCCATGATTGACGATATGTTTTGTTTTTTAAAGCTTTTGCTGTTGCTAGTATTTCACTAGGATGATGAGCGTAGTCATCAAAAATAGTAATATTTTCATAAGAACCTACAAGTTCAAATCTTCTATTTGCACCAGTAAAACTTAATAAAGCTGATTTTATAATATGTTTTTGAATTCCATATTCTGAACAAAGTGCAATACAAGCAAGTGCATTAGAAACATTATGAATACCAGGAACAGATAATTTCATTTCTGAATAGAAATTATTATTGTAATATACATCAAATTTAGCAAATCCATTTTTATCAAAAGAAATGTTTCTTGCAACAAAGTTTGCTTTATCATTTTTTATACCATATGTAACAAATTTTGCATCTGTGTAATTTCTTAAATCAAAACAATTTTTATCATCTGCATTTGCAACAAGTAATCCATCAAAAGGAAGAATTGCTACATATTTTCTAAAAGCATTAACAATGTTTTCGAAGTTTTTAAAATAGTCTAAATGGTCATTATCAATATTTAAAACAACTGCAGATTTTGGACTAAATTTTAGAAAACTTTCTACATATTCACAAGCCTCTAAAACAAAATAATCACTATTTCCAACTCTATTGTTACCATTAATTTGTTTTAATATTGCACCAACTTGAATAGTAGGGTCAAGACCTGCTTCTATAAAGCATAAAGAAATCATAGACGTAGTAGTTGTTTTTCCATGAGTTCCAGATACACCAATTGTGTTTTTATAAATTCTAGTTAAATAACCAACAAACTCACATCTTTCAACAATTTCTATATTATTTTTTTTAGCTTCTAAAAGTTCAGGGTCATCTTGTTTAACTGCGGCAGAGTACACAACTAGGTCTGCTTGAGAAACTAATTTTGTATCATGACCAATAGTTATAAAAATACCATGACTAGATAATTTATCTGTTATTTTTGATCTAGTAACATCAGAACCAGTAACAAATATACCAAAGTTATGTAATATTTCGGCAATTCCACTCATGCTAATTCCGCCAATTCCAATCATATGAACATGTTTATACTTCTTTAAGCTATCTATATTATTATTATAATTTATCATTTCGCTACACAACACCTTTCTACAATAAAGGATTATACATTTAAATTCAAAAAAATTCAATAACTTAACGTAAAATTATAATTTATATTACTATATGAAAAAAACAAAAAAATGTGAACAAAAAATATTTAAAATAATATTGTAAAATAAAGAAGGAAAAAAAAACTTTTTGGCGAATAAGTAAATTGTACATAAAAAGATATGTACAAAAAAATTTATAAACATTGGAAGGCGGTGCACATAAATGCAAATAACAGACGTACGTTTAAGAAAAGTAAATTCAGAAAACAGAATGAAAGCTGTTGCTTCTGTAACATTCGATAATGAATTCGTAATTCATGACATTAAAGTTATCGAAAGCCAAAACGGATTATTTATAGCTATGCCAAGTAGAAAAACTCCAAACGGAGAATTTAAAGATATAGCTCATCCAATTAATGCTGAAACAAGGGAGAAAATTCAAAAAGCTATTTTAGAAGCTTATGAAGCTCCAGAAGCAGAAGAAGCTAGTGAAGAATCAGCAGAATAAAATAAATAAAAGAACATCTCTGTTTAAAGAGATGTTTTTTTTGCTTAAAATCAAATAAATTTCTTGCTATTTTTCGAATTATATTGTATGATATTATAAGTGAAAAAAGGAAAAATTAGGAGGAAAATATAAAATGAAGAAAATCTTAGCAAGCTTTGTAATAATATTATTATTTTTATCATTTGGATCAGTATTTGCAATAGAAGAAAAAAATGTATTAGAAACAAATACAGCCAGTCAAATTGTAGAACAAAGTGAAGAATTAAATAGTGAAAGAGATGAATATACAAGAAAATATGGTTCAGTAGAATATGGAACAACAGCATTTATATTAAACAAAATTAGAGTATATAGTATACCATTTTGTTTTATAGGAATAGTAATGGGAGCACTTTATCAATATGTGCTAGGAACAAGAAGATTGGATATGAAACATAAAGGGTTCGGAATAATAATAGCATGTGTTACAATACTTGTAATTTGCCAAGTATTACCGCTTATATTTGCAATAGTAGTAAGAGGATGGCGTTAGAAATATAAAATAAAGATATACTAATCAAGATAAATTTGGAGGTTAAAAGCATGAAGGTTTTATTCGCAGTAAATAATGACGATATTTCGGAAGCAATAATAAAGAAATATCAAAAAGAATATAAAGAAATCTTGTCATATAAAAATGTATACTACTTTAATGCAATTCTAAAAGAGTTACAAAAAGATAAATCTTATGATAGAGTGGTTATAAGTGAAGATTTGGAACCATTTGCAAACAACAACTATGATACAATAGATAAATTTTTGTTTGAAAAGTTAGATAACATAAGTGATGAAGCAATAGATGAAGAAGGAAATAATACAGATATAATATTAATTTGTGCAGATAGAAGATCAAAATCTGATGAAATGCTAGTTAAATTATTTGGACTAGGAATTTACAATGCAATAATTGGTCAAGATAGAAGCATAGATGAAGTATGTAGATTAATAAATAAACCAAGAACTAAAAGAGATGCAAAACAATATTATAAAATTGAATCTGATAGTGTTAATTATCAACCAGAGAATGAAAACAATGTTAGTGAAGTAGAAATTCAAAACATATTAGAGCATTATAGAAGACTTGGAAAAAATGAAGATAAATATGTTGATAGTTTTAATAATATTGTATCACAATACAATGATATACAGTTGAAGATAATAATAAGATATCTGCCTATGGGAGTAAAAGCTGTTTTGGAAGAGAGGTCTCCTAAATATCAACAATTAATGGCTTTTCAACCAAAAACAGAAAGACAAAACTTTGCTGTACAACAAGAACAACAAAAATCAAAAGGGAAAAGCGCAATTCAAGAAGAATTAATAAAAGAAGAATCAGAAAAAACAAAAATTTCAAAGCCTATTGTTATACCACAAAGTGTTAATAAAACAGGAGTTAAAAGACTAATAAAAGAAACTGCACAAAAACCAATAGAGCCAATAGAAAAAATAGAAGAAAAAGTAGAAGAAATAGAAAATCCAGTTGATGAAATAGAAGAGAAACCAAAAAGAGGAAGAGGAAGACCCAAAAAGGTTGTACCAGTAGAATTACAACAAGAAGAAAAACCAAAGAGGGGAAGGGGAAGACCTCCAAAAAATCCAATTCAACAAGAAGAAAAAAATGACGAAGAAAACGATGAATTAATTGATTTGTTTAATCTAAGCGATGAAGATGAAGAGACAAAGAAAACAGAACAAGAAGAACCAATAGATTTATTTGACCTAGGAGATAATGAAGAAGAAAACGATGATGAAGAAGCAATTGATTTATCTGCTTTAGGAAATGATGAAAATGAGACAGACGACAATGACGAAGAAATAGATTTATTTAACTTGGGAGAAGAAAATAAAGAAGAAAAACCACAACAAAATCAATATGTTGAAAATAAAAAAGAAGAATTGGTACAAACAGCATATAAACCAAGTGGAGCAGAATTTAATTCATTAATAACAAAGGATAAAAAAGTTGTGGCATTTGTAGGAACTACAAAAAATGGAACATCATTTATTGTAAACAATGTTGCAGAAATGTTATCTAGTACAGGAATATCAACAGCAATATTGGATATGTCAACAAATAAAAATGCTTATTATGTATATACTAACAACGAAGAACAATTAATGAACACTGCTAAAGAGAGTATATACAAATTAAGAAGTGGAGTAGCAGAAGGAGTAAGAGTAAATAAAAACTTATCTGTATTTACTAGTCTTCCAGAAGAGCAAAATGATTATTCTGATGCTGAAACAATTCTAAGTACATTACTAAAGAACTTTTCGGTTGTATTAATAGATTGCGACTTTGATACACCAATGGAGTATTTTGATAAAGCGCAAGAAATATATTTAGTACAAAGCATGGATGTTTTAACAATGCAACCACTAACAGCATTTTTAAGAAATTTGCAATCTAAAAACATATTAAGACAAGAAAAACTAAAAATAGTAATAAATAAAAGTGTCAAAATAAAAAGTGTTTCTGTAAAAAGATTAATTGATGGAATATCTAACTATAATGATCCATCAATGACATATATGAAAAACTTATTTGACCCTGAAAGAATAGCATACTGCGAAGTACCACTAGAAATACCAAATTATATTAAGTATTTGGATTCAATGATAAATTGCTCTATATCCTTAAACGGATATACAAAACCATTGATGATGGCTTTAAAACAATTAACTGGAATGGTATATCCATTAATAAATAGACAAACATATTCTCCAAGAGGAAACCAATACAAAGACAATTTTTCTAGTAATATAAACAGTACATTAAATAAAAT
>OLRR01001641.1_pt1 | contig 13584 bp, 8 predicted proteins | sample 1671941 | NCBI WGS metagenome assembly OLRR01 (sample SAMEA3136628, study PRJEB25190) | human gut metagenome
TGGTACGGAAGTAGAACTGAGGACGATAGTTGTTGAAGAACGGAGTATGACGGCCGCCCTCTTCCTTGGACAGGACGTAAACCTGACCCTTGAACTTGGTGTGGGGATGGATGGAGCCGGGCTTGCACAGAACCTGGCCTCTCTCGATGTTCTTCTTGTCGATACCACGCAGCAGAGCGCCGATGTTGTCGCCGGCTTCAGCGTAGTCCAGCAGCTTGTGGAACATCTCGATGTCGGTAACGACGGTAGCCAGCTTGTCCTCGCGCAGGCCGACGATCTCGACAGGCTCGTTCTTCTTGACAACGCCACGCTCCACACGACCGGTAGCAACGGTGCCACGGCCGGAGATGGTGAAGACGTCCTCAACGGGCATCAGGAAGGGCAGGTTGTCGTTACGCTCGGGAGTGGGGATATACTCGTCAACAGCGTCCATCAGCTCCTTGATGCAGGCATACTCGGGAGCATCGGGATCCTTGGACTCGGAAACCAGAGCATTCAGAGCGGAACCCTTGATGATGGGGGTGTCGTCGCCGGGGAAGCCATACTCGTTCAGGGTCTCGCGGACTTCCATCTCGACCAGCTCCAGCAGCTCCTCGTCGTCAACCTGATCGCACTTGTTCAGGAACACAACGATATAGCGAACGCCGACCTGACGGGCCAGCAGCAGGTGCTCACGGGTCTGAGCCATGGGGCCGTCGGTAGCAGCGATAACCAGAATAGCGCCGTCCATCTGAGCAGCACCGGTGATCATGTTCTTGATATAGTCAGCGTGACCCGGGCAGTCAACGTGAGCGTAGTGACGCTTGTCGGTCTCGTACTCAACGTGAGCGGTGTTGATCGTGATACCACGAGCCTTCTCTTCGGGAGCCTTGTCGATGGAAGCGTAGTCCTCGAACTGAGCCTGACCCTTCATAGCCAGATACTTGGTGATAGCGGCGGTCAGAGTGGTCTTGCCGTGGTCAACATGGCCGATAGTGCCGATGTTAACATGGGGCTTATTTCTTTCAAACTTCTGCTTTGCCATTTGAAATATTCCTCCTGTTATAATTGTTGATTGAATTTAATAAACAACTTTAGTCTGGGTGCTTCCGCACATCGTATACATCATACAACACTTTGCGGGGAAACACAAGAAAAATTTTTGAAAATTTACGTCAATTTCCTTTGGAAATCAGTCCTTGCCCCGGGACTTGACAATTTCCTCGGTCTTGGACTTGGGCAGCTCGGCGTTGTGGCTGGGCTCCATGGAGTAGTTGCCGCGTCCCTGCGTCTTGCTGCGCAGGTCGGTGGCGTAGCCGAACATCTCCGCCAGAGGCACGTTGGCGTCGATCTGGACAGAACCGGTACGGGGGATCTGACCCAGAATGTTGCCGCGGCGGGCGGTGATATCGCCGATAACGGTACCCATATATTCGTCGGGCACGTTGACGGAAACCTTCATGATGGGCTCCAGAATGACGGGGTCTGCCTTCTTGCAGGCTTCCTTGAACGCCATGGAACCGGCGATCTTAAAGGCCATTTCGGAGGAGTCGACCTCGTGGTAAGAGCCATCGTACAGGGTGACCTTCACGTCCACAACGGGGTAGCCGGCCAGAACACCGGCCTCCATCGCGCCCTGAATACCGGCATCGACGGCGGGGATATACTCCTTGGGGATGGCGCCGCCGACAACGGCGTTGATGAACTCGTAACCCTTGCCGGGCTCGTTGGGCTCCACATGGATCTTGACGTGACCGTACTGGCCTTTACCGCCGGACTGACGGGCGTACTTGGTCTCCTGATCCACAGCCTTGCGGATGGTCTCCTTGTAGGAAACCTGAGGAGCACCCACGTTGGCCTCGACCTTGAACTCCCGCAGCAGACGGTCAACAATGATCTCCAGGTGCAGCTCGCCCATGCCGGCGATGATGGTCTGCCCGGTCTCCTTGTTGGTGTAGGTGCGGAAGGTGGGGTCTTCTTCAGCCAGCTTACTCAGGGCGATGCCCATCTTTTCCTGACCGGCCTTGGTCTTGGGCTCGATAGCGACCTCGATAACGGGCTCGGGGAAGACCATGGACTCCAGAATGATGGGGTGATCCTCGTCGCAGAGCGTGTCGCCGGTGGTGGTGTTCTTGACGCCGACCACGGCGGCGATGTCGCCGGCGTAGACCTTCTCAATGTCCTCACGGTGATTGGCGTGCATCTGCAGGATACGACCCATACGCTCGTTGACGCCCTTGGTGCAGTTCAGCACGGTGGTGCCTTTCTCCAGCGTACCGGAGTACACACGGAAGTAGCACAGCTTGCCCACATAGGGGTCGGTAGCGATCTTAAAGGCCAGAGCGGAGAAGGGTGCGTCGTCGGAAGCGGGACGGAAATCCTCTTCCTCGGTGTCGGGGTTGATGCCCCGGATGCCCTTCTTGTCCAGAGGGCTGGGCATATAATCCACCACGGCGTCCAGCAGCTCCTGAACACCCTTGTTCTTGTAGGACGTACCGCAGACGATAGGCACCATCTCATTGGCGATGGTGGCTCTGCGGATGACGGCCTTGATCTTCTCGACGGGGATCTCCTCGCCTTCCAGATACATCATGGCCAGATCGTCATCCAGCGCGGTGACGGCGTCCATCAGCTTCTCGTGGTACTCCTCGCAGATATCCACCATGTCCTCGGGGATATCCTCGACCCGCACGTCCTTGCCCAATTCATCATAGAAGACGTTGGCCTTCATGGTGAGCAGGTCTACGTTGCCCTTGAAGAAGGCCTCGCTTCCGATGGGCAGCTGGATGGGCACGGCGTTGCACTTCAGCCGCTCGTGGATCATGTCCAGAACGCGGAAGAAGTCGGCGCCCATGATGTCCATCTTGTTGACGTAGATCATGCGGGGAACCTTGTACTCGTCAGCCTGACGCCAAACGGTCTCGGTCTGGGGTTCCACACCGCCCTTGGCGCACAGAACGGTCACGGCGCCGTCCAGAACACGCAGAGAGCGCTCCACCTCAACGGTGAAGTCCACGTGACCCGGGGTGTCGATGATGTTCAGCCGGCAGCCCTTCCAGAAGCAGGTCGTTGCAGCGGAAGTGATGGTGATGCCGCGCTCCTGCTCCTGTGCCATCCAGTCCATGGTGGCGGAGCCGTCGTGGGTCTCACCGATCTTGTAATTCTTACCGGTGTAGAACAGGATACGCTCGGTGGTGGTGGTTTTGCCGGCATCGATGTGTGCCATGATGCCGAAGTTTCTTGTATTCTCCAGAGAATACTGTCTAGGCATTGGTTTTCTCCTTTATTACCAGCGGAAATGGGCGAAGGCCTTGTTGGCTTCAGCCATCTTGTGGACGTCCTCACGCTTCTTAACGGAGGCGCCGGTATTGTTGGCAGCATCCATGATCTCGGCAGCCAGACGCTCCTTCATGGTGTTCTCGCTGCGGGCGCGGCTGTAGTTGGTGATCCAGCGCAGCCCCAGGGTCTGACGGCGGTCAGGGCGAACTTCGATAGGCACCTGATAGGTAGCGCCGCCGACACGGCGAGCCTTCAGCTCCACGGCGGGCATAATGTTTTCCATTGCCTGCTGGAACACTTCCAGGCCATTCTTGCCGGTCTTGTTCTCGACAATTTCAAATGCACCATACACGACCTTCTGGGCAACACCCTTCTTGCCGTCCAGCATGATGCTGTTGATGAGCTTGGTAACCAGAACGGAATTGTAATTGGGATCCGGAAGGACCTCTCTCTTGGGAACATTACCTCTTCTGGGCACTTTGCTTCCCTCCTTCATAATATAATGATTTCATCGGTACTCGAAAGTGTGACTTTCGTTGTGCCTGGCCAGAGGTTTCATCTATATAAAACCATCTTGGCAAGGCGAAGCCTTGCGAACGGGCTTGGAAAAGTCAGATTGGGTTGGCGGAAAGAAAATTACTTCTTCTTACCGGCCTTGGGGCGCTTCGCGCCGTACTTGGAGCGGGACTGCATCCGGTTCTGCACGCCCTGGGTATCCAGAGTGCCGCGGATGATGTGGTAACGAACGCCGGGCAGGTCCTTGACACGGCCGCCGCGGATCAGCACCACGGAGTGCTCCTGCAGGTTATGGCCGACACCGGGAATGTAAGCGGAAACTTCCATACCGTTGGTCAGACGCACACGGGCGATCTTACGCAGAGCGGAGTTCGGCTTCTTGGGGGTGGTGGTACGAACAGCAGTGCACACGCCGCGCTTCTGGGGGGAAGGCAGATTCGTCGCCTTGTTCTCCAGAGTGTTCAGACCTCTCTGCAGAGCAGGAGCGGTGGACTTGTAGGTAGCCTGCTGACGGCCATTTCTTACGAGCTGATTAAAAGTAGGCATCTATTTTCTCCTTTCTTTTGTTCTCGCCATTTTGGCGGGTCTTATATTCTACGGACGGTCGTCCGATAGAACCAGAATCAATCCACGACGGCGGCAGCCGCCGCGCCCACCTCGATGCCGCAGGCACGGCCAAGCACGGCCATACTGGGAACCCAGGCAGTCTGGACTTCCTTCGACCGGCACAGCAGCACGATGGGCTCTATGACGGCAGGATCGGCATTTTCAGCCAGAAAAACATACCTGGCGCGGCCTGCCTCCACAGCTTTTTTCAGCTGCTTCGTGCCGACCACCGTCTTAACGCCGGTAAGGTCTGGCACATTGCCGCACTCGGGTATTCTACTTTCCTTTTTTGTATCCATACAAGATGATATTATACGCATTTTTTCAGGATTGTCAACAAATTTTCCAGATTTTTTTCGTTATGTTCTTTCTGAGAGGTATTATTCAAAACACCCATATATATTCACACGCAATCTCCAGCAGCCGCCTGTCCAACTCGTCTGACGTGCATACGAATTCCCATACGAGGTCTTCCTGCTCACGCGATAATGTTGTCGTCATGTCAGAAAATTGTTTCTCTAAAACAAGGTACCTTTGCAGGATACTACTGTAGCTTGAATCCAGCTTGGCAATTTCCCGTAGCTTTGCCAATTTCTTTTCTGCTAAATCTTCCATATTTTCCCTCCTGCGACGCAATAATTAAGTCATTTGTCCATATCATTCTAATATATCGCTATAATATTGTCAATACTGCGTCAGAGGTGAGCCAATATGAAAGATGATTTCCCCCGGTATACGCTGCGCATTTCTCAGATTCTGCTGGACAAGATTGGATATATTGCCGAATACGAGGGTCGAACCAAAAATAAGGAAATCGAGCAACTGATAAAGAAACGCATTGCGGAATTTGAGGCCGAACATGGTATCATAGACGAAGCCGCCCTCGCATCCAACTGATGCGAGGGTCATTTTTATCATTTTCAATATTGCAAATCCGGCCGCCGCCCTTTCGGGCAGCGGCCGGATTGTTTATTATCAGTTCAGTGCGTTCTCGATCATTTCCTCGGGGATTCTGGCTTCGGGGGTCGCGCCGGGCTGGTAGTCCCGGTAGGCCATCAGGCCCGAACCGGCGGGGATCAGCTTGCCGATCAGCACGTTCTCCTTCAGACCTACCAGATGGTCTACCTTGCCCTTGATGGCGGCATCGGTAAGCACCTTGGTCGTCTCCTGGAAGGAGGCGGCGGACAGGAAGGAGTCGGTGGCGAGAGCCGCTTTGGTGATGCCCAGCAGCATGGCGCTGGCAGTGGCGGGACGCAGCTCGGTCTCGCCGGCGTCAATGCGGCGCTGAATTTCGGCGTTGGCATCCTCGAACTCGAAGTTGTCGATGGCGCTGCCGGTGAGCAGCGCGGTATCGCCGGGATCTTCCACACGCACCTTGCGCATCATCTGACGGATGATGACCTCGATGTGCTTGTCGTTAATCTCAACGCCCTGCTGACGGTACACCGCCTGGACGGACTGCACCAGATAATCCTGCACAGCCTCCACGCCGGAGATACGCAGGACGTCCTGGGGATACAGCGCGCCGTCGGTGATGGGCTGACCCTTTTCCACGACCTTGCCGTGGGCGACCTTCAGTCCCACAGAGTAAGGCACCTGATACACCTTCACCTCACCGTCGTCGGCGGTCACGGTGATGTTACGCAGGGCAGTGCGGTGGGTCTCGTCCACGCTCACTACGCCGGTAATCTCGGAGATCTGCGCCATCTTCTTGGGACGGCGGGCCTCAAACAGTTCTTCGACTCGAGGCAGACCCTGAGTGATATCGTCACCCGCGACGCCGCCGGAGTGGAAGGTACGCATGGTCAGCTGGGTACCGGGTTCGCCGATGGACTGGGCGGCAATGATGCCGACGGCCTCACCCAGATCGACCTCCTTGGAGGTGGCAAGGTTCATGCCGTAGCACTTGGCGCACACGCCCACACGGGCGCGGCAGCCCAGAATGGTGCGGATATAGATCTTGTTGATGCCGTGCTGCTCGAACTTCTCCGCGTCCTCGGGCATCATCATGACGTCCTTGGAGTGAAGCAGCTCGCCGGTCTGGGGATCGACCACATCGTGGACGGGATAACGGCCGCGGATGCGGTTGCCGAAGGTGTCGATCACGTCGCCGTTCTTGTCGTACACCGCGCCGACCCAGATGCCGTTGGTGGTGCCGCAGTTGTGCTCCCGGATGATGACGTCCTGAGAAACGTCCACCATTCGACGGGTCAGGTAACCGGAGTCAGCGGTACGCAGAGCGGTATCGGTCATGCCCTTACGGGCGCCTCTGGAGGAGATGAAGTATTCCAGAACGGACAGGCCTTCACGGAAGTTCGCCTTAACGGGAATTTCGATGGTACGGCCTGCGGTATCGGCCATCAGGCCGCGCATACCGGCCAGCTGACGGATCTGTGCCATGGAACCACGGGCACCGGAGTCGGCCATCATGTAGATGGGGTTGAACTCGTCCATGCTGCCCTGCAGGGCGTTGGTGACGTCCGCGGTGGTCTTTTCCCACTGCTGAACCACCAGACGGTAGCGCTCGTCGTTGGTGATATAGCCCTGACGGTAGAAGTGCTCGATCTCCACGACCTTCTTCTCCGCGGAATGCACCATCTCGTACTTGACGCTGGGAACCACCATGTCCGCGATGGACACGGAGATAGCGCCCTTGGTGGAATACTTGTAGCCCAGAGCCTTGATGCGGTCCAGCATCTCGGTGGCGATGGTGAAGCCGTGGCGGCGGATGCACTTGTCGATGATCTTGCCCAGCTGCTTCTTGCCGACAAGGAAGCTGACCTCCAGATCGAACTCATGGCCGGGGACGGTGCGGTCAACGAAGCCCAGATCCTGCGGGATCGGCTCGTTGTAGATCAGACGGCCGACGGTGGCGTCGATGATTCGGTAGCGCATCTCGCCGTCGATCTTCTTGCCGTAGCGCACCCGGATGGGGGCGTGCAGACCCACGGTGCCGGCAGCGTAGGCGGCAATGGCCTCGTTGACGGAGGAATAATTGTGGATGGGGCGGAACTTGGCAATGGCCTTGCCCGCGGCCTTGGCGGCCTTGTTGGCGGCGACGAACTCGTCCGCGTCCACGATCTCGTTGACGGGGAAATCGGTATCGCCGGGGTCGGTGACGAACACGGTCTCCGCGCCCTTCTCGGCCTTGCCCAGGCGGGTGTAGGTCAGATAGTACGCGCCAAGGATCATATCCTGCGTCGGCACGGTGACGGGCTTGCCGTCCTGAGGACGCAACAGGTTGTTGGCGGACAGCATCAGCATTCTGGCCTCAGCCTGCGCCTCGGGAGACAGGGGTACGTGAATGGCCATCTGGTCGCCGTCGAAGTCGGCGTTGAAGGCGGTGCAGCACAGAGGATGCAGCTTCAATGCGCGGCCTTCCACCAGAATCGGCTCGAAAGCCTGAATGCCCAGACGGTGCAGGGTAGGCGCACGGTTCAGCATGACCGGGCGGTCCTTGATGATCTCGTCCAGGGCGTCCCAGACCTCGGTCTTGCCCTTGTCGATCATCTTCTTGGCGGACTTGATGTTGTTGGCAAGGCCGTCGGAGACCAGCTTCTTCATAACGAAGGGGCGGAACAGCTCGATGGCCATTTCCTTGGGCACGCCGCACTGATACAGCTTCAGCTCAGGGCCGACGACGATAACGCTGCGTCCGGAATAGTCAACACGCTTGCCCAGCAGGTTCTGACGGAAGCGTCCCTGCTTGCCCTTGAGCATGTCGGACAGGGACTTCAGCGCCCGGTTGTTGGCGCCGGTGACGGCGCGGCCGCGGCGACCGTTGTCGATCAGGGCGTCCACGGCCTCCTGCAGCATCCGCTTCTCGTTGCGGATGATGATGTCGGGGGCGTGGAGCTGCACCAGCCGCTTCAGACGGTTGTTCCGGTTGATGACACGGCGGTACAGATCGTTCAGATCAGAGGTGGCGAACCGGCCGCCGTCCAGCTGGATCATGGGACGGATGTCGGGGGGAATGACGGGCAGCACATCCATGATCATCCAGCTGGGCTTGTTGCCGGATTCCCGGAAGGCTTCCACAACCTCCAGCCGCTTGACGATCCGCAGCTTCTTCTGGGAGGAAGCGGTTTTCAGCTCCTCACGAAGCTGATGGCTCAGCTGATCCAGATCGATCTGCTCCAGCAACGCCTTGACGGCTTCCGCGCCCATACCGGCCTTGAAGTCGTCCTCGTACTTTTCCCGCATGTCCCGGTATTCCTTCTCGGTGAGCACCTGATTCAGCGCCAGAGGTGCATCGCCGGGGTCGGTGACGATATAGGCGGCGAAGTACAGGACTTTCTCCAGCACCTTGGGGGAGATGTCCAGAATCAGGCCCATCCGGGAGGGAATGCCCTTGAAATACCAGATGTGGCTGCAGGGGGCGGCCAGCTCAATGTGGCCCATGCGCTCCCGGCGCACCTTGGCCTTGGTGACTTCCACGCCGCAGCGGTCGCAGATCTTGCCCTTGTACTTGATTTTCTTATATTTACCGCAGTGGCACTCCCAGTCCTTGGTCGGTCCGAAGATCCGCTCGCAGTACAGGCCGTCCCGCTCGGGCTTCAGGGTACGATAGTTGATGGTCTCAGGCTTCTTCACTTCGCCATAGGACCACTGCCGGATCATCTCCGGCGAAGCAATGCCGATTTTAATGGCATCAAAGGTGGCATCTGCCATGTTTCAGCCTCCTTAATCTTCGTAGCTATCGGTGTCGGACTCCTCCGCATCACCGAACACATCCAAAATACTCTCCGGGCTGTCCTCGTCGATCACGAAGCCCGCGTCCAGCACCTCGTCGGTGGAGCCGACCACCACCTCATTGTCGGTGTCGGAGCTGTAGACCACATCATCGTCGTCATCGTCGTCCTTCAGCTCGATCTCGTTGCCGTTCTCGTCCAGCACGCGGATGTCCAGACACAGCGCCTGCAGTTCCTTGACCAGAACCTTGAAGGATTCCGGCACGCCGGGCTTGGGAATGTTCGCGCCCTTGACGATGGCCTCGTAGGTCTTGACACGGCCGGTAACGTCGTCGGACTTGACGGTCAGGATCTCCTGCAGGGTATAGGCGGCGCCGTAAGCTTCCAGCGCCCAGACTTCCATTTCGCCGAAACGCTGGCCGCCGAACTGCGCCTTGCCGCCCAGAGGCTGCTGGGTGACCAGTGCGTAGGGGCCGGTGGAACGGGCGTGGATCTTATCGTCAACCAGATGATGGAGCTTGAGGTAGTAGGGATAGCCGACGGTGACCAGATTGTCGAAGGGTTCGCCGGTACGGCCGTCGTACAGAACGGTCTTGCCGTCCTCCCGCAGGCCCGCCAGCTTCAGGGTGTCCCGGATGTCCTTCTCGTTGGCGCCGTCGAACACGGGGGTAGCGACCTTCCAGCCCAGCGCCTTGGCGGCGTAGCCCAGATGGACCTCCAGCACCTGTCCGATGTTCATACGGGAAGGCACGCCCAGAGGATTCAGCACGATGTCCAGCGGCGTACCGTCGGGCAGGAAGGGCATATCCTCTTCCGGCAGAACCCGGGAAACGACGCCCTTGTTGCCGTGACGGCCGGCCATCTTATCGCCCACGGAGATCTTTCTCTTCTGGGCGATATATACCCGGACGGACTTGGTGACGCCGGGGGCAAGCTCGTCGGAATTTTCCTTGGTGAAGACCTTGACGTCCACCACGATACCGCTTTCGCCGTGGGGAACCTTCAAGGAGGTATCCCGGACTTCTCTTGCCTTCTCGCCGAAGATGGCTCTCAGCAGCCGCTCCTCGGGGGTCAGCTCGGTCTCGCCCTTGGGGGTGACCTTACCCACCAGATAATCACCGGCGTGGACCTCCGCGCCCACGCGGATGATGCCGTTTTCGTCCAGGTCTTTCAGGGTATCCTCGCCCACGTTGGGGATGTCCCGGGTGATCTCCTCGGGACCCAGCTTGGTATCCCGGGCTTCGGTCTCATGCTCCTCGATGTGAATGGAGGTGAAGACGTCCTCCCGCACCAGACGTTCGTTCAGCAGAATGGCGTCCTCGTAATTGTAGCCTTCCCAGGTGACGAAGCCGATGAGCACGTTCTTGCCCAGAGCCACCTCGCCGCCGGAGCAGCTGGGGCCGTCGGCAATGATCTGCTGGGTGTCCACCCGCTCGCCAACCACCACGATGGGACGCTGGTTGATACAGGTGCCAGCATTGCTCCGGGCGAACTTGGTCAGATGGTAGGTCTGTACGTCGCCGTCGTCATACTTGACGGTGATGTCGGTGGCGGAAACGGCGGTAACAGTGCCCGGCTTCTCCGCCTTGATGCAGACCTCGGAATCCACGGCAGCCTTATGCTCGATGCCGGTGGCAACGATGGGCGGCTCGGTGGTCAGCAGAGGCACGGCCTGACGCTGCATGTTCGCGCCCATCAGGGCACGGTTGGCGTCGTCGTTCTGCAGGAAGGGAATGAAAGAGGTGGCGATGGAGATCATCATTCTGGGGGACACGTCGATATAATCGATGACGCCCCGGTCCACTTCGATGATCTCGTTGCGGTGACGGCAGGTGATACGGGCGTTGGCAAGGCAGCCGTTTTCGTCCAGAGGCTCGCTCGCCTGGCCGATGTAGAAGTCGTCCTCCACGTCGGCGGTCATATACTCCACGTCCTTGGTGACGAAGCCGGTGGCCTTGTCCACCTTGCGGTAGGGCGCTTCCACGAAGCCGTACTCGTTGATCCGGGCGAAGGTCGCCAGATAGTTGATCAGGCCGATGTTGGGGCCTTCAGGGGTCTCAATGGGGCACATACGGCCGTAATGGGTGTAGTGAATATCACGCACGTCGAAGGACGCCCGGTCACGGCTCAGACCGCCGGGGCCCAGAGCGGACAGACGGCGCTTGTGGGTCAGTTCGGCCAGAGGGTTATTCTGATCCATGAACTGAGACAGCGGGGAAGAACCGAAGAATTCCTTGATCACGGCGGTCACAGGCCGGATGTTGATCAGGCTCTGGGGGGTGACGGCGTCCAGATCCTGAACGGTCATGCGCTCCCGGATGACTCTGTCCAGACGGGAGAAGCCGATGCGGAACTGGTTCTGCAGCAGCTCGCCCACGCAGCGCAGGCGGCGGTTGCCCAGATGGTCGATGTCGTCAGGCGTACCCACGCCCATGGCCACGCAGTTCAGATAGTTGATGGAGGCCATGATGTCGTCCACAATGATGTGCTTGGGAATCAGGTCGTCGATCCGGTCGGCGATGGCGTCCTTCCAGCCGTCGGCGGGAACGGTCTCCAGCATTTCCTTCAGAACCGGGAAATGCACTTTCTCCCGGACGCCGTACGCCTTGGGGTCGAAGTCCACGAAGGCGTCCATCCAGACCATGTTGTTGGAGAACACCTTGACGTTGGTGTCGCCGACCTTGATGACAGCCTCGTTGACGCCCTTGCGGCTCAGCTCGTGAGCCTGCGCGCGGGAGATGAACTCGCCGGGCATGACCAGAATCTCGCCGGTCATGGGGTCGGTGATAGGCTCGGCCGCTTCCTGACCGGACAGGCGGCTCCAGATGTCCATCTTCTTATTGAACTTATACCGGCCGACGGTGCTCACATCGTAGCGGTGAGCGTCGAACAGCAACCCTTCCAGATGGGCGGTAGCGGTCTCCACCGTGGGAGGCTCACCGGGACGCAGGCGGCGGTAGATCTCCAGCAGGGACTCTTCCCGGGTCTTGCAGGGATCCTTGTCGATGGTCGCGAGGATACGGGCATCCTCGCCGAACATCTGCTTGATCTGCTCATCGGTCTGCACGCCCAGGGCGCGGATCAGGCAGGTGATGGGCAGCTTGCGGTTCTTGTCGATTCGCACCCAGAATACATTGGCGTTGTCCGTCTCATATTCCAGCCAGGCGCCGCGGTAAGGAATGACCGTAGCGGTGTAGGTGTGCTGGTCGGCCTTGTCCACCTCATGGCCGTAGTACATGCCGGGGCTGCGGACGATCTGGGAAATAATGACACGCTCTGCGCCGTTGATGACGAAGGTGCCGCCATTGGTCATCACAGGGAAATCGCCCATGAAGATTTCCTGTTCCTTGATTTCGTCGGTCTCGGTGTTGCGCAGGCGCACCCGAACCTTGATGGGCTTGGCGTAGGTAGCGTCCCGCTCTTTGCACTCCTCGATGGTGTACTTGGGCTTGTCTTCCATGGTGTAGTCCAGGAAGCTCAGCTCCAGCTTGCCGGAGAAGTCGGTAATGGTACCTACGTCCTTGAAGACTTCCCGCAGGCCGGTTTCCAGAAACCACTGGTAGGAGTCCTTCTGGATCTTCAGCATGTTGGGGATCTCCAGGATCTCTTCATACTTCGCGTAGGATTTACGCATGGTCTTGCCGTACATAACGTCCTTGACCATTGCCATATGGATCATCACAGCCTTTCTTTCGGATTGTGTTGCTTATTTAATACGCTCGGAGCCGTTGTCAATTTTGCCGAACTTGGTACTTGACACGGCCCGATTCCTGTGCTAAAATGTCCATGTTGGGATAGGTTCGCGTAAATGGGCATAGTACCACAGTATGGACTTCCAGTCTACCACATTGCCCAACTTTTGTCAATGAATATTTTCCACAATTCCGGGGCTTGCGCCTCGTTTTTTTGCGCCTATTTTGCCGAAAATCCCCTATACCTTCCATAGAAATCCCGGACTCTACGCTCCGTGTGTGTACGTTTTCCCTTCCCTCCCGTAAAATGAAGCCCGGAAAGGAGGCTCCCATGAATCAAATTCAGATCGGCAGATTCATTGCCGCGTCCAGAAAAGCCCGGAACCTGACCCAGAGGCAGCTGGCAGACAAACTTGGCATCAGCGACAAGACCGTATCCAAATGGGAATGCGGCAAAGGACTGCCCGAGGTCAGCCTGATGCTCCCCCTGTGCGCTTCTCTGGACATCACCGTCAACGACCTTCTCTCCGGGGAACGGGTCAGCGGCACCAACTACCAAAAAAAAGCAGAGGAAAACATGATGGATCTAATGAAGGAAAACGAAGAAAACAAGCGGTGGATGATCCTGTCCGTCATCTGCGCCGTCATCACGGTCATTGCGGTATGCGCCCTGGTCACGATTGCGTCCTGTCTGGAAATGCCCGCAGCCGCCCGGGTTGCGCTGCTCCTATTCACCGCCGCAGTCGCGGCCACCGGTATCGGCGCGGCCGCCGTACTGGACGTGAAAGCCGGGTATTACCAATGCCCCCACTGCCACGCGG
>OLRR01001643.1_pt1 | contig 13570 bp, 9 predicted proteins | sample 1671941 | NCBI WGS metagenome assembly OLRR01 (sample SAMEA3136628, study PRJEB25190) | human gut metagenome
CCACCCAGATGAACCGTCCTGGCCTGTAGCCGGTCTGCTGGGCGACCATCATGGTTTTTTTCGGCGTGAAGCCCAGCTTCCGGGACGCCTCCTGCTGCAAAGTGGAGGTGGTGAAGGGCGGGGCGGAATAGCGCTTTTTCTCCGCTTTTTTGACGTTGGTAACGTCGAATTCCTTCCCGTCGATGTCGCCGATCACGGCAAGGGTATCAGCCTCATTCTCCAGCTCCCGCTTCTTTTCCTCGCCCCAGTAGTGGGCGACAAAGGCGCCGGGCTTGCCCATACGGTTCAATGTCACGTCCAGCGTCCAGTATTCCTTTGGCTGGAACGCGCGAATTTCGTTTTCCCGGTCAACCACCAGCCGGGTGGCGACGGACTGGACGCGGCCTGCGGACAGACCCCGCCGGATCTTCTTCCACAGCAGCGGGGAAAGCTCATAGCCCACGATCCTGTCCAGAATACGCCGCGCCTGCTGGGCGTCAACCAGATCATAGTCGATATCCCGGGGGTGGCGGATGGACTCCTTGACCACCTTCTGGGTGATCTCATTAAAGGTCACACGCTGCGCCTTCCCGTCGGGGAGGTTCAGCAGCTCTTTCAAATGCCACGAAATGGCCTCGCCCTCCCGGTCAGGGTCGGTTGCAAGGTACACGGTTTTCGCCTTTTCCGCATCGGTTTTCAGTTCCTTGATCAGGGATTCCTTGCCCCGGACGGGGATATAATGGGGGGTAAAGTCATGCTCCAGATCCACACCCATTTTGCTTTTCGGCAGATCCCGGAGATGCCCCATGCTGGCCTTGACAACGTAATCGTCTCCTAAATATTTGCCAATGGTCTTTGCCTTGGAGGGGGACTCCACAATCACCAGATTTTCAGGTTTGCCCATGAATGAAAATTCTCCGTTTCGTACTTCAGATTCAGCGGTTACGTCTCTCTATTTTCCGCTCAGAACAATGCGCTTGCCAGGCAGGCGCCTGATTATGCCCTTCAGTTCCAGCATGGTCAGGCTGGAAAGCAGCTTTCCGGTGGACAGGCCGGTTTCGGCGATCACATCGTCCACCAGCCGCTGCCCGCCGCTTAAGGCGTCCACAATGGTCTGCTCCTCCGGCGACAGCTTCGGCCTGACCGAGCCTACGTCACTATAAGGCGCGCAAGGCGTCTTGTCAATGCCCTGAGGGGCTAAATCTTTTTTAAGATTCTCATTTTTCCGGGGAAGACGCAGTTTCTGCGCCACTTTCAGCAGCGGTTTTTCCTCTTCCGCGGCCTTGCGCACCTCGTCCGGATAGGCCGTCTGGTGGGCGGGCGCATCTTCCTTCCGAATCTTATCCGGAAAGAGGGCTTCATATTCGCTCAGAATGTCCCAGCCGGAGGAAACCATGATCGCCCCGTCCCGCAGAAGCCGGTTGCTCCCCACAAAGGACGGCTGGTCGATGTTTCCCGGCACCGCGAACACGTCCCGCCCCTGCTCGGCGGCTAAGCGGGCGGTGATCAGCGCGCCGCTTTTCTCCGGCGCTTCCACAACCAGCACCCCGCAGCTCAGGCCGCTGATAATCCGGTTCCGCTTGGGAAACGTCCATTTTGCCGGCGGTGTCCCCGGTGCGAACTCGCTGAGGATGCAGCCGTATTCCTCCGTGTCCCGGAACAGCGCCCGGTTGGAAACGGGATAGACGATATCCGCGCCGCACCCCAGCACGCCCACCGCAGGCGCGCCTGCAGTCAGCGCCCCGGACATGGCCATGCCGTCGATGCCGTAGGCCATTCCGGATACCACAATGCCGCCGCAGCGGGCAATCTGATAGCCCATGCGCTTGGCGGTAGTCAGGCCGTAGGCCGACGCCTTCCGGGTGCCGACCACGCCGATCACCGGGCTTCCGTCAAAATCCGGCAGCCGCCCCTTGTAATACAGCACAACGGGCGGGTCGGCGATGTTTTTGAGCCGTGCGGGATAAGCCGCATCCTGACAGGTCAGGATGTGGAGCTTTTCCCGGTCACAGGCTTCCAGAATTTCCTCCGCGGAGGTCAGATTTTTCTCCCGAAGGGCAGTCTTTGCGTCCTCGCTGAGACCGATGGCGTCAAACGCCCCGTCGTCGGCGAAGTAAATGTCCTCAGGATCCCGAAAATGCTGCAACAGTGCCATTTTGTCCCGGTCGTTCAGCCCGGGGCGATGGGCGAACCATATCCAGTGTACCAGCATTTTCTCACCTGTTTCTCTCTATACACTATATCTACTGTTTCATCTGCCACATGACGATGGCCGCCGCCACCGCCGCGTTCAGGGACTCACAGCGCTTATTCATGGGGATGATAAGCTCCCCGTCGGCGCTTTCCAGAATTTCCCGGCGCACGCCCTGCCCCTCGCTGCCAATGACCACCGCCATGCCGCGAAGGTCGGCATTCCGCAAATCCTTCGCCCGCTGACTCAGTGCCGTCACAGCCACAGGAATTCCGGCAACCCCACAGGCGGCCTTTACCTCCGCCCAGTCCGCTTTCACCGGCTGGGTGCGGAACACCGCGCCCATGCTGGCGCGTACCGTCTTGGGGCTGTAGGGGTCGGCGCAGCCTTCCAGCAGCGTCACAGGAATGTCCAGCGCGTCCGCCGTGCGCAGAATGGTTCCAAGGTTTCCCGGATCCTGAATGCCGTCCAGCAGCAGGCAGCCGGGCTGGGGCACATACGCTTTTCTTTCCGGCAGGCGGCACAGAAACAGCGCCCCCTGCGGGCTTTCCATGGGGGAGATGGATGCCATCACGTCCTCCGGCACACGGAAAAGCCGCACCGATTCCGGCACGTCCGCATGAACGCCGTCGGATAAGATCACCGTGTCCAGTCCCGGATACCAGCGGACGGCCTCCGCCAGAAGCTTGACCCCGTCGGCAGCGAACAGCCCCGCTTCCTCCCTTGCCTTCCGGGAAGAAAGCAGCTTTTTCATCTGTTGCAGAAGGGGATTTTTCCGGGAGGTGATCCTCTGCTCCGTCACAGCTTCTGCACCCTGCTGAGGGCGTAATTGTCCCCCAGAACCACCATCACGTCCCCCTCCTGAATCCGGTAATCCGCGGCGGGGGAAACGTTGGTCTTGTCCCCGTTTTCCACGGCGATGATGTTCACGCCCAGCTTCGCCCGGACGTTCAGCTCATTGATGCACTTGCCGATCCAGCTCTTGGGGGCGGGAACTTCCAGAATTCCGTAGTCCTCGGAAAGCTCGATGTAATCCAGCACATTGTGGGAGTACATGCTTCTCGCCAGCCGCTGGGCGTGTTCCTGCTCCGGAATGACCACCCGGTCGGCACCCAGCTTTTCCAGCACCAGCCGGTGGGTCTCGTCGTGGGCTTTGCAGACGATGTAGGGCGCGCCCAGCTCCTTTAAGTTCATGGTGATCAGCACGGAGGCCGCAAGATCGTCGCCGATGGCAATGACCGCGCAGTCAAAATTCCGCACGCCCAGCGCCCGCAGGACTTCCTTGTCCCGGGCGTCGCCCACCACCGCGTGGGTGACGTCGTTGGCAAGCTGCTGCACAAGGTCGTTGTGCACGTCCATGGCCAGCACCTCCGCCCCCAGCGTGCACAGCTGCCGCGCCAGAGAGCCGCCGAAGCGGCCGAGACCGATGACAATGTAAGACTTCATAATTCTCTCCTTATCCGATCAGCAAATTGGTTTCCGCATAGCGGAACCGCTCCTCCGCCCGGTTTCCCGCCAGGAAGCCCAGGCTGATGGTCAGTACGCCGACCCGTCCGAAATACATATAAATAATGATCAGAATCTGCGCCGGGATACTTAAGGAAGCCGTACCGCCCGCGCTTAATCCCACGGTCGCCAACGCCGAAACCGCCTCATACACGGCGTCCGTAAAGCCCATGGGCGACGTGGCGCTGATGAAAATGCCGCCGAAAACGGCCAGTGCCAGCACGATAAAGGCAATGATCATGGCGTTCTGGGTCTGCTCGTCGGGGATCGTCCGCTTGAAGGCGCAGACCGTGCTTTTCCCTCTGGCTCTCGCCCAGATGGTCAGCACCAGCACCAGAAACGTCACGGTCTTGATGCCGCCGGCGGTGGAGCCGGAGGAGCCGCCGATGAACATCAGCACGCTGGAAAAGGCCTTGCCGCTTTCCGTAAGCTTTGCCTGATCAATCGCCGCAAACCCCGCAGTGCGCAGTGTCACGGACTGGAAAAAGCCGTTGAGCAGCTTTTCGCCCACAGTCATGCCGCCCAGTGTCTCCGGGTTGTTCCATTCCAGCAGACAGGTTCCCGCCCAGCCGACGGCAAGCAGCGCCGCCGTAATCAGCAGTACCAGCTTGGTGTACACGCTGAACTTGCGCAAGGAGCGCTTCCGGGCAATGTTCTCCCACACCAGAAAGCCCAGGCCGCCGATGATGATCAGCGCCGACAGCGTCAGAAGCACAACGGGGTCTGCGTTAAATTCTATCAGGCTCTGCCCCGGGGCAATGGCGCCGAAAATGTCAAAGCCCGCATTGCAGAACGCGGAAACAGAGTGAAAAATGCCCCAGCGCAGCGCTCTTGTAAACCCATACTCCGGCCAGAACCGAAGGGTCAGAATGATCGCCCCCACGGCTTCCACGGAGAAGCTGCCGGTAAGCACCAGCTTTTGCAGCCGCACCACGCCCTTGATATCGTTCACGCTCAGGGACTGGGCGATCATCAGCCGCTGCTGGAGGCCGATCTTCCTGCGCAGCAGAAAAATCAGCAGTGTCGCCACGGACATGAAGCCCAATCCGCCAATCTGAATCAGGCACAGAATCACAATCTGGCCAAAGCCGCTCCACTGGCTCCAGGTATCGTACAGCACCAGTCCCGTCACGCAGGTGGCGGAGGTGGCCGTAAACAGCGCCGGTCGCAGCCCGCAGGACACCCCGTCCCGGGACGCGGCGGGCAGAGTCAGCAGCAGCGCCCCCAGGAGAATGATTGCGGCAAACATCAGTGCAACCATCTGCGTGGTAGCAATGTGCCTGGGTCGGTGCTTCATCCAGAAGACCACCAGCTTTCCCCGCAGAGACATATTTGCGCTCCTTTCCGGCAGGCACACCCCGCCATCATACGTTTTCTCTATTATAGCAACTTTACATTCTTTTGCAAGTCTCAATTCATCCCAGCCGCCGCAAAATAGGCAATTTACATTTTCTCCCGTCTGTGTTATACTGGTCAAAAAAATTTGAAAGGGGCAGAGTTTATGAGTTATACAGAAAGCTGGTCGGGAAAGATCAACCGCAAGCTTCTAAAAAAGCTGCACATCATTGATGTCGCCGCCGGGCGGGAGAAAGCCGATCTGGTTCTGAAAAACGCCACCTATGTCAACGTGTTTTCCGGGGAGCTGGACACCGGCGACATTGCCGTGGCGGAGGGTCTGATCGTGGGCCTCGGCAGCTACGAAGGCCGGGACGAAGTGGACATGACCGGCAAGATCGTCTGCCCCGGCTTCATCGACGCCCACATCCATCTGGAATCCAGTCTGGTTTCCCCCGCGGAGTTTGCCCGGGCAGTCATCCCCCACGGCACCACCACCGTCATCACCGACCCCCACGAGATCACCAATGTCATGGGAACTGACGGCATCGACTATATGCTCTGCGCCACGGAAGGGCTGCCGGTGGACACCCAGTTTATGATCCCCTCCTGCGTCCCGGCGTCGGCGCTGGACGAAAGCGGCGCGAATCTGGACTACCGGGATATCGACAGCTTTTTCGACCACCCCCGGGTGCTGGGTCTTGCGGAAATGATGAATTTCCCCGGCGTGATCTCCGCCGACTCCCCCACCGTTGCCAAGATCATTGCGTCTCAGGCGCACCACAAGAAGATCGACGGCCACGCCCCCGGTCTTTCCGGCACCGACCTGAACGCCTACATTGCCGCCGGTGTCTACTCCGACCACGAGTGCGCGGACATTGACGACGCCATGAAGAAGCTGAAGCTGGGTCAGTTCATCATGATCCGGGAGGGCACCGCCGCCCGGAATCTGGAGGCTCTGATGCCCCTGATCAAGTCCCAGAAATATTTCAGCCGCTGCATGTTCTGCACCGACGACAAGCACCCCAGCGATCTGCTGGAAAAGGGTCACATCGATTACATCTGCCGGGAAGCTGTCGCCATGGGTGCCGACCCCATCATGACCGTGCAGGTGGCCTGTCTCCACGCCGCCCGGTACTTCCTGCTGAATAACCGGGGCGCCATCGCCCCCGGATATCTTGCGGACTTCGCCATCGTGGAGGATCTGAAGGATTTCCACGTGGTGACGGTGTACAAGCGGGGCAAGCGGGTCTATCACGACGGCATCGTGGAGGACTTCCCCCTGCCCGAGATCCCGGAACACCTGAACAAGCGCGCCCACGACACCTTCCACCTGCCGGTGCTTTCTCCCGCGGACTTTGCCAACACCCGTCTGCGGGGCGTCATCGGCATGGTGCCGGGGCAGATCATCACCGAGGACGCGGGCTACGCCGCCGGTGTGGACGTATCCAAGGACATTCTGAAAATGGCCGTTGTAGAGCGGCATAAAAATACCCGCCACATCGGCATCGGCTACCTCAAGGGCTACGGTCTGAAATCCGGCGCGGTGGCCACCTCCGTCGCCCATGACAGCCACAACATCATCTGCGTCGGCACAAATGACGAGGACATGGCCTTCGCCGTCAACCGCATTGCCCGGAACCGAGGCGGCATCGTGGTCGTGGAGAACGGGCAGGTGCTGGCCGAGCTTCCTCTGGAAATTGCCGGCATCATCAGCGGCAAGCCCCTGCGGGAGGTCAACACCCTTCTGGAAGGCGCCAAGAAGGCCGCCCACGCTCTGGGCGTCGGCACGGACATCGACCCGTTCATGACGCTGTCCTTCATGAGCCTGCCCGTTATCCCCACCCTGCGCCTGACGACCCGGGGCGTGGTGGATGTGAACACCCAGCAGTACGTATGAGCGGCATAGACCTTTCTTTTGTCTCCGGCAAGGAAAAGTTCAATTACCGTGTCTGCGCCGTCATCATTTCGGAGGGCAAGCTTCTTGCCATGCACGACGAGCGCTCCCCCTACTATTACCTCCCCGGCGGGAGGGTGCAGATGGGGGAAACGGCGGAAGCCGCCGTGGTGCGGGAGGTTCAGGAGGAACTGGAGATCACCCCGGAAATCATCCGTCCCCTGTGGCTGAATCAGGCATTTTTCACGGAGGATGTGGACGGCCTGCACTACCACGAGCTGTGCCTGTACTTCCTGATGGACATTTCCCACACGGACTTGCTGTCCAAAGGTGAAAAGTTTACCCTGCTGGAACAGCACCACACCCACAAATTTGAATGGCTGCCCTTTGAACGGCTGGAACGGGAATATTTCTATCCCCTGTTCCTGAAAAAGGAAATTTTCCACCTGCCGGAAGCCCTCACCCTCCGCACGGAACTGGAATAAACGCAAAAAGCCCTGTCCGCTTTTCAGCGGACAGGGCTTTTGTTTTTGGGGAATTATTTCATCACCAGTTCGCCGTTTTCGGCGTCCACGGTGACGGTCTGACCGGGGGTAACGTCGCCCCGAAGCAGACGCTTGCTGAGCATGGTCTCCACCGTATGCTGCACATAGCGGCGCAGGGGACGGGCGCCGTACTGCGGGTCATAGGCCGCGTCCACAATGGCGGCCTTGGCCGCAGGCGTCAGCTCGCAGCGGATCTGTTGGTCAGCCAGACGGTCGTTGAGCTTGGCGATCTGCAGGTCGATGATCTTGGTCACATTCTCCTTGGTCAGGGGTTTGTAGAACACGATCTCGTCCAGACGGTTGAGGAACTCCGGCCGGAAGGTGCGGCGCAGCAGCGCGCGAACCTGTTCCTTTGCGCTTTCCTCAATGGTGCCGTCTGCGTTGATGCCGTTCAGGATATACTCAGAGCCGAGGTTGGAGGTCAGGATCAGAATGGTGTTCTTGAAGTCCACGGTTCTGCCTTGAGAATCGGTGATCCGGCCATCGTCCAGCACTTGCAGCAGGACGTTGAACACGTCGGGATGCGCCTTCTCCACCTCGTCGAACAGGACGACGGAGTAGGGCTTGCGGCGTACCGCTTCGGTCAGCTGGCCGCCTTCTTCATAGCCCACGTATCCGGGAGGCGCTCCGATCAGACGGGACACGGAGTATTTCTCCATGTATTCGGACATGTCGATACGCACCATGTTGTTCTCGTCGTCAAACAGCGCCTGCGCCAGCGCCTTGGCAAGCTCGGTCTTGCCCACGCCCGTGGGGCCGAGGAACAGGAACGAGCCGATGGGGCGGTTGGGGTCCTGAATGCCTGCGCGGCTGCGCTGGATGGCTTCCGTGACGGCCTGAACCGCTTCGTCCTGACCGACCACCCGCTTGTGGAGGGTCTCGTCCAGCGTCAGCAGCTTCTCCCGCTCTCCCTGCACCAGCCGGGAAACAGGAATGCCCGTCCAGCGCTCCACAATCTTGGCAATTTCCTCGTCGGTGACTCTATCCCGAAGGATATTGCTGTCTTTCGCGGACTGGGCACGGCGCTCTTCCTCTTCCAGCTGCTTCTTGGCTTCCGGCAGACGGCCGTATTTCAGTTCCGCCGCCTTTTCCAGGTCGTAGCTCTGCTCGGCGGCTTCGATCTGACGGTTCAAGTCCTCGATCTTCTCCCGCAGCTGCTGCACCCGGCCAATGGCGTTCTTCTCGTTCTCCCACTGCGCCTTCATGGCGTTGAAGGAATCCCGTTCCTCCGCCAGCTCCTTTTGCAGCTCGGCAAGACGCGCCTTGGACAGCTCGTCCTCCTCCTTCTTCAGAGCGGCCTCCTCGATCTCCATCTGGATGATCTTCCGGGACACCGCGTCCAGCTCAGTAGGCATGGAGTCCATTTCCGTCCGGATCTGGGCGCAGGCCTCGTCGATCAGGTCGATGGCCTTGTCGGGCAGGAACCGGTCAGTGATATACCGATGGGACAGCGTTGCGGCGGCAATGATGGCGGAGTCCGCGATCTTCACGCCGTGGAACACCTCGTAGCGCTCCTTCAGGCCACGGAGAATGGCGATGGTGTCCTCCACCGTGGGTTCATCCACCTGCACCGGCTGGAACCGGCGTTCCAGAGCGGCGTCCTTTTCGATATACTGCCGGTACTCGTCCAGTGTCGTCGCGCCGATGCAGTGCAGCTCGCCCCGAGCCAGCATGGGCTTCAACAGGTTGCCCGCATCCATGCTGCCCTCGGTTTTGCCCGCGCCCACAATGGTGTGCAGCTCATCGATGAACAGGATGATCTTGCCCTCGGACTTCTTCACCTCGTTCAGCACGGCTTTCAGCCGTTCCTCAAATTCGCCCCGGTACTTGGCGCCCGCGATCAGCGCGCCCATATCCAGAGAGAAAATGGTCTTGTCCTGCAGCTGTTTGGGGACGTCCTTCTTCACGATTCGCTGGGCAAGTCCCTCGGCAATGGCGGTTTTGCCAACGCCGGGTTCGCCGATGAGCACAGGGTTGTTCTTCGTCTTCCGGGACAGAATGCGGATAACGTTCCGGATTTCCTCATCCCGGCCGATCACCGGATCCATCTTCTGCTCTCTTGCCCGCTTGACCAGATCGGTGCCGTACTTTTCCAGCGCGTCGTAGGTTCCCTCCGGGTTGTCGGTGGTGACACGCTGATTGCCCCGGACTTCCTGCAGGGCTTTCAGGACACGTTCCCTCGTGATCTGGTAGGTCTTGAACAGCTCCTTCACGCCGCCCCGGGCAGTTTCCAGAAGTCCAAGGAACAGATGCTCCACAGACACATACTCGTCCTTCATGGTCTGCGCCTGCTGCTCCGCCGCATTGAACGCGGCCTGTACGTCGGCGCTGACATAAAAGCTGTCCATGGCCTGACTTGTCCTCACGCCGGGAATCTTTCGCAGCTCAGCTTCCGCCGCCGCTTCCAGACTTTCCACCGTAACGTCCATCTTTTTCAGCAGCTGAGGGGTCAGACCGCCCTCCTGCCGCAGCAATGCCAGAAGCAGATGCACCTGCTCCATCTGCTGATGAGAATTCTGAACCGCCAGCTGCTGCGCGCTCTGGACGGCCTCAATCGATTTTTGGGTATAGTTATTGAAGTTCATCTACTTTACCTTCCTTTCGCTTTAGCACTCTCATCATTGGAGTGCTAATTCATTTGTCTTTACTATACCCCAATTTGAAAAAATGTCAAGGGTTGCATCCCACAAGCTACAAAAAATTCACATTTGTCATTCTGCACAAAAATACCATCCTCAATTTTACGTGCTTAACACTTATTTAATATTTGCGCACTTATTTTTTTAATAGCCCCCGGATATAATGAAAGCGTACTCAATGATAATTTTCTTTTTCATTTTCTTACCTCTCTTTTTCTCTGAAAATCCCCGACTTGGTCTGGTCAACCGAGGTCGGGGATTTTTCATGCTTATTTTGCCAGCGCCCGGGTCTTGCAGAGCTTGTACAGCTCCTCCGCCGCCAGACGGGTCTTCGCCACCGGGTAACCAGCCTTGGGGAAGCAGTAATACAGGCACCGGTTGTCGCCGATGCAGATGGTGTCCGCGATCTCGTACCAGTAGTAGTCGCGTACAGGCCATAGGAAGCTGTGGGCTTCTGAGTATAGTGGAGCTTCCCGCCGCAGCCGGTGAGGGTGAAGCCCTCCCGGTCGTGGGTCAGATGCCCCTGCCCTACCTTATAAATGGCCTTGAAATCCACCATCATGGCAATGTCCACGTCGATGTCCAGCTTGTATGTTCCGTCCTCAAGCTCCCGGCGCACCTGCTCCCGCTCCCAGCGATACCAGTCGGGGACGTGGGAAAACTCCGTCTTTCCCTCCGACGCTGCCAGGTCGCCGATGGGCGTCAGCTCCCAGTGCTTGCCGCAATGGCGGCAGGTCAGGCCGGTGCCTTTGCCCGTCAGCTCCCCCTCCGTGCCGCAATGGGGACATTTATACAGAATACGCTCCAGGCCGTCCGCCCGGAAACCGTCGGTGATCTGAATGCCGTTTTCCCTCTGCCAGCGGAACTGGTCGAAGGAAAAGGCTTTGTCCAGCCCGTCGGATAGTTCCTTAACAGATTTCTCCTTCAGATCCTCCCGGCTGTACAGTAGGCGCACCTTCGCCGAAACGGGGACGCTCTTGCGCACCTGCAATTCATTGTACAACGGGTTGCGGCTGAAGGCGCCGAAAGTCTCGATCATCACCACAGGCACGTCCAGCTTTTTCAGTAGCACGCCCATTTTCCGGGGCAGCGCCGTGCAGGTGCCGTCGAAGGAATAGCTGGCTTCCGGGTACATGAGAACGCTGCTTTTCAGGTCTTTCAGGCAGTAGACCATATCCTGCACCAGCGTCAGGTCGGTGACGAATTTCCGGGTGGGTACGCAGCCGATGGTGCGCATCGCCCATGCCATCAGGCCGCCCATGCCCACGAAGCCGTCGGATGTACAGATAATATTGTAGGGTCGGGGGTACAGAATGGCGCTTGCGATCTGCAAATCCAGAAAGCAGGAATGGTTCATGAGAATCAGGCACGGCTCGTTCTTACCGACCTTCTCCATTCCCTCGCTGGTGTAATGGAAGTGGGTTCCGGCCAGTCCCAGAATGGACAGCCCCCGCACAAGGGTGCGCCAGAAAATGCCGGGTCTTACAGGATGCAGATGGGGATACTGGGGCAGCGCCATGACTTTTTCGTAGTCCAGTTCCTTCACGGTGGTTTTCATAGGGCGTCCTCCCGATTATGTTTTCCATAAAATTATACCAGATGCTGTCCTCTCCGTCAACCAGCGGCTTTGCATGGCTGTATATTCATCTATGATGAATAATATGCACTCAGTTGCTGGAATAATTTAGGATGAATTCCCTGAATATTCACATATACATGTTAAACTTGCGGGTTTTTGTAGTATTTATATTACATACGGCCTTATTTTCTCTTTATTGTTGTATATTCATCCTATTGACGATGAATAAAATACGCGCTATAATGCACTCATCAATCACCTCCCAGCTACGGGAGGTCAAAAATGAAAAGGAGAGTAAAATTATGAAAAAGGTATTTGCACTTGCGCTGACCGTTCTGATGGTCATGTCCATGTTCGCCGGCTGCGGCAGCAGCAACACCACCAAGACCACCACCGAGGCTCCCGCCGCCACCGCCGCTGAGACCACGGCCGCTGAGACCACGGCCGCTGCGACCACAGCTGCCGAGACCGCCGCTGCCGAACTGAAGACCGTCGAGTCCGGCAAGCTGATTATGTCCACCAACGCCGCCTTCCCTCCCTATGAGATGGTCGCCGATGACGGCAGCTACGAGGGCATCGATGTTGAGGTCGCCGGCGCGATCGCCGAGAAGCTGGGTCTGGAGCTGGTCGTGGACGATATGGACTTCGACGCTGCTCTGCTGGCCGTTCAGCAGAACAAGTCCGACATCGTCATGGCTGGTGTCACCGTCACCGAAGACCGGCAGCTGGTCATGAACTTCTCCGACAGCTACGCCACCGGCGTGCAGGTGGTCATCGTCAAGGAAGGCTCCGATGTGACTCTGGACAATCTGGGCGAGAAGATGATCGGCACCCAGCGTGGTACCACCGGTTACATTTACACCTCCGATGATTACGGCGACGATCATGTCACCGCCTATGACAACGGCGCCTCCGCCGTGCAGGCTCTGATCAACGGTCAGGTTGACTGCGTGGTCATCGACTCCGCTCCTGCTGAGGCTTTTGTTGCCGCCAACGCCGGTCTGACCATTCTGGATACTGAGTACGTCACCGAGAGCTACGCCATCGGCGTGAACAAGGACAACACCGCATTGCTCGACGCCATCAACCAGGCGCTGGCCGAGCTGACCGCCGACGGCACCGTCCAGTCCATCGTTGATAAGTACATCTCCGCTGAATAATCCAATCGCTCAGCCAGGGGCGGCTCAAGCCGCCCTTGGCACGGTTGTACCCGGAAAACCGACCTTCGCGCTGGGAAGGCCGATTTTCTGCGTATAACACGATACTGCGCAATATTAAATGAGAAGGTGAAGCTGTGGAACTTTACGAACTTTGGAAACCCCTGATGCGGGACGGCACCGCATCCTTCTGGCAGGAATTCTACGTCAAATTCTATCAGGCATTTATCGAAGGAAGCCGCTGGAAGCAGTACCTGAACGGCGTCGGCACCACCCTGCTGGTCACAGCCATGGCGCTGACACTGGGCATTCTCCTCGGCATTGTGGTGGCCGTGATCCGGACCGCCCACGACCAGCAGCGGACAGGGCACAAGAACCCCATTCTCGGCCTGTTCAACGGCATCTGCAAGGTATACGTCACCGTCATCCGCGGCACGCCCATGATGGTGCAGCTGCTGATCATGGGCTTCGTTATCTTCTCCTTCTCCCGGAACTACACCATGGTGGGCGCGCTGACGCTGGGCATCAACTCCGGCGCTTACGTCTCCGAGATCATCCGGGGCGGTCTCATGTCCCTTGACCCCGGTCAGTCCGAAGCCGGGCGGAGCCTTGGCCTCGGCTACATCGACACCATGCGTCTGATCGTCATTCCGCAGGCATTCAAGGCCATTCTCCCCGCCCTCGGCAACGAGTTCATCATGCTGCTGAAGGACACCTCCCTCATCACCGTCATCGGCGGCAA
>OLRR01001657.1_pt1 | contig 13491 bp, 15 predicted proteins | sample 1671941 | NCBI WGS metagenome assembly OLRR01 (sample SAMEA3136628, study PRJEB25190) | human gut metagenome
GCGACACCGCGCGCGCGAATAGTCCCATGGGCCGCTTTTCCGCCGTCTACACCGGCAGCGGCGAAGCGGTCGACGGTCTGACCGCCGCCGATGCTTCCGGCGCATCCGTGCAGAGCGCACCGGCTAAGACCACTGCAAAGAGCGGGGGCACGGAATAATGAAAATCACCGTTGGCGAAAACGATTACGAAGCTACCTTTAACGGCTTCACGCCCATTGCCTTTTCGCGCTGCTTTTCCGTTGTCGGCGACAACGGCGTTAAGCGCCCAAAGGACATTTCAGAGGATGTGGGACTTATTGCCGAATCGCTGGCAAGTGTAGGCATTCCCGCAATCACTGGATTGCTAGAAATCTTCTATGCGTGCATCAAGACCGCAACGCCGAAGTTTGATGTTCCCTTCAATGATTGGGTTGCAAGCTTCCCTGCTGACAGCTTCGACATGACGAGGGGCGACGGTTGGGCGGCTGACGTGATGGGCATTGTTCAGGCAAACTTTTTTCCTGCAACGTCCGATGACGTGGACACCGCGCCCGCCAAAAAGACCGCTTCCGCCGCTTCCGGCAAATCTAAGTGACGCTTGCGACGCACGCTATCTATACAACTGCCAGCAATGCGGCCTGACCGTATCGGACTTGCAGCAGCTTAGCTACCGTCAAGTTAAAGACCTGTTGGAGATCAACGCGTTTTACGCTGACGCGGCAGCTAACTACGAGGATGACCAGAAAGCAGCTAAGGGCGAAGCGGCATTTTGGGCGTAGACGCATGAACGTTTCACAACACCGCACCCGACCGGGCGCGGTGCTTGAAGCGCTCACGCACTTTGAAAATCGAAAAGAGGTGTAAGGATGGCCGTTAGCTATAAGGGGCTTGTTATCAAGTTCGGCGGCGATACAACGGAGTTGCAGGGCGCGTTGCGAGACGTGCAGAAACAAAGCCGAGAGACGCAAAGCGACTTGAAGGACATTAACAAGGCGCTAAAGTTCGACCCTGGCAATACAGAACTGTTGCAACAAAAGGTCAAGGCGCTTAACAGCGCGTATGACGAAACCAAACGCAAGCTTGATGCCTACCAACAGGCGCTATCAGGTCTTGAAGCGAAGAAGCGCAGCGGTGAAAAGCTGACGGAGCAGGAAGAACGCCAGTATGACAGCCTTAAACGCGCAATCATGCAATGCGAACGGCAGCTAGAATCATACGGCGAAGAACTGGCAGACACTAAGAAGGAAGCCGAAGCGTCTAAGACGGCGCTATACAAGTTCGGCCAGACAATCGAGGACAACGCGGACAAGCTAAGCAGCGCCGGAAGCAAGATGGAAACGGCGGGCGCGGCTCTAAGCGGTGGCATCGTAGGCGTTGCCGGTTCGCTCACGGCTCTTGCAGAAAGCCAAGAGGAAGCAATACAGCAAAACGCGCAGCTTGAAACAGCGTTTACTAATGCCGGAAGCACCGTTGAGCAATCATCTAAGGTGTATGGAGATTTCTACCGGCTTTTAGGTGACGGCGACACGGCGACGGAAGCGGCGCAGAACCTAATCAGGCTTACGCAGAACGAACAAGAGTTGTCGCAATGGACTGACATTGCAGCCGGAGCCTATGCCACGTTCGGCAACGCTCTACCTTTGGAGAATCTGGCGGAAGCAGCGCAGGAAACGGCGCATACAGGCACCGTTACGGGCGGCTTGGCTGATGCTATCAACTGGGCGACCGCCAGCAACGAGCAATGGCAAGCGGCGCTTTCAGGCAACAGCGCCGCGCAAGCGGCATTCAACAAGGCGCTTGGAGAGGGCGCGACGAAAGAAGACGCGTTTAACGCGGCGCTTGCTGCTTGCAAGACAGAGCAAGAGCGCTCAACGCTCATTACGCAGACGTTGACGGGCATTTACGGCGACGCTGGCAAGCAGTTTCAGGAAACAAACAAAGACTTGCTGGCAAGCCGCGACGCTCAAAACGAACTAGAAACATCAATGCGCGAACTTGGCGAAGCGGCCTTGCCGGTAAAGCAGACCGTTACCGAGATCGGCACGGAGATAATGCAGAAGCTTGCACCAGCGCTGCAAGCTGCTTCGGATTGGTACAAAAACCTTACGCCGGAACAGCAAGAGTTGGTCAAGAACCTTGCTTTAGGTGCGCTTGCGTTCGGCGGCGTTACAACAGCCGTTGGAAAGACGATGCAGGCGGCAGAGGGAATAGGCGGCACCATCAAGACGCTTGCGGGCGGCATTAAGGGGCTTGGCGGCGACGTTGACGGGCTGGGCGGAAAGTTCGGCGGCATCGGCGGCGCATGGAAGGGCTTTACCGGCCTGATTTCCGCGCCCCCTATCGGGCTTGGCATAGCCGCCGTTTCGGCAGCGGTTGCCGGTCTTACATGGTTCTTCACACAGACCGAGACGGGCAAGCAGATGTGGGCTGATTTCACGGGCTGGATTTCCGAGAAATGGCAAGGAGTGCAAGACTTCCTAAGCGGTGCCGGTGAGTTCTTCGGCGGCGTTTGGGAAAGCGTGACAACAGGCGTTGAGACATTCAAAAACGATGTTGCTACCAAATGGGAAAGCTTCAAAACCGACGCTGGAAACGCTTGGGAAAACATCAAAAGCACCGTTTCCGAAAAGGCACAGGGCGCGGCTGATTGGGTGTCCGAGAAATGGAACACACTAAAGACCAACACCGAAACGGCGTTTAGCGCCGTGAAGTCTACCGTAGAAAACGACCTTAACACGGCGAATGAAGCAGGAAGCCACGCAGGAAGCGCCTTGCAGGCTGCTTTGTCCGGCGACTGGGCGACCGCAAAGAACGAAGCGGCAAGCGCTTTCGGCACGATCAAGAACAGCATTAACGAGAAGATGAACGCGGCGCAATCCGCCGCCGTCAACGTCGCTGACCGCATCGGCGAAAAGCTGGGCTTTCCCGGCTTGGGCGAAAAGGTTAACGGCATCTTCAACAACGTTCGTTCGTTCATGGAAAACCCAATAAAGAGCGCTTGGGATTTCATCAGCGGAATACCCGGCCGAATCATGGGCGCGTTCAGCGGCATTCACATTGAGTTGCCCAAAATTAAGATGCCGCATTTCAACGTCACATGGAACGACATAGGCGGCGTTGTGAAGCTTCCGAGCATTTCCGTTGACTGGTACGCGAAGGGCGGCTATTTCGACCGCGCAAGCATCATCGGCGTTGGCGAAGCTGGCGGCGAGTACGTGGCACCAGAACGGCAGCTATGGGACTTCATCGAACGAGCCGTTAACAACGCCTTTGGCGGCGGTCAGCCAACGCAGCAAATCGCCGTATCTGTAGAGGTTAACGCCACCGTGGCAAGCGGCATGGACGCTTACCAAACAGGGCAGCAAATCGGGCAAGGAATTACAAGCAAGTTGAAGCAAAGGGGTGTTAGCGTTGCATCGTAAGAAACCGCGTGCGGTAAGCGACCGCGTTATATTCAACGGGCACGACCTTAGCACCCTTGTTTACTGCAAGGTTCAGCGGCCTATCATGGCACCAGTTAACGCGACATTCGAGAGCGTAGCCGGACGGCACGGCGAAATTTTCAAATCGGCGTTTCGTTCCGGATATGATCTGCCGGTTGATATATGGCTTCGCTCAAACGACCGGCGCGACGTTGCCGAGGTGCGCCACAAGCTAGCGCAGGCGCTTTGGAGCGACGAACCAGCGCCGCTTTTCCTGCCTGATGACCCGACGCGCTACCTTATGGCTATTGTTTCAGGCGCAACCGACCTTGGAGAGATCACCGACGATTGCCCGGCAACAACCGTAACTTTCCACATTGGCGACCCTGCCTATTACGGACAGAAACGCCGCGTTGAAGCAAAGGCCGGAACGTTCACGGTCAACGCGGGCGGCGACCTTCCGGCTTACCTGAAAATCACGGCCACGCCGTCAAGTTCGGCGGCTTGGTACATCAGAAACGTTGACACCGGCGAACAAGTAAAGATCGCTTCAAGCACTACCAGCAGCAGCACCATACAGCTTGACATGGCGACGGAACGCGCAACGGTCAATGGTAACGCCGCCGCTGTAACGCTTGATTCTGACTTCTTCGAGATTAACGGGCGAACTAAGCTGCAAATCAGCAGCGGAACCGCTCTTTTGGAATGGCGGGAAAGATGGCTTTAGTCAGACGTATAGGCTTCACCCGCTTTTCAAGGTGGGGCGACAACTTGGGACGGCTTACCGTCACGGAAGCTAAGCACAGCGAAGCGCTGGACGGTACCGACGAATTGAAAATCACGTGCGCAGATGACGTGAACAAGGGTGACTATATCGTTTGGGTTGACTGGCAAGGCCGCGCCCATGAACACATCGTTGACGACGTTAACCGCACGCACGATGAAACGGGCACGCTTGCAACGTCATTCACCGCCGTTAACTCTATCGCCGAACTTTGGGACGATTGGAACGACGATATAAGGCCGCAAAACGCAGCCGTTGCAACAGCGCTTACCCGCGCAATTTCCGGCACGCGCTGGAAGGTGGGCACGTGCGACAAGACCGGCAGCGCATCGGCAACGTTCTACCACCAGAGCGCCAGAGAATCTATAGCGCAAATCTTGGAAACGTGGGGCGGCGAACTTGAAACGACAATCACCACCAACGGCGCGGCAGTAACCGGGCGTGCCGTAGGCGTTAGGGCGTTGCGCGGCAACCAGTCAAGCCCAAAGCGCTTCACGTGGACGAAGGACATACAGAACATAACGCGCACCGTGTCAAGCGAAAATCCGAAGACCCGCGTTTACGGCTACGGCAAGGGCGTTGAGACTGACGCGGGCGGATACGGGCGGCGCTTGACATTCGAGAGCGTAAACGGCGGGCGTGCATACGTTGAAGACACAGCGGCAACGCGGATTTGGGGGCACCCCGGAACTTCCGGCAGCATCCTGCCAGCCTGCACCGCCTACGTTAACGAGCAATGCGAAGACGCAAGCCAACTGCTAAAGGAAACAAAAGCTTACCTTGCCAGCGTTTCAGAACCGAAGGTTAGCTATACGGCAAGCGTTATTGACCTTTACGCGTTCGGGCGAAGCTGGGAAGGTGTGGGCATCGGCGACCGCGTGGCGATCATTGACAAAGGCTTTTGCGAAGACGGCATAAGGCTAACCGGGCGCGTTTCGCAGCTAGAACGCGACCTAATCAGCGGCGACGCATCCGTTACGTTCGGAAACCTGCAAGACGCAATGGCCGATATGTGGCAGAGCGTCGCGCAGACGTTGAAGGGCAACAGCATTCGCGCCGCCACCTATGACGCGGTGGCCGGAACGTCCGTTGGTTGGCTTACGCAACTGCAAGACGCGCTTAACGATCAGTTCAACGCCGTTGGCACCTACAAGGTTGAAACCTTCGAGTTAGGCAGTCTGTATAGCAACGTACCGCTTAACCCTGAAACCGGCCTGCCGCTTCGCACAACGTCTGGTATGTGGTGCGTGAACATTTCAGGGCGCGGCATACGCCTTGCGTCAAGCCTTACCAGTTCCGGGCAATGGAACTGGAAGACGTTTATAACAGGCGCAAGCGTCACAGCAGATTGCATCAACGCAGGAACCATGCACGCTGACCGAATCCGCGCCGGTCTTCTTACCGACGAGTTAGGCCGCAACACATGGAACCTTACCAACGGGACGCTTACAACAAACTACATGACCGCGAACAACGCGACCGTTAACGGCAATTTCTCTTGCGGCCTTGCTTCAAACCTTTTGAAGCTGATAGGCGGTCAGATTCTGGGCATCGAGAACGGCACGCAGATTGGTTGCGTTGACTTTTCGGCGCACTTTAGAAACATCCAAACCGGGGCGCTTTATACCGGCCTGCAACTACAAGGAAACCACGGCATACGCATTAGTTCGCCGCAAATATCCGTAGCGCAATCAGGCGACGTGAGCGTTACGGCAACGATCTGCAAATCAGGAACCATGAGCCAACCAATAGTTACCGAGGTTCACGACGCAGGAAACGGCACTGTTGGTTGGCACTATGGAAATTTCAGCATCAATTTCAGCAACGGGCTTTGCACTTCGTTTGGAACTGTAGGCACAACAGGATAAGGGGGCTACCAGTGAGCAAACCAGTAATGTTTATTGCACATGACCCGGTGAGCAATACCGAAATGCAAGTTTCAGAGTTCGACCCGGCATTGCTAAAGGCGGCAGCGGCGCAAGGCGTTGTCTTCATAGCCGTTGACGCTAACGGATTCCGCGAAATCGTGCAGCCGGAAGACGTAACGCCGCCAGACGGAATAGGCGGAAGCTTCACGCTGGTTGAACCAGTATATGTTGATGACCGCATGAACGCCGTTATTGACGTTTTCGACGCGCTGGAAGCGGTGCTTTGCAGCGAAGTTGAGACTATGGCCGAGCAGTCGGAAACAACGGCGCGTAAAGCGCCAGCACGAAAGCAGCAAACGCCTGCCGACGTGTTCCGCGCGAAGCTTGCCGCGCTCAAAGAGATTGCCGCGCCGGGCGGTGAATCCTAATGAACACGCACACAATAGAACTTGACCTGTCAAAAGACAGCTTGGGCGGCAACCTTATTCGCGTCGGTCAAGGCGACAAGAGCGGAACGACCATTAAATCTTTGATCTACGACGGCGGCGCGGAAGCGTCGCTTTCTGGTTATACGGGCTATTTGGAAGTACTGTTGCCTAACAAGCGAAACTACTACCGTGCGCAATGCACCATTTCCGGCAACGTCGCAACCGTGACCGTGGACGAAAACAAGCTTTGCAGCATCGCGGGATATACGGACGAAGCCTATTTTGCTTTCGAGAAATCGGGCATCAGGTATTCAACGGAGCGCTTCGCAATCGACATTTTGCGATGCGCAACGGCTGGGCAGAAGCCCGCGCAGAACTGGGACGATGCCATAGACAACCTAATTTCGCGCGGCAATGCCGCCGTTTCCGCTGCAAATACGGCTGCAACGAGCGCCAACGCAGCGGCAACGAGGGCTAACGACGCAGCAGACCGCGTGGACGCGTCAATAGCCGCTGCAACGAGCGCGACAACCGCCGCCAATTCGGCAGCAAGCGAAGCAAACACGGCTGCAACGAGCGCGACAACCGCCGCTGGCAAGGCAAACACGGCTGCAAGTGATGCAAACACGGCGGCTACGGGCGCTAACGAAGCGGCAAAGGCGGCAAACGACGCTGCAACCGCCGCCAATTCAGCAGCAGACAAGGCAAACAATGCCGCTGACCGCGTGGACAAGGCCATAGGCGATGCAACAAGCGCAGCAGACAAGGCAAACAAGGCCGCTGAAAGCGCCGACGCTTCGGCGGGAAAAGCGAACAGCGCAGCAAACGACGCTAACGAAGCAGCCAAAAACGCATTGCGCATCATCAATTCTATTGGCAGCGTCGGCGGCGGTGGCGGTAGCGGCGGCGGGGCAAGCAGCGCAGAGGTTGACAAAATCAAGGAAGACAACGCAACGCTTGCCGGAACGCTTGCCGAACTTACGGACGGCTACATAGTCATTGACGATACGGCTTTCACGCCGCAAAGCAGGTTCGATAGCTTCACGGATGGGGCGCTGACGCTAAAGCAAGCCGCATTCGATGATGAAACATTGACGTTAACGCTTGTGTAAGGAGAAACGAACATGGCAGAACTTGAAGCATTTAAGATCAACGACACGCTTTACCCCGTGAAGGACGCTACAGCACGCGAGACGGCGGACAAGGTGACAAATGAAGCTGAATACGACCGACAAGAAAGCATCGGGCAATTTCCCGGACGCTCACTTGCGGCGGTGTTCGCAGACGAAATAGGAAAGCACGCCAACATTTACGCGTGGCTTTCTGCACGAGCAAAGGCAGCTAACTTCGATGGATTGCGCATCGGCGACTATATGGACGTACCAATTAAGGCCGGTGCAAACGTACCGGCGCAGACGTTGCGCTACCACATCGCGGCCATTGACCCTTATTACAACTGTTCAAACCAGCCCATGCCGCACCATATCACATTCGTACCGGCTGAACCGGCGCTTGTTACCGGCTCTAAGGCCGTCAACGGTAGCAACATCAAATGGAACGACACGGCTACAAACAACGGCAACGCAACGCACAAAGAACCGTACCTTGCAAGCAAGCTTCACGGCTGGGAGATTAGCGACTTTCTGCCAGCGCTTCCAACGGAGTTGCAGGCGGTACTAATCAACTATCGAAGCTTGCCGGAACAGCGCTACAGCAGCACAAACGCAGCACTTACCGAAGCTAGCGGCTGGGGCTGGGCTGATCTAGGCAAGGTCTGGTCTTTGTCCGAAATGGAAGTGTACGGGTGCCCGGTATGGGGTAGCAAAGGTTATTCGGTTGGCATGGATTGCCATTTCCCGCTTTTCGCCAGCACTTCAAAGCGCCTTATGGGCTACCGCGTCAATTCGTGGCTTCGTTCCGTCATGGGCGGTTCCAACGTGTGCTCTGTCACCGAGTACGGCAATGCCAACAACTATTCCGCTGCGGATGACTGGATTCGTCCGCGCCCGTGCTTCCACTTAGGCTGATAAGCCGTGCTAAACGCTATTACGGTGCCCGCCTTGCGCGGGCACCATTGAAAGGCAAACAATGAGTTCTGTTTTATCCCGCTACCGCAATTTGAGCGGCTATGAGTATTTCAACACGGCGCTTCGAATACGCAAGGAAGTTACGCAGCTTGTGACTTCCGCCGCTATGCCGAAGTCTTACCGCTTCATATTCGCCGTGCCGATGGCTCAAACGGCGCGAAGCATCGTTTACAACCTTGTTACCGCAAACGCTTTCTATCCTAACAGCGAATCAAACGCGGCGAAGCGTCGGCACTATATGACGCTTGCCGTAGCAGATTGCGAACAGCTTTTGCAAGACCTGCAAAGTTGCGCTGATTTGGGAGTGGCGAAGCTTAGCCGATGCGCTGGCATCGCAAATGATGTTGATAACGAGATAAAACTAATCAAAGGGGCAAGGCATGGCGTGCGCGTCATTAAGAAGGGATAAAATTAAGGCGCGTTGTACCTTGAAATGCGCGTCAATTCGTGGCTTCGTTCCGTCATGGGCGGTTCGGCTTCCAACGTGTGCAATGTCAACGAGAACGGCAATGCCAACAACAATTCCGCTACGAATGACTGGATTCGTCCGCGCCCGTGATTCCGTTTTACTGCCAGCCATTGCCGATGCGTCGGCAATCCGTGCGCAAATGGAAGGAAGGTGCAACGTTCGGCGCTATCGCCGTAAATATGCACCCCGCAGGTACCGCAGACCGCTGCTTGCATGGCGCAGGCTTCGGCATTCGCTTGCGTTTCATTGTCGGTGCCTAAGCGGCTACGGAATGCCGATTGCAAGCCGTGCGGGGTGCCAATGAAATCCGAGGAGCGGCGGGCTGCTAGGCGTGCCCGCCGCGATGCAAAGAGGGCTGCAAACCGCCTAAAGCGCATTGAGCAATGCACGCTGGAAAACGTGGCAGACATTGATAACCTATTCGAGTGCGCCCGCGCTTCGAGCAACGGCGTTAAGTGGAAAGCAACGGTTCAGCGATACTTGGGGCAATGCGTCAGCAACGTTCTTAAAGCCCGCCGCGATCTGCTAAGCGGCGCAGACATTCGGCGCGGATTCGTCCGCTTTGACATATTCGAGCGCGGCAAGCTTAGGCACATCACATCCGTTCACTTTTCGGAGCGTGTCATACACAAGGCGCTAAGCCGGTATGCCCTTGCGCCTGCCGTGTGGCCTACGCTTACGCCGGGTTGCACGGCCAACATCAAGGGACGCGGCCCGCATTACGCGGTAAAGCGCCTTAAACAACAGCTTGTTAGGCACTACCGCAAGCACGGCAACAAAGGCTATGTGCTGCTTGTAGATTTCTCTAACTACTTCGGCAACATAGACCACGAAGCCTGCAAGCGCATCATTGACAGAGCGCTAGACGATGAACGAATCAAGGCGCTTATGAGCGACCAAATAGACGCTTTCGGCGAACGCGGCTTAGGTCTTGGCAGCGAACCAAACCAGATACTAGCCGTTGCACTTCCAAGCCCAATAGATCATATGCTATTGCGCACGCCTTGCGTTCTTGCATCAGGGCGCTACATGGATGACCTTTATTGCATAGCGCTTGAAAAGGAAGACTTGCACGCCGTATTGGCTGACATCCGCCGCGAGTGCGAACGGCTGGGCATCATCGTTAACGAGAAGAAGACGCGCATAGTCAAACTATCGCGCGGCTTTGTGTTCCTGAAAAAGAGGTTTTTCTATGACAGCAACGGCAAAATCATTGTGCGCCCGTGCCGCTCCACCGTAACGCGGCAGCGCCGCAGGATGAAGAAGCTAGCAGCTTTCGTTGAGCGCGGGGAAATGACGCGCGAACAGGCGGTGCAAAGCTACCAATCTTGGCGCGGCTCAATGAAGCATCTAAACGCGCACGAAACCGTTAAGAGCATGGACGCGCTCTTTAACGAACTGTACAACTAACGCATCAACAAAAAGACCAACTGAACGAAGCCCGCATCATGCGGGCTTTCTTGTTAGGGGTGGAAACATGGCATTCACAGAGCAAGAGGAAGCCGCATTGCGCGGCATCATTGCAATCTTTCAAACGCAAGCGCCGTCACTGTCTGACGATGTGGCAGAGAAAGCCGCTGGGCTTTTCGAGCCATGGGACGGCGACGGGCACCGTTACAGCGCTGGCGACAAAATCAGCTACGAAGGTGCGCTTTATGTGTGCCTGCAAGGCCATGCGTCGCAACCAGACTGGACACCGGCGGCGGCACCGAGCCTTTGGGCTAGGAACCTTGCGGCGGCTGACAGCGCAGACGGAGAGCCGCCAGCATGGGTGCAGCCCGATTCAACGAACGGATACGCGCAAGGCGCTGTTGTCGCCCATGGTGGCAAGGTGTGGCGCTCTTTGGTTGACAGCAACGTTTGGGAGCCGGGCGTTACCGGCACCGAAGGGCTTTGGCAAGAGGTGACGGCCTAATGTTCGACACAGCAGCAGAGCAGCTTATAACAACCGTTATCGGCATGGCTGCAACCGGCGTTATCGGCTTTCTGATTGCGCAGGTAAAACACCTTACAAAGTACCAGCGTGCCCGCCTAATCATCGACAAGGCATCAGCGCGTGAACACATCAAAACCGCCTATGAGAAATACGTTATTGGCGGCAAGCACATGAGCATTTCGACGTATGACGATCTGCTAGAGGAATACGAAGCTTACAAGCTTTTAGGCGGAAACGGAACCGGCGAACGATACATGAAGGAGATTAAGGCGCTAAAGCCTTATCTAATCACAGAATAGGGGCTAACAATGGAAAACTTGAAAATCAACCTTATTGCACGCGCAAAGAACAAGCTGTTTTGGATGGCGTTTGTTCCTGCCGTGCTGCTGCTTGTGCAAATGGTTGCTGCTCTTTTCGGTTGGCAGCTTGATTTGCAAGACCTGCAAGGCAAGATTCTTGCCGTGATTGATGCGGCCTTCGGCCTGCTTATCGTTATCGGCGTTGTGAACGACCCCACGACGAAGGGGCTTTCCGACAGTTCGCAGGCGATGACCTACACCGAGCCGAAGAACGACCATGCGGGCGCGTAAGGCGGTTGACCGCCAGTTATTGCGCGAAGTTCTGGCATTTTCGTGCGGTGCGCTTGCGGCGCTTGTGGTGTGCCTTTGCTGCTTCGTAGCGTATGCGAACGCGCCAGAAAACAGGCCGGAACAAGACATAGCGGAGCCGCTAACGGCTACCGAAAGAACGATTAAGCCCGTTCCTGCCGGTACCTATATGCCGCTTTACCTTCAAACTGAACCGCAATGGGCGCATTTCCCTTATGCGAACGGAACCATTGGCGATTCTGGTTGCGGCCTGGCGTGCGCCGCTATGGCTATTAAGTACATGACAACGCAGGATGTGACACCGGCCACGCTATCTGACTTGGTGGGCACATCCTGCCTAACCGGCAACGTTAACGACCCTGCAAAGTTCGCAAGCTGGATTATTAGCACCTATCCCGAATACGGCATCACGGCAACGCCTAAGTTCTACTTGGTTGAATCGGCGTTGGATAAGGTCAATTCGGGCTGGATGTGCTTTGCCGGTCTGTCTGGCGACTTCGGCGAAGCGTCATACACCGGCCACGTTATTTTGATCTGGCGCAGCGACGATAGCGGCTATTGGGTACGCGACCCGGCAAGCGCCGCCAATTCGGCACGCGCTTTCACGGCAGAGGAATTGCAGGGCGTTGACTTTAGCTATTTCGTTGGCATTAGGGGTGGTTTTTATGACACTGCAAGGCATTGACATTAGCAACTGGCAAAAGGGCATCAACATTAACAACCTTGCCATTGATTTTGTTATCAGCAAGGCTACGCAGGGCACAAGCTACGTTTCGCCCGATTGTGACAGACAGTTGCAGCAGGCAATCAAACGCGGCCTTTTGTTCGGCGTTTACCACTACGTTAACGGCGCTGGCGTTGACGGCGAAGCAAAGCACTTCGCAGACAGCATCAAGGGATACATTGGCAAGGGCATTATTGCTATCGACTGGGAAAGCGAACAGAACAGCGCTTGGGGCAACCTGTCTTACCTTGATGCCCTTATTGCTAAGGTTAAGGCGCTTACCGGCGTAACGCCGTTCATCTATTCAAGCGCTAGCGTTTTCCCTTGGGACATTGTGAAGAAGCACGGTTGCGGAACGTGGGTTGCACAGTACGCAAATATGAACGCTACTGGCCTACAAAACAGCCCTTGGAATGAAGGGGCTTACACGTGCGACATTCGCCAGTATTCTAGTTGCGGGCGGCTTGACGGTTGGGGCGGAAACCTTGACTTGAATAAAGCATATATGGACGCGGCAACATGGCAGCGCTTCGCAGCGTCCGGCGGAAACGCGCAGCCCGCACCAACGCCGGAAAAACCGGCAACAGGCGTTGAAAGCATGGACGTGCTAGACCTTGTGTCAGGAGTATGGCGCGGAGAGTACGGCAACGGCGATGCACGCAAAGCGGCGCTTGGCAGCAAATACGATGCCGTGCAATCAATGGTTAACCATATCTCAACAGCACCGGCGGCAGAACTTGCGAAAGAAACGTGGGCTGGCAAGTATCGCAACGGTTCAGAGCGTAAAGCGATCTTGGCGCACCGATTCGATGAAGTCATGGCGGTAGTCAACGGCAACGTATCAGATGGCAAGACATACACCGTCAAATCAGGTGACACGCTATCAGGTATCGCCGCAAAATACGGCACAACCTATCAAGCGCTAGCCGCCAAAAACGGCATTGCCGACCCTAACAAAATCTATGTTGGTCAGAAAATCAAAATCTAACGTTCAAACGGGGTACCCTAACAAGGGGTGCCCCGTTTTCGTGCGTTATATGGGCTTACGTTGAGCCGCCTAACTGGGCGTTTGCATATCGCCTATAATGCAAAACCAGTTGCGCGAAAGCTGGACATAGCACGTTTTTAGCTGTATTTTTGCGTTCGCGCTAGTTCTATTTGGCTCCACTATAGATGAATCGGACGA
>OLRR01001667.1_pt1 | contig 13405 bp, 9 predicted proteins | sample 1671941 | NCBI WGS metagenome assembly OLRR01 (sample SAMEA3136628, study PRJEB25190) | human gut metagenome
CGCAAAAAGCCCGCACCATGAAGATTTTCACGGTACGGGCTTTTGATATGCTTCAGGGCAGGGTCACAGCACTGCCACGGCGAGGAACCGCACAACGAGCGCGGCAAGCCATGCCACAACGCACTGGTTTACGACCATAACAGTGGCCCAGCGGCCGCCCATCTCCCGCTTGACCGATGCCACAGCGGCGATGCAGGGAGTATAGAGCAGGCAGAACACCAGCAGGGGAGCCGCTGCCGCCGGGCTGAGCGCCGCGCCCAGTGCGGCAGAGGAGCCATACAGGATGGTAAGGGTAGAGACAACGCTCTCCTTTGCCATAAAGCCGGTGATCAGCGCCGTGGACACCCGCCAGTCGCCAAAGCCCAGCGGTGCGAACAACGGCGCGATGCCGCTGGCGATCCAGGCCAGGATGCTCTCCTGCGGGTCTGCGGTCAGACTGAGCTGGAAGTCAAAGTTCTGCAGGAACCAGATGATGATGGTTGCCAGGAAGATGACCGTAAAGGCACGCTCGAGGAAATCCCGGGCCTTTTCCCAGAGCAGCTGGGCCACATTTTTCAGGCCGGGCAGGCGGTAGTTGGGCAGCTCCATGACAAAGGGCACGGCCTCGCCTTTGAACAGCGTTCCCTTGAGCAGAAAGGCCATACCAATGCCCACAAGGATGCCCAGGAAATACAGGCCCACCATGACCAACGCGGCGTACTCCGGGAAGAAGGTCACCGCAAACAGGCTGTAGATCGGGAGCTTGGCCGAGCAGCTCATAAAGGGCGTGAGCAGGATGGTCATTTTCCGGTCCCGCTCCGAGGGCAGCGTGCGGCTTGCCATCACGCCGGGAACCGTGCAGCCAAAGCCGATGAGCATGGGCACGATGCTGCGGCCCGAAAGACCGATGCGCCGCAGCAGCTTGTCCATCACAAAGGCCACGCGGGCCATATAGCCGGTATCCTCCAGCAGGGAAAGGAAGAAGAACAGGGTCACGATGATGGGCAGGAAGCTCAGCACACTGCCCACACCGGTAAAGATGCCGTCGATCACCAGCGAATGCACCGCATCGTTGACGTTCCACGCCGTCAGGGCATTGTCCACAAGGATCGTCAGGTTCTCAATGCCCAGTTCCAGCAGGCTTTGCAGCCCCGCGCCGATCACGCCGAAGGTCAGATAAAACACCAGCGCCATGATGCCCACGAACGCCGGGATCGCCGTGTACTTTCCGGTGAGGAAGCGGTCGATCCTTGCGCTGCGCAGCTGCTCCTTGCTCTGGTGGGGCTTTACCACGGTCTGATTCACCAGCTGATGGATAAAGTGGAACCGCATATCTGCAATGGCGGCGGCGCGGTCCAGGCCGCGCTCCTGCTCCATCTGCAGGATGATATGCTCGATCATCTCTTTTTCGTTCTGATCCAGCTTCAGGGCCTCCTCAATGCGGGGGTCGCCCTCCACCAGCTTTGTGGCGGCAAAGCGCACCGGGATCCCCGCCGCCCGGGCGTGGTCCTCGATGAGGTGGATGATGCCGTGGATGCAGCGGTGAACCGCACCGCCGTGGTCATCCTCGCCGCAGAAGTCCATCCGGCCCGGGCGCTCCTGATACTTTGCCACATGGATGGCGTGATCCACCAGCTCATCCACGCCCTCGTTCTTGGCTGCGGAAATGGGGACCACCGGGATGCCCAGCATCGCTTCCATCTCGTTGATGTTGATGGTACCGCCGTTGCCGCGCACCTCATCCATCATATTCAGTGCCAGCACCATGGGGGTGTCCAGCTCCATCAGCTGCATCGTTAAGTACAGGTTGCGCTCGATGTTGGTGGCATCCACGATGTTGATGATGCCCGTGGGCTTTTCGCCAATGATGAACTGCCGGGTCACGATCTCCTCGCTGGAATAGGGCGACATGGAGTAGATGCCGGGCAGGTCGGTGACTTCGGTATCGGGGTGTTCCCGGATGGCACCGCTCTTGCGGTCCACCGTCACGCCCGGAAAGTTGCCCACATGCTGGTTGGAGCCGGTGAGCTGGTTGAACAGGGTCGTTTTGCCGCAGTTCTGATTTCCGGCCAGCGCAAATGTCAGCACCGTTCCATCCGGCAGCGGGTGTTCGCCCTTTTTGGTGTGGTAGCGGCCGCCCTCGCCCAGGCCCGGGTGCTCCACCATCCGGCCGGCCTTCCGTGCCGGGGCCGCTGCGGGTGCTTCCGCCGGGGTGATCTCGATCCGTGCCGCATCGTCCAGCCGCAGGGTCAGCTCATAGCCGTGGATCTGCAGCTCCATGGGGTCCCCCATGGGCGCAAATTTCACCAGCGTGACCTTCTCGCCGGGGATCAGCCCCATATCCAGAAAATGCTGGCGGAGTTCTCCCGTTCCGCCCACTGTATCGATCACGGCACTTTCGCCGATCTTCAGTTCCTTTAATGTCATGGCAGATGCCTTTCCTTCGACAAAATGTTAGTGTATGTGAACAGTCTTAATATATGCTAACTCAAAGGCATTGTCAAGGCAGGAAGCGGCAAAAAATTCTCGCCTGCCCCCGCTGTTTTTTGTAGAAATCTTTCTCCTGTTCCGGCAGGTTTCCGGGCAAAAGAAAACGCACCCCTGAATTTTCACGTTCAAAGGTGCGTTTTGAGAACAGTTCTGTTTACTTCACGGTGTGGTAGCCATCGGGGTTGTTCTTCTGCCAGTTCCAGCTGTCGGCACACATCTCCTCGATGCCGTACTCAGCCACCCAGCCCAGCTCATTCTTGGCCTTGGTGGGATCGGCATAGCACTCGGCGATATCGCCGGGGCGGCGGGGATCGATCACATAGGGGAGCTTCTTGCCGCAGGCCTTCTCAAAGGCATGGATGACATCCAGCACGCTGTAGCCGTGGCCGGTGCCCAGGTTGCAGATGAACAGGCCGCAGTTGGTCTGCAGCTTCTTGATGGCGCAGACATGGCCCCGGGCCAGGTCAACCACATGGATGTAATCGCGCACGCCGGTGCCGTCGGGGGTGGGGTAGTCGTTGCCAAAGACATGCACCTTTTCCAGCTTGCCCACGGCCACCTTGGCGATGTAGGGCATCAGGTTGTTGGGGATGCCGTTGGGGTCCTCGCCGATCAGGCCGGACTTGTGGGCACCGATGGGGTTGAAGTAACGGAGCAGGGCCACGTTCAGGGTGGGGTCAGCCTTGCAGACATCGGTCAGGATGCGCTCGGTAAAGGCCTTGGTGGTGCCGTAGGGGTTGGTGGTGGCACCCACGGGGAAGTCCTCGGTGATGGGCACGCTGGCGGGGTCGCCGTAGACAGTGGCGGAGGAGCTGAACACGAAGTTGCGGCAGTTGTGGCGGCGCATCACGTCCAGAATGACCAGCGTGCAGTTGAGGTTGTTATAGTAGTACTCGATGGGCTTGGAGACGCTCTCGCCCACAGCCTTATAGGCGGCAAACTGGATGACAGCATCGATATCGGGGCACTCGGTGAAGATCTTCTCCACGTCCTCGTGCTTTGTCATATCGGCCTGGTAGAATCGGAAGTCCTTGCCGGTGATCTGCTTGACCCGATCCAGCACCACGGGGGAAGCGTTGTAATAGTTATCTGCCACCACGATGTCAAAGCCAGCGTTCAGCAGTTCGATACAGGTGTGGCTGCCGATATAACCGGCACCGCCGGAAACCAAAATTGCCATAAAAGTACCTCTCTTCTCGTCACCAAAGTTGCTTGCGCGGGGCAGGCCCGCCTTCTGCCACAAGGATACAACGTTTTGGCCGCAGAATCAAGTAACGGGAATTTTATAAGGATGGATTTTTGTTTCCATTTATTTTCCCGCACATTGATTTACAAGCTTTTTTTGTGTTTTGCACATGGAGTGATGGAACACTTTGTGCAAATCAGAGAAAAAGCCCTCTCAGGCAAAGCCGTCAGGCTTTGAATGAGAGGGCTGCATTTTACAGTTTCCCGCACTGTTTGCCGGTGAAGAACCGCAGGGTGGTGTTGGCGCGGAACACTTTCCCGGCCCGCAGGGCGGTGGAGGGGAACTCCGGGTGGGAGGGGCTGCAGGGGAAGTGCTGGGTCTCCAGCGCAAAGCCGCCGTATTTCTGCATCGGCACGCCACCCTTGCCGGGGGCAGGGCAGTCCTGCAGGAAATTGCCGGTGTAGAGCTGCACGCCGGGCTGGGTGGTATAGACCTTCATGCTGATGCCGGTCTTATCGCTGGAAGCCCAGGCGCACAGGCTCTGGCTGGCCCCGCGGCCCCTGTCGATGACAAAGCAGTGGTCATAGCCGCCGCCCACCATGGTGGTCTGGGAAAAGCCGGTGTCGATGTCCCGGCCAATGGGCTTGCCCGCCCGGAAATCCATCGGCGTGCCCGCCACGGGCAGGATATTGCCGGTGGGGCAGGTCTCGTTGTTGCCCTCCAGATAGCGGGACGCATAGATGCGCAGCTTCTGGCCCAGCACATCGCCGCCGCCATCCAGATTGAAGTAGGTGTGGTTGGTCAGGTTGATGATGGTGTCGGCATCAGAGGAGACACGGTAATCCATCCGCAGGGCGTTGTCCTCGGTGAGGATATACCGCACCGAGATCTTCAGATTTCCCGGGAAACCATCCTCTCCATCGGGGCTTTCCGCCTCCAGAAGCAGGGTATCGCCAAAGGTCTTTACCTCATACAGCTTGCGCGGGAAGGTGCCGTGCAGGTGGTTTTTGCCGTTGTTGGCTTCCAGCTGATAGGTCTTGCCGCCCACATTGAACACGGCGTTCTCGATGCGGTTGGCATACCGGCCCACGAACGCGCCGCAGCAGGTACTGCCGGACGATTCAAAGTCCTTGACGTAATCGGCGTAGGTGTCGTGGCCCAGCACCACATCCACCGGCCCGCTCTTGGTGGGCACCCAGATATTCTTGATGATACAGCCGTAGTTCAGCACACTGACCGCCAGCCCGCCGGGGTTCGAGATGATGTATTCATTGATCTTTTCGCCGTTTGGAGTCATGCCAAAGGGCTTGGAGAGAAACTGTGCCATAGGGCTCGCCTCCTTTTGTATTTTTTGGGGACAGCACACTCTCTGTTTTATCCTTTATTGTTTTGATTATATCACAATTTTCCCCTTCTGTGTTGGCATTTTTTAAGGGAATCTATCCAATATTTCGAGAGATTTTTTGTAAGTTCTGCCCCATAGGCAGAAAAAAGCCCCGGAGGGCCAGGGGTAGGCGCTCCGGGGCTTGGGATATGTTCAGTTTTAAGATTTACTTGGCAGGCTGATTCACCTTGTAGGTCTTAGCAACAGCCATATAGGTATTGCCATTGATCGTCTTAGTAGCCACACCAACTGCAATAATTTCTGCATTATACTGGCCAATGACATCTGCCACACCATTTGCCTGCGGATTCTGCAGTTTTGCCAGTTCCTCCGCAGTCACCTTAATTGCATCGACCTTGTCATTAGGCCCTACCTTACCACTCAGAATCTTGTTAAGATCTTTTGTAGCCACAACCATAGTAATTTCTTTTCCATAGCCCATATCCTCCAATTTCTTAGGAAGTTTGATGGACTTCTGGGCCTCAATCTTTCCGTCTGCATCAACATTTTCCAGAAGCTGAGCAGCCTGAGCACGCAGTGCGCTATCATTGGTCAAAGCAGAATTCTCACCAATAGCAGCATTAAAAGTCTTAATCGTTGCATCCTCAACCTGCTTGCCAAAAGAAGGCGTGCTGTCCTCGCCGCAAGCGGTGAGCAGTGCCAGAGCCATTACGCCGGCCAGCAGAAGGGCGGCCATTTTCTTGAGCATTTTCATTTGTAGAACCTCCAATGTAAAATGATATTTTACCACACAGAAAGCATATCCCTACACCTTCTGCATTGTGACCTCATTTTACATCTACCCCCCCCCCCCCCCCCCCCCCCCCCTGTCAATATTTTTTATTGAATTCCCCAATTTTTGGAGACTGTGCCAAAGCTGCGGCAAAATTTTTAGCAGATTGACAAAAAGCACCCCTCACATGGCTGTGAAGGGTGCTTCGGGGAAGTTTTCTTATGCAGAACACGGTTCGGTAATTGCCTCCCGCACCTGTTCTAACGAAAGTTCGGTGGTCTGGGCGATCTTATCCAGATCATGCTCTCCGTTCTTCCAGAGATTGAGCGCAATGCGCTTTCCCTTTGCCACCTCGGCATCTTCTCGTTCCCGATCAACGATCACCTGCATTGTCTTGCACATAGCTGCCACTCCTTCCGTTTCTTCTTTAAAGTATTTTACTCTTGCCCTTATTTTGGGGTTCCGGATATCCCGATAGTCATCACAGCGGAAATCCTGCATCAGCGCACCGACCTCATCCGTTCCCCGATATGCGCCGTTCACATATACGATATGTGCACGGTCGTGGAACAGCTTCCCGGTTTCCTGAATCGTCCGTTCAATATTGTAAACTGGCAGACCATCTCCCAAAACATCATTTGCCGTAATAAATATGATATATGTCTCAGGCAGGTCAGAATATTTTTCACCAGAAGTCGTCAGGCGGGAATCAAACATCGCACTGTTCAGCCGCGCCCGTTCCGGAGCGGCTCCCTTATCTTCCTGCTGTACTTCGATATCATACTGCTTGCCTGCATCATCCGTTGCATAAATGTCCAGCCGTACAGAACGGCCAAACAGATTGCCGATCGTAAGCTGTGTTGCAGACCTTGCGACGGTCAGGTCCTTTCGTTTCAGGATGATGCGAAGCAGCTCCTGTGTGCTCTCTTTATCTCCTGAAAACACCTGTGTCATAAAGGTGTCATCCATCAGGGTGAATTTACGGATAGCATTCATGCGTTCTTCATTCTTCTCATCCAACTGTACGAACCGCATTTCCGCCATCCTTTCGTTTCAGAAAAAGAGTACTTTTCTACGTTTATATTTTATCATCATTTTATCTATACTGCAAGTATCAAAAAAGCACCCCTCACATAGCTGTGAAGGGTGCTTTGGGGAAGTTTTCTTACTCCGGCTGAGCGGTGTTCTGGGCGATATACTCGGCGGCATCATCGGGGATGTCGTCAAGGTTCTCATCGCCGATATCCACGTTCAGCGGCGGCTTCTTGAAGAGGATGTCATACATCAGGGGCACAACGTACAGGGTCATCAGGGTGGCGTAGGTCAGGCCGAAGATGATGACGATGGCCATGCCGCTCATCAGCTGGCTGGCCATATCGCCGCTGAACACCAGCTGGAGCATGGCCAGAACGGTGGTCAGGGTGGTCATCAGGATGGGGCGCATTCGTGTTTTGCCGGTGGCGATCAGGGCCGCGCGGCGCTCCATGCCGCCGATGCGCAGCTGGTTGGCGTAATCCACGAACACGATGCCGTTGTTGACGACCGTGCCCATCAGGACGATGAAGCCCATCAGGGAGATCATAGTCAGCTGCTGGCCGGTGAGCAGCAGACCCAGCAGGCCGCCGGTAAAGGCCAGCGGAATGGTGAACAGAACAATGAAGGGGGAGAGCAGGCTCTGGAACTGGGCCACCATAACAAGGTAGACGAAGGGCAGAGCCAGGAACATCCACTGGCCCATCTGATCCACCACCATGCCGTTGATCTCAGAGCCGCCGCCCATATAGAAGCTGCAGCCCTCGGGCATTTCATCGGATGCGGCAAACTCGTTCAGCTTCTTTTCCAGCGCGCGGGTCTCGGTGGTGGTATTGGTGCCCTCCACCGCGTCCGCCGTCACGCTGATATAGCGGGTCTGGTTCTTGCTGGTGATGGAGTCCGGGGTGGAGCCGGTGACCCAGGTGGCCATATCGCCCAGCGTGCAGGTGCCGGTCTCGGTGGTGCCGTCGGCGGCCATAACGGAGGTCGTAAAGGTCATATCCATCATGTTTTCCTTGGTCATGGGGTCCAGATTGTTGCTGATCTGGACATTCATGGTGGAGCCATCGATGGCAACGGGGGTCTGGGCCGTGGTGGTGGTGGTCAGCTTGGCGGCGATCTGCTGGTAGACCTGCGCCACGGTCAGACCGTAGGAACGGACCTTATCCCGGTCGATCTGCAGGTTGATGGTGGCATCGCCGCTACCCAGACCGTTGGTGGCATTGGTAAAGCCGTCCATCTCGTTGACCATATCCACCACCTTCTCGGAGAGGGCAGTCATGGTATCAATGTCGTTGCCGGAGATCTGGACGGTCAGGCCCATATCCAGCTGGCTGGTCAGCTCCTGCATTCCGCTGATCTCAACGGTAGCGGTGCAGTTCTCCACGCCGTTCACAGCTTCCTCCAGCGCCTCACGGGCCTGTTCGATCTGCCGGGAGGAGAGGCTCTTGTCCAGCATCACGTTGATCTGGTAGGTGCCGTAGCTGTTGGCGGCTTTCAGCAGGTCGGTGATGGTCTGGGGCAGACCCAGCTGGCCGACATCCATTCCGGCCACGCGGCTGTCGGTGGTAACGCCCACCTCTTCCACGTTGTCCACAGCCAGCAGGGCATCAATGACATTCTCGGCCACAGCATAGGATTCTTCCTTGGTCAGATCCTTCTCGGTGGAGAGGGTGACGATGGCCTCGTTGCTGGTGATGGTGGGCAGCATCTCAACGCCCATGGACATCACACGCCAGCCGCAGAACACCAGCAGCACCACTGCCGCGCCCAACGGTGCCCAGCGGTGCTGGAAGCACCATTCCAGGCTCTTGACGTACTTTTCCTGCACCTTATCGAACCACTTGAGCTCTTTGGGCTTGGAGTTTTTCAGCAGGGTAGAGGAAGCCGCCGGGGCAACCGTCAGGGCCACGATGAGGGAAGCAGCCAGACAGTAGCCGATGCACATGGACATGGGCTGCAGCAGGCTCTTGATGACACCCGATGTGAAGATGACGGGCAGGAACACGCAGACAGAGGTGAGGGTGGAAGCCATGATGGCCATGCCCACCTGCTTGGTGCCCTGGACCGCCGCGCGGGCAGCGGGCACGCCGCGGCTGCGCAGACGGTAGATGTTCTCGATGACGACGATGGAGTTATCCACCAGCATACCAATGCCGAGGGACAGGCCCGCCAGCGTCATAATATTCATATCCAGACCGGTGAAGTACATGAGCACCACGGCAAACAGCACCGACAGCGGGATACTGATGCCGACCACCAGCGTGGGCTTGATATCCTTGAGGAAGATGGCCAGCACGATGATGGCAAGGGCCGCACCGATGAGCATACTGCTCAGGATGCTGCTGACGATGATGCTGATGTAGTTGCCCTGGTTGGACAGCACGACCACATGCAGGCCATCGTATTTCTGTTCCAGCTCTTTGAAGGCAGCCTTGCAGTTGCCGGAAACTTCACCGGCGCTGGAAGAATTGCTCTTGAAGATCTTCAGCACCACAGAGCGCTCGCCGTTCAGGCGGGTAAAGCTGTCCTCCGCGTTGTCAATGATCTGCACATCGGCCACGTCAGACAGGCGGACATCGCCAAAGCCATCCACATGGAGCAGCAGGGCACCGGAGATATCCTCGATGCTGTCGTACTCCTCGCCGACCTTCAGCAGCCAGGACTTGTTGCTGGAATCCTTGACATAACCGGCGGGCATGGAGAAGTTCTGGGCATAGATCAGCTGTGCCAGCGTGTCGATATCCAGCATCTTGGCCACGTCGGAGTTCTCCATGGCCATCTGCTTGGCATCCTCATACTGCTGCTTGGCATCCTCCAGCTGCTTCTCGTAATCGTTCAGCATCTCGCGGGCCTCGGTGAACTTGATATAGGCCTGTAGCTGCTGCTGGGAATAGGAGCCCACGATCTGGGTAAACTGGTCCATCAGGCCGGGCACGTCGTCCATGGCCTTGATGGTGCTCTCCAGCGTGCTATAGATGTTGTTCAGGCTCTGCTGCACCTGCAGGTCATCGGCCAGCTCCCCGGCCGTTGTGCCGGCGGTGTCGCCCTGCGCGTTCAGGCGCTGCTGCAGCTCCTGCAAAGCGGTGGTCACCTTATCGGTGATATCGCGCAGCTCCGCAACGATCTCGATCAGAGAATCGATATCCTGCATTCCGGTCTCGTTGAACTTGTCCACGACCCGCTGCAGGCCGTCCCGCACATCGATCAGGGCCTGCTGGATCTCCGGCTCGTTGACCACGGCAATGAGCTGGTTGACGCTCTCCAGAAGGGCCTGTGCCTGCTTCTTGACCAGCATGAAGGAATCCTGCAGCTCGCCGGAGTACTGGCTGTTGATGGTATCGCTGACCAGCTTGTCGTAATTGGCCAGCTGGGTCTCGTACTCCTTTCTGCCTGCCTCGATCTGGGCCTCGGCATCATCCAGCTGGGCCTTTGCATCGGCCAGCTGCACGTCAATGACCTCCAGCAGCTTTTCGTTGATGGCATCGATCTTTTCCTGATCGAGCTGCACCTGCACCATCCGGGTGACCAGGCCATTGGCGGAAATATTGGAAACGCCGCCCTGACGCTCGATATAGGGGACCATGGTGTCGTTGACGAAATCGGCCAGCTCATAGGAATCGCTGCCCTCGCGGCTGACGGCCACGGTCATAAAGGCGTTCATGTTCAGGGTATATTCAATGATGGAGGGGGTCATGCAGGTGCTTGGCAGGCTGGCGGTGGTCTGATCCACCTTGTTGGACACCTTGACCACGGCACTGTTCATGTCCGTATCATCCTCAAACTCCATCAGCAGCAGACTGTAGTTTTCTGCCGAGGTGGCGGTGACATTTTTCACGCCCGAGATGGTGCCCAGCGCACTCTCCATCACGTCGGAGACCTCGTTCTCCACACGCTCCGGGCTGGCACCGGGATAGACCGTGACCACCATCAGGTACGGTGTGTTCACGTTTGGCAGCAGGTTGGTCTGCATATTCTGCACGGACACAAGGCCCAGCATGATGACCATGATGACTGCAACCAGAACGGTGAACGGTTTTTTGACGCTGAATTTTTCCATTTCTTCCTACCGTTTCTGTGTTTTCCCACGCATTGCGCGGCTGCTCTTTTTCTCAGAGCGGCTCAAAGTCGATACCCCTATTATACACCCGGTTCCGGGGCTTGCAAGGCTTGCCCGGAGATTCTTTAGCAAATCTTGAAAATCTTTTGTGAAATCCGGGTGATACCTCAGTTTTTTGACGTTTTGGAGATCAAATTTCAGACGGAGTTCAAGTGGGATACGAATGAGCGGGGCGGAATGTTGCAGAGGATGAAAATTTTTATTGGCTCCCCCTTTGGGGGCAACGACGACGACCACCGCCAGTGGCGGATTGAGGGAGGAGTTGTTGGGGCAGTGGCCAGCAAGGTGCGAGTGCAATTGCACGAAGCAGCTGCTGGGAGCCACAACCTGGGCTGGCGAACGAAGTGAGCCTGAGAGGGCTGTTCAATTTTCAACGTTTATGCTATAATAATCCTCAGAATGGATCTTCAGGCCCTTCTGTGGGCCTTTTTACGAGATAGGGGAGTTTCCCCTGTGAGGAACAGTATGAAAAAAGTCATCTCTGTCCGTTTCAAGGAAAACGGCAAAAGCTATTATTTCGACCCTGCCGGGGCCGACATCAAAACCGGCGAATATGTGATCGTGGAGACCGCCCGCGGCATTGAGTGCGGCGAAGTGGTGCAGGGCGTGAAAGAGATCGCCGACAGCGCCGTTTCCAAGGCGCTCAAGCCCATCACCCGGATGGCCGACAGCGTGGATGTGCGCCGGATGCGCCAGAACCGCGAGGATGAGAAACGCGCCTACCACACCTGCCAGGAGTGCATTGCCCGCCACGGCCTGGAAATGAAGCTGGTGGAGGCCGAGTACACCCTTGACCGCTCCAAGATCATGTTCTACTTCACCGCCGACGGCCGGGTGGACTTCCGCGAACTGGTCAAGGATCTGGCCGGCATCTTCCACACCCGCATCGAGCTGCGCCAGATCGGCGTGCGCGACGAGAGCAAGATGATCGGCGGTCTGGGCATCTGCGGCCAGCCCTTCTGCTGCAGCCGCTTCCTCAAGGATTTCCAGCCCGTTTCCATCAAGATGGCCAAGGAGCAGGGCCTTTCCCTGAATCCCACCAAGATCAGCGGTGCCTGCGGCCGGTTGATGTGCTGCCTTTCCTACGAGGAAAACGCCTACGAATACCTGAACAGCATCATGCCCATGGTGGGCAGCACCGTGCGCACCCCGGATGGTCTGGGCACCGTGCTGGAAGTGAACCCCATCTCCGGCTACCTGCGGGTGCGCTGCGGCACCGAAGCCCTGACCCCGCGCTACTATAAGGTGGGCGTGTGTGAGTATATCAGCGGCGGCAAACGGGCACCCCGCCGCCCCGACCCGGACGACGATTATTCCGGTGTGCGCAACCCCGCCCCGGTGGTGGCAGCCGCCGATGAAAAGGGCAATGTGGGCTGCGGCAAATGCCCCAAAAAAGAGAAATAATTCCCAGAAAAATAGTGGGATATCACGGCAGTTAGTATCACAAAACTAACCATTCTTCGTGATTTTCGCCAAAAAACTCTCTTAATTTTCCCGCAAAGTTAGGCCTTGCTTTTGTGCAACCCCACAAAAATAAAACTTTGGGCTTTTATGGCACACGGTTAGTCTTGCCTTTTCTTTTCCACTTTGTTAGAATGCAGACAAGGATGAATTCCGGGGAAGCCTGCTGGCACCGTGCGAGGGCAGACTTCTTCTTAAAGCTAGTGCACGGGTGATAAAAGGAGAGTTTTATTATGGCACACAAGGTTTCTGACGCATGTGTTGGCTGCGGCGCTTGCGAGGGCGCTTGCCCCGTTGGTGCTGTCACCATTGAGAATGGTGTTGCAGTTGTGAATGCAGACGCTTGCATCGATTGCGGCGCTTGCGAGGGTGCTTGCCCCACCGGTGCTATCGCTGCTGAATAATTTCACGGCGAACACTGAAAAAACGCATCAAAAGCAGCAGACCTGTCAAAAGCGGGTCTGCTGCTTTTCTTTCATGCACAATTTTCCCCGATTTTTCCGCCCGATATTTTGGCAGTGGATTTTAGGTGCTGTATATGGAACATTCCACCGAGATTTTGTATAATAGAACAAGAGTCTATTGTTCAGCCGTGCACCGCTTTGGCTCGGACGCGCTGCTGCTGGCCCGGTTTTCGGAGCCAAAGCGGGCCTGGCGCGCCGCCGACCTGTGCTCCGGCTGCGGCATCGTGAGCCTGGAATGGCACGACCAGGGCCACCGCGGCCCCTGCCTGGGGCTGGAGCTGCAGCCCGAAGCCAGCGCGCTGCTGGCCGCCGCCTGCACCGAACAGGGCATTGAGCACATCACGCCCATCTGCGCCGACCTGCGCTCCTTCCGGGAGGGCGAGGGCAGCTACGACCTGTGCGCCTGCAACCCGCCCTATTTCACGGCAGGGGAGCAGGCCGCCGACAGGGCCCGGGCCACTGCCCGCCACGAGACGGACTGCACGCTGGACGATGTCTGCAAATGCGCGTTCCGGCTGCTGAAGGATGGCGGGCGGCTCTCGCTCTGCCACCGGCC
>OLRR01001678.1_pt1 | contig 13348 bp, 6 predicted proteins | sample 1671941 | NCBI WGS metagenome assembly OLRR01 (sample SAMEA3136628, study PRJEB25190) | human gut metagenome
CCCCCCACATGACCGAGGAACTGTGGCAGCAGCTGGGCCACACCGAGCAGCTGGCTTACCATGCATGGCCCACCTACGACGAGGCCAAGTGTGTTGAGCAGACGATTGAGATCGCCGTGCAGGTCAACGGCAAGGTCAAGGCCCGCATCAAGGTGCCCGCCGCCATCGAGAACGCGGACGCCATCGCCGCCGCCAAGGCCGAGCCCGCCGTAGCCGAAGCCATCGCCGGCAAGACCATTGCCAAGGAGATCTACGTCAAGGGCAAGCTGGTCAATATCGCGGTCAAAGGCTGATTTTTAGCACGAACCCAAGGCAGAGCGAAAGCTCTGCCTTTTTTGTTTGCAAAATAAAAACAGTGCTGTCCCACAATTTTTCAACTCAAAAAATGTGCAACTTGCCAAAAAACACAGAAAAATCGTCAGATTTCCATAAACCACTTGCTAAAATTAACAGGGGGGGTATACTTATATAGTATAAAAATATCTTGGACGCTTCTGCCTGGGGAAAAGAGAGGATACCGGATGAAGAGAAAAACAAAGCGTTTCCCGGCACTTTTGCTGGCGGCAGTCATGGCTTTTGGCCTGTGTACATCTGCCTTTGCGGAAACTGCCACGCCGGAGACGGCGGCTGTCTCGAACACGCAGTCTGAACCGGCAGTGGTTGAGCAGACGGCGGAGGAAGAGTGCGCCCCCGCCGTGCTGAACGAAGTCGAAAACCCGGCGGCTGACTTTATGATTACAAGCTGGGACGACCAGGGTAACACCACGATGGGAGAGCGCATCCACTGCGCCACCGTGCAGGAAGCCATCAATCTGGCGGTTGAGGCTGGTAAGACTGCCGACCCTATGCACAGCATGCCGAACGTCTACTTAATGCGTGATGTGACCGAAAGTATCACGGTGCCCCAGAGTGAATGGCAGCTGTGGCTGGACCTCAACACCCACAATCTGACAGCGGCCAACGGCCCGGCCATCACCCTGGAAAAGAACGCACAGCTGGGCATCCGCAGCTGGCAGGGCCAGACGGTAGTAGCAGGCGGCAGCAATAGCGCAATTGTCTGCGGTGATAACAGCACCCTTATGATTAGAGGGGGCATCTTTACCGCGGATACCGACATCATCCAGGAAGGAAACATCTGCAATATCTTGCTCTACGGTGGTAATTTCAACAAAAAGCTGCCCGATTCTATGATTCCCCAGGGCTATGAGCAGGTCGAACGCGGCGGTATGTACACGGTGCGTCAGGCTATGTCGGCAATCGCTCGCGTTGAAGGTAAGCCGCAATGGACGGAGTACACCAGCGTGCAGGAAGCCATCAACGCCGCCATCGCGGAGGCTAACACCGATGGCTACCGCAGCGTGCGCCTGATGACTAATGTGACCGAGAGTATTACGATAGAGGGATTGGCGGCAAACTTGTCCATTGATTTGGACGGTTGGACACTGACCGCTAAAGACGGAAAGCCTGCCATCACGGCTGGTGCAATTTCCGGCGAGGGACGAGTTTTTATTGAAGATAGCTCTGCTACAGGTACGGTCAACGGTGGAGATTCCAGTGCTATCATCGTCAAGGAAACGAATGATGACAACAGTGCAAACCTCAATATCAACGGAGGTAAATTTGTTTCCGACACTGCTCCGGTTTTGGTCGTCAATGGCAAGGCTTACATCACCGGCGGCAATTTTGTGGGTGCTACAGGCCAGCCGATAGTTCAGTACGGTACGACCCGGGCACGTTCAGAAAATTACGCCCCCAACGGTTGTGTCAAGATTGGCGGCGGTACATGGCTTGCGGCAACAGATGGCAGTCTGCTGGCTGTCCAGCCCGGCATCGGCAACACCGGCTACGCTTGGTGTGATGTGATCGAAGGACAGTCCCAGTATGGCAAAACCCTGCCTACTTGCTATGGTAAACTTGGCGATGCCGAAACTGTGAACAATGGCGTGGGCATTATGGCTGGAAGCTTTGACTGTAAAGTACCAGCAAGATGCCTGGCAAGAGGTTACGTGCAGACCCAGGAAGACGGCATGTACGTCGTGCGCTATGCCGGACCGGTTGCTGCGGCAGGCGGTACGTCTTACGATAGCGTGCAGGACGCTGTGTACATGAAGGGCCAGAATGGCGAAACCGTCAAGCTGCTGCGTGATACGTCTGAAAATGTGTTCATCAACATGGATACGAACGTTACGATTGATCTGGATGGTCATACCATCACCCAGATGTCGGACGGCCAACTGGGTGCTGTTATCAACAACAATGGTACGTTGACCATCCGTGGTGGCGGTACCCTGGTCGGCACGCTGGCAATGTACCATGACAATGCCGTGACATACCTGGAAAGCCGTGACCAGCTGCAAGGCGGCCTCGCAGATGGTGTTGCCTTTATGAAGGACAAAGTCAACGGTATGTATGCGGTCATGACGTACTCTGTCGAGACGGCGACCCAGCTGACCAATGCAATTGACACGGCAGATACGGCAGTGAAGAGCTTCTACGGCAGCACGCAGCAGCTCTCTGCACTGACGGCGGCCCAGGTGAAGAACGCCAACAAGATGACGGCGAAAGAAAAGCAACTGGTTGAAGATGCTTACACTGCCCTGATGAATCTGGATCAGACCGCTGTACAGCGTGTACTGGCAACCGAAAACTACGCGGCGCTGGAAGCCAGCCGTCAGATCGTGCTGGATTTGTATACCGCCTGCAGCAATACTGAGATTGACACTGAAAAGAAGGATGTTTTCTCTGAAGTGGATGCATCCAAGGCAGAGAAACCTGAGACGGATGCAACAGTCCCCGCTGATAAGCAGCCTACCGCTGAAGATGCGAAGAAAGCTGTGGAGAAGATTATCGCAGAAGTTACGGCCAATGAGACGGTCAATGACTTCAAGGGCAACGGCCTGACGCAGATTGCGGATTTGACCAAGATTCCGGAGGCGGCTTCTGCCGGCAGACTGACTTTCTCGGTTCAGGTTTCCCTGCAGAAAGTTGAATTGGATGCTCAGGTTATTAAAGATTCTAATGGCATTGTGACGGAGGTCAAGCTGCCCGGTAAGACGCTGGTCTTCAATGTGGAGCCGATGGTCTCTGTGGATGGTGCTGCAGCGGTCAAGCTGGAAAACAACCAGCTGAATGGCGGGGCTGTCAAGGTTCGTCTGCCGATTCCCAAGGATGTTGCAGACAAGTATGCCAAGGTCGTTCATGAGGGCGACACAGACCGCTATGTGACCATCTGCACGGCAGAGAACGGTGATAAGTACATCGAGTTTACGACGACACATTTCAGTGCATTTACTGTGAGCTTTACCAACGAACTGCCCGTGGTTGAGCCGGAACAGCCCGCACAGCCCAGTCAGCCTGCGGCCTCGATCGAGAGCAGCACGAGCAATGCCGCACAGAGCACACCTGCTCCGGCACTTAAGCAGGACGACTTCGCCTATTACACCTGCAAGGCTTGCGGTTACCACGATTGGACAGCCGTTGACGGTGGTTACAAGTGTGACCACTGCGGTTACATGGAGAGCGTGAAGCAGATTGCAGGTTATCCCAATGTCAAGGGCAAGGCTGAGGTTGGCAAGACCGCCGCGGCCAAGGCACAGGTTGCCGCCAAGACGATGTCCGCCATCCCGCAGACGTCCGACGACATGCCTGTCACCGCGCTGGCCGCTATTGCCCTCGCTGCCCTGTTCGGCTTGGGTGTGACCGTTGTCATGAAGCGCAAGCACGAGTAAAATAACCGATTGATAAATCCCGCCCGGGCCACGGGCGGGATTTTTGTGTGCCGCCCGTTCGTCATATCCATTGTTTACAAAAGTGTAAAACTACGCTATAATAAAACCAACAAATACTTTGACGAAAGCAGGTCACACCATGCTCATCAGTCTGATCGTACCCTGTTACAATGAAGAAGAAGCGATGCCGCTTTTTTATAAAGAAGCCTCCCGCGTGGCGGCGGAGATGAAAACCAGCCACGGCGCGGATTTTGAGTTCATCTTTGTGGATGACGGCTCCCGCGACGGCACGCTGCGTGTCGCGCGTGAGCTGCACGCGCAGGACCCCCGCGTGCGGTATGTCTCGTTCAGCCGCAACTTCGGCAAGGAGGCCGGCATTTACGCCGGTCTGCAGGCGGCCAAGGGCGATTATGTCGCCACGATGGACGCCGATCTGCAGGACCCGCCTGCGCTGCTGCCGCAGATGCTGGACACGCTGCTGACCGGCGAATACGACTGCGCCGCCACCCGCCGCACGACCCGCAAGGGCGAGCCGCCGCTGCGCAGCTGGTTCGCGCGCAAATTCTACCAGATCATCAACAGGATGTCCGACACCGAGATTGTCGATGGCGCGCGGGATTTTCGCCTGATGAGCCGCAAAATGACCGATGCCGTGCTGAGCATGGCCGAGTACAATCGCTTCAGCAAGGGCATTTTCAGCTGGGTCGGCTTTAAGACCAAATGGTTCGACTACGAGAACATCGAGCGCGTGGCCGGCACGACCAAGTGGAACTTTTGGGGCCTGTTCAAATACTCCATCGAGGGCATTGTCGGCTTCTCGACCACGCCGCTGCTGATGGCGGCGGGCGTGGGAGTTCTGTTCTGCCTGCTGGCGTTCATCGGCATTATTTTTGTCATTGTCCGGGCGCTGATGTTCGGCGACCCGACCTCCGGCTGGCCGAGCCTTGTCTGCATCATTCTGCTGTGCAGCGGCGTCCAGCTGTTCTGCACCGGCATCGTCGGCGAGTATCTGGCCAAAACTTACTTAGAGGTCAAGCACCGTCCCATCTACATCGTGGCCGAGACCGAAGAGGATAAAAAATAAACGATGGACTGGCAGAAAAAAGTAAGCCTGTGGTGGGCCAAAAACTTCCGCCCGCTGGTCGTGGCGCTGCTGGTCGGCTGCGGCGTACATTACACGATCTACGCTAACCAGCTGGGCACGATGGATGCCGTACACATCGGCGCACTGTACATTGCCGACGGCTGGCCCGAGCACCTGTATTGGGAAACCGAGCAGGGCCGTTGGGCACTGCGTCTGGTGGATATGCTGCGCGGCGGCATCAACCAGCCTGCACTTTCTGCATTGCTGATGCTGTTCCTCTACGCGCTGGCGGGTGTGCTGCTGACGGATTTGTTCGGCGTGCGCAGCCGCACGGCAAAATATCTGATTCCCCTCACGCTGGTCTGTGCGCCCTATGTGGCGGAGATCGAGTTTTTCCACTATTGCAGCGTGTCCTATGCGCTGTCCTTCCTGCTGGCTGTGCTGGCGGTGCAGTCCGCTGTCTGCGGTCTACGCTTTGCCTGGCTGGCGGGCACGGTCTGTATGGCGTTCTCGCTGGGTATGTACCAGGCCAACTTGGGTACGGCGGCAGGATTGTGCGTCATGCTGCTGATTCTGGCGGTTCTGCGCCGCCCCGGCGCGTGGAAAGCCACCGGCCTGACCGCTCTGCGCATGGTGCTGATGGGCGGCAGCGGCGCGGTGCTGTATATGCTGATTTTAAAGGTGTTCCTGCGGCTGTACGATGTGGGCCTGTCCGGTGTGAACGGCATCAACGCTGTGGGGCTGGACACGCTGCGCAGTCTGCCGCTGGGCCTGAAAAACGCCTACTTTGATTTTTACGCCTACTTCTTCACCCACGGTATTGCCCAAAACCACTATGGGCAGATCGCAGGCTACCTGCTGCTGTTTGTGCTGGCGGCACTGGCCGGGCTGCGGTGGCTCGTCGTGCTGCACAACCATAAGGCCGCCGCTGCGGCGGTGGTACTGGTGGCCCTGCTGCCCGCCGCAGCCAATGTGACCGACGTTATCAACACCGGGGCCACTGTGGCGCTGCGGATGGCGGGCTCGCTGGCCATCGTGGTGCCGTTTGCCATCGCCGTGATCGATGCGGCTCCCGCGTTGACGGAACGGGCGTTCTCCTGGGGGATGGCGCTCTGCACGGCGTTCTGTGCGGTGCTGCTGCGCGGGTTTGCCGTGCAAGTCAACAATGACGCGGCGGTCATGCTGAAACAAAAGACCACCGTTGTGAACCTCGCCAACCGCCTGTGTACCCGGCTGGAAGAAAACACCGACTACCAGAACGGCGCCGAGGTCGTGATCCTGGGCGAGCCGAAGCGCGGCGCGTACCCGGAGGAATCCCCGCTCAAGCCTATGGCCGGGGAATTGGCGCAGTTCGGCCCGCTCTCCTACGACCCGACGTTCAACGCCCACGGCTGGTATGTGCTGGTGTGGGACGAGCTGGGCGTCCAGCTCAACGAATGCGCGGACGAGACTGTCCGTGCCATCAGCAATTCCGATGCGTTCAAGGCCATGCCCAACTACCCGGCAGATGGCTGTATCCAGACCATCGACGGCGTTGTCACGCTGAAGGTGGCAGATTTTCCGTTTTGAGAGCTGATAATGATGCGTGATATGACCAAGGGTGCCCCGCTGGGGCACCTCTTTCTGTATGCGGTGCCGCTGCTGCTGGGGAACTGGCTGCAGCTGGCGTACAATGCGGTGGATTCCATCATTGCGGGGCGGTTCATCGGGCAGGATGCGCTGGCCGCCGAGGGCGTGGCCGGGCCGGTCATGAACCTTGTGATCCTTGCAATCAGCGGCCTGTGCATCGGCGCGGGCGTGCTGATGAGCGAGGCGTTCGGCGCGGGGGAGACAGCGCGCCTCAAGGAAACGCTGGCCACAACGCTGCTGTTCGGCGCCCTGCTCTGCTGCGGTGCGGCTGCGGCGGGCTGTCTGCTGACGCCGTGGATACTGCGGGCAACGGCCGTGCCATCATCGATTTTTGAGATCACGGGTGTCTACCTGCGCATCACATTTCTGGGGGCGCCGTTCACCTTCTTCTACAACGCGCTCGCGGCGGGGCTGAAAAGTGTGGGCGACAGCAAAACGCCGCTGAAATTCCTTGCCTTCTCGGCAGTGCTGAATGCCGTGCTGGATTTCGTCCTGATCGGCGGGCTGGGCTTCGGCATCGTGTGCAGTGCGGTCACGACCGTGGTGGCCGAGGCTGCCAGCGCCGTGATGGCCGCTGTTTACATGGCCTGCCGCGTGCCGGAGCTTTGCCCCGAGCGCGGCCAGTGGCGCATCCGCCGCGCACTGCTCGGCCCGATCCTGCGCTACGGCTCGGTGACGGCCCTGCAGCAGGCGGTGCAGCCGATCTGCAAGGTGCTGATCCAAGGGCAGGTCAACGCGCTGGGCGTTGGCTCCATCGCGGCGTTCAACGCGGTGACGCGGGTGGACGATTTCGCTTTCACGCCGGAGCAGAGCATCGCCACGGCCATCACGACCTACATTGCGCAGAACCGCGGCGCAAGGCAGCCTGAACGCATCCGCCGCGGCTTTGCGGTGGGGCTGCGGCTTGAGCTGGGCTACTGGCTGCTGGTGGGCTGCGTGACACTGACGCTGCGCCGGCCGATCCTCTCGCTGTTTGTGGCGGGGGAGGGCGCGGACGAGGTCATTGCGCTGGGCAGCCGCTACCTTGGGTATATGGCGCTGCTCTACGCGCTGCCCGCCCTGACGAACAGCCTGCAGGGCTTTTACCGCGGCATGGGTAAGATGACGACCACCCTGATCGGCACCTGCCTGCAGGCGGGCTTGCGGGCCGCTGCGGCCGCTGTGCTGGCCCCGCGCGTGGGGCTGCCGGGCATCGCGTTTGCCTGCGCCTTCGGCTGGTGCGTTATGCTGGCGTTTGAGGTGCCGTACTATTTTTGGACGTGTAAAAAGCAAAATTTGAAAAAGGCTTCTCCCATGGGAGAAGCTGTCCGCGAAGCGGACTGATGAGGGGCGGCGCTGCCGGTATTGTCCATTTGCCGGGCAGACGCGCCCCTCATCCGGCCTCGCGGGCTCGGCCACCTTCCCCCAATGGGGGAAGGCTTTTTTGTGTAAAATTTCCCCAATATCTGCTGCGGCTGATTGTAATTTCTTCGACAAAATGCTACACTAATAATAGCTATCCCTGCATAAAATCTACCCGGAGAGAGGTAAACCGCCGTGCCAGAAGAACGCAAAGTCTACCGCAGCCCCGCCCGCGCTGCCACCAAGGCCAGACCGGCCCAAACGGCGGCACCGCGCCCGCCGCAGCCGCCCCAAAAACCAAAGCGCCGCAGTGCAAAACGCCGCCGCAGCCGTATTGTGCTGGGGCTGTGTCTGCTCTGCCTGGCGGTCGTGCTGGTGGTGTCCGTTGTGATGGTGCGCTGCACGGCGGAGCCCGGCGGCCCGGCCGAGGCTGACTTCGGCACGCCTGCCGCCGCATGGCAGAAAAACGAACTGGGCTACTACTTCAACGCCAGCGGCGGGGCGATCCCGGCGGCGGTGCTGAAGGGTATGGATGTCTCCAAATTTCAGGGAGAGGTCAACTGGGAGACCGCCAAGGCGGCCGGTATCGACTTTGCGATCATCCGCTGCGGCTTCGGCGGTGAGTGGGACGGTGCCGAGGAAAACTGGGCGCAGGATGACCCGCAGTGGCGGCGCAATGCCGATGAATGCACCCGGCTGGGCATCCCGTTCGGCACCTATCTCTACTCCTACGCGACGACGGTGGAGGAGGCCCGCAGCGAGGCCGACCATGTGGCGCGGCTGCTGGGCCTGACTGCGCCCCCGCAGGAGGGGCTGGACGACTACACCGCCAGCCCGTACCGGCTGAGCTACCCCGTCTACTATGATCTGGAGGACAAATACATCAGCGGCGTTTTCCCGTCCGAGATGGCCGAGATCACCAAGGCGTTCTTCGACCGCCTGCAGGAGCATGGCTACACCGGCGAGCAGGGCGTCTATGCCTCGCTGAACTGGGTGCGCGCGCGGTTCAGCGACCCCGGGTTTGACCCGTGGCGCGACAACCTCTGGATCGCCCGCTTCTCTGACGAGCTGGGCTATGCCGGCACCTACGACATGTGGCAGTCCACCTACAGCGCCCCCGGCGCGGACTACGGTGTGCAGAGTGAGACGGTGGACCTTGATTTCGTCATGCGGCCGTTTACTTTTACCGGCGTGAGCGCCTGCAACGGCAAGACTGCCGCGCCGGTGCTGCAAAACGATACCCGCACCGATGAGCTGCACATGGACGGCAAGGACGCCTACGCCACCCTTGAGACGAACGAACCTGACGAGGAGGCGGGCGGCCGCAGGGTCTACTGGACAACAAGCGATAAGAGCGTTGCCACGGTGGACAAAAACGGCACGGTCCGCGCCCGCACCGACAGCGGCGAGTGTACGATCACGGCCACGCTGGCTGACGGCACCGAGAGCCGCACCTGCCTTGTGCGGGTGGGGGACATCACGGTTCCGATCTTTGCCACGGCGGGGCTGCGGGGGGACCGCACCACGCTGGCGGACGCCGCCGCGCTGAAGGCCTCCACCCCGGATTCGATCCTGCTGGACGCGGGCGATGCCCTGCACGGCACCCAAAGCGCCAGCCTGACCGGCGGCATGGATATGCTGTCGGCCTTCTCGGCGGCCGGGTATGACCTGCAGGCGATGGCGCTGAACGATTTTGCCTACGGCACGACCCGCCTTGTCAGCGATGCCAACATGGGCAGCGGCCCCTCGCTTGCCTCCAACCTGCTGAACAACGAGGCCACCGCCGTATTTTACCGCTCCACCAGCTGGAACCGCAACCGCGTTACGAACGGCATGTACACGATCGTGGAGCGCGCGGGGTACAAGATCGGCTTCTTTGCGCTGAACGACCCAGCGCAGGCCGCCGGGATCTCGGCGGCCAACGGCGAGTTTATCACGGCCCGCGACTGGACCGATACCGCCAACGAGCAGATCGCGGCGCTGCAGAACGCCGGGTGTGATGCCATTATTGCCATTGCGGCCACCGCGCCCGGGGGCGACTGGCAGAAGGCGCTGCTGAACAGCGGCGTGACCGCCATCATTGACGGCACCGCCGCCGAAAACGGCACGAATGTGCTGGGGGCGGCGCAGGGGCTTGGCGGCATAGCCCGGCTGGATCTGGTGTTCACGCAGGGCGGCGGCTGCCGCGCCGTGCTGCAGAGCGCAGTGACGGCCGAGGCGATGGAGAGCAGCCGCAGCATCTGGCTTGAGATGGCTGCGGCGCAGGCCCAGACCGAGACCGCCGCCGATACCGCCGACCCCGGCAAGGATACCGCCGCTGCGGGCGGTAAGGACACCGCTGCCCCCACCGAGACGGCAGACGCAGCCCGGCAGGCCGGTGCAGATGCCTATGTCTACGCGGCGGCCAAGATCGCCGCGCTGGATGCCGATGACCAGAGCATCCTCTACACGCCGCTTTTCACCTACGCGGAAAACCCGGACGCGAGCCGGACGATCAGCTTCGGCAACTATCTGGCGGCGCTCTACGCCGAGGCTGTGGCCAACGATACAGCCAGCGGTCTGCCGGAGGGGGCTGCGGTCGAGGCTCTCGCAGGCGGTGTGACCGAGCCGGAGTACGGCGAGATCACCCGCGGCGATCTGATGGCAGCGCTGCCCGCCACGGCGCGCATCCAGCTTGTCAGCATCCCCGCCGATGCCGCCAAGACACTGGCGGACAGCGGCAGCGTGAGCCGCGTCTACCAGAGCAGCCTGACCGAGTACACGCCGGCAGGGGACACCGCCTACATCGTCACCGACACGGCCACGCTGGCAGCGTTGAACGCGGACTACACCGTCCTGCGGGATTACGGCGATGTATTCTGGGCGGTGCGGATGAACATCAACGATTTGACAAACAATTTTACCGAGAACTTTACCCTGCCCGAGGCCCCGCAGTACGGCGTGGGACGCAAAAGTTAAATGTAGGGCGGCCGGTCCTCTGGCCGCCGTACTGTGCCTTTAGAACTCCTTTATCCTTTAGCTGTAGGGGGTGGCGTCCTCGACGCCCCGCGGTCTTGCCTGCGGGTTCTTGGCTGACACCACCGGCCAAAGCCTCTCCGGCCTTTGCTTCGCTCGGCCACCTCCCCGCTATGCGAGGAGGCTTTCACGCGGGCGAAGCCCGTGTAAAAGGCTCCCCATTCTGGGGAGCTGGCCGAGCTTGCGAGGCCTGAGGGGCTTTGCGCACCGCACGATCACTACCCATTCTCCCTGCAAGCATCTCTCTTCTTTCTACTCTCTTCACTGAAAAGGGGGACCTACATGAAACTTACATTCTTAGGTGCTGACCGTGAGGTCACCGGCAGCTGCACCCAGCTGGAGGCAGCAGGCCACCGCATCCTGATCGACTGCGGCATGGAGCAGGGCCGCGATGTCTACGAAAATGCCGGGCTGCCGTATGCCCCCGGCACCTATGAGGCACTGCTGCTGACCCATGCCCATATCGACCACTCGGGCCGGATCCCGTACCTGTACAAAAACGGCTACCGCGGCCCCATCTACACGACTGAGGCCACCCGCGACCTCTGCGGCATCATGCTCGAGGACTCCGCCCACATTCAGGAGCAGGAGGCTGAGTGGAAAAACCGTAAGGCCATGCGCAGCGGCGCAGAAATGATCGAGCCGGACTACACGGTCGAGGATGCCCAAAACGTCATGAAGCAGTTCGTGCCCTGCCCCTATGAGGCGTGGCAGACCCTGTTCGACGGCCCTGCCGGCCGTATGGAGGTGCGCTTTACCGATGTGGGCCACCTGCTGGGCAGCGCGTCGATCTCGCTGCGCATTACAGAGGCGGGCCGCGCGCCGGAGATCATCGTTTTCTCGGGTGATATCGGCAACAGGCATCAGCCGCTCATCCGTGACCCGGCCAACCCCGGCCATGCCGACTATCTGGTCATGGAGTCCACCTACGGCGACCGCAGCCACGGGCCAAAGCCGGACTACCTCGGCGAGCTGAGTGGTATACTGCAGTCCACCTTTGACAAGGGCGGCAATGTGGTCATCCCCAGCTTTGCGGTCGGACGCACGCAGGAGCTGCTCTATTTCATCCGCCAGATCAAGGCCGAGGGCCGCATCAAGGGCCACGGCAATTTCCCGGTTTTTGTGGACAGCCCGCTTGCCAGCAAGTCCACCACGATCTTCCGCGAAAATTTTGCCGAGTGCTATGACGAGGAGGCGCTTGCGCTGGTGCAGAGCGGTGAAAACCCGCTGCAGTTCCCCGGCCTGTATATCAGCGAGACGAAGGAGCAGTCGGTGGCCATCAACGGCGATGAAACGCCCAAGGTCATCATCTCGGCGGCCGGCATGTGCGATGCGGGCCGCATCCGCCATCATCTGAAGTACAACCTCTGGCGGCCGGAGTGTACGGTGCTGTTTGTGGGCTACCAAAGCCCCGGCACGCTGGGCAACGCGCTGGTCAACGGTGCGCAGGAGGTAAAGCTTTTCGGCGAGCCGGTGCAGGTACGGGCGCGCATCGCCCAGCTGGGCGGGCTTTCGGGCCATGCGGACAAGGACGGGCTGGAGGAATGGCTCCGCGCCTTTGACGAAAAGCCGAAGTTCGTCTTTGTCAACCACGGCGAGGACGCCGTTGCCGAGCACTGGGCGGACCATCTCAAGAGCGAGGGCTATGAGGCCGAGGCCCCCTACAACGGCTCGATCTGGATCGCGGCCGAGGGCCGCGTCGCCTGCGCCGAGGTAGGCAACACCCAGAAGATCATCAAGACGAAATCCGCCGAGACCGTGCGCACCAGCGCGGCCTACGACCGACTTTACAATATGGGCCAGCGCCTGCTGGAGGTCATCCGCCACAATCAGGGCGGTGCCAACAAGGACCTTGCAAAATTTGCGGGCCAGATCGCGGCGCTGTGCGATAAGTGGGACAGATGATCGCCATGCTGCAGAAAAAATGGAAAAACCTGCCCGCCGCCCTGCGCACGGTGCTCACCCTGCTGGCCGTGCTGGCGCTGGCGGCACTGCTGACGACTGTGCGCCACAATGCAAGCGCCTACCGCACCGGCGTGTGGGACACCGGCTCGCAGACGCTGATCTACGGCCGTATGCACCAGATGGAGCAGGGCCAGCGTGCGCCCGGCGGCTTTCTGGGCGTGTATACCGAGGATTGGAGCGATGACCAGAACCGCAGCTGGTTCCGGGAGGATACCCCCGCCGATGCGGCGCAGTTCCGCCCCTACACCCACCAGTCCGGCCTGCAGGGCTGGGCGCTGGGCGGGCTGAACCGGCTGCTGCGCGTATTCCTGCCGGAGGGCACCGCCCGGGAGACCGCGCTCTACTGGGTGAACAGCACCCTATTCTACGCTGTGCAGCTGCTGACGGCACTGGCCGTCTGGCAGGAGCTTGGCGTGCTGCCGGCCGCGTTCTGGATGGCAGCCATACTGCTGGCCCCATGGCTGCAGCGCGGCATGAAGGACCTGTACTGGGTGCCATGGACCTGGCAGCTGCCGCTGCTGGCCGTGCTGCTGCTCTGCCGCTGCACCTGCGCCCGGGGCCGCACCCCGCGCTGGTGCTGGCCGCT
>OLRR01001682.1_pt1 | contig 13330 bp, 14 predicted proteins | sample 1671941 | NCBI WGS metagenome assembly OLRR01 (sample SAMEA3136628, study PRJEB25190) | human gut metagenome
GAGCATGTCACTAATTTCTCTTTAGTGTCTATATCTAATTTAAGGATGGTCTGATATAATTTTCTGATGAAAAAGCTTGCAACAAAGACTTAACTGATGTATGATGAGATAGGTTAATTATTTGACAGTATTTAAGAAATGGAGATAAAGATTATGCTGAAATTTGATGAACAGAAGCAGCTGGACAGCGTCAATGGTGCTCTGGCTCTTCGCGGTCGTATTGAAGAAATTGTTGATGCTATTTGTGCTGAAGGATACAAGAATATCTGCTGGCTTGGCATTGGCGGTACATGGGCTTCTGCTCTGCAGGCTGAAGTGCATATGAAGGAGAAATCTGCTATTGAACTTTTCTCAGAGAATGCAGCTGAGTATGTGACAACAGGCAACAAGCGTGTCGGCAAAGGCACAATTGTTATTCTGTCTTCTGTTACAGGAAGCACGATTGAGATGGTTGAAGGTGTGAAGAAAGCACAGGCTGACGGTGCTAAAGTATTTGGTTTCATTGATAAGGCAGAAGCTGAACTGGCGAAGATGGTAGATTATGTGATTTCCTATCCGGCCAATGAACAGCTGAAGTTCTTCATGGTTGCAGACCGTTTCATGAAGAATGCAGGCGAGTTTGAAGATTACGATGAATATTATGCAGAAATGGATGCACATCTGGCTCAGGGTCTTGTAGATGTAGAGAAGGCTGCAGATGCATTTGGTGCTGCTTACGCTGAAAAGCACTGCAATGACAAACTGCATTACTTTGTAGGTGCCGGCAATCAGTACGGCTCTACATATTCTTATGCAATGTGTTATTGGGAAGAACAGCATTGGCTGCGTACAAAGTCTATCCACAGTGCAGAATTCTTCCATGGTATGCTGGAAGTTATCGACAAAGATACACCTGTAACTGTATTTGTCGGTGAAGATTCCCAGAGAAGACTCAGCGAAAGAGTTGCAGCATTCCTGCCAAAGGTATGCGCCAACTACACAATTATTGATACAAAAGATTATCCGATCAAGGGTATCAGCGAGAAATACCGTGGCAGCATCAGCCATCTGATCAGCCATGCAGTTACTCAGAGAATCGATGCGCATATCGAGAAGATCAACTGCCACCCAATGGAGATCAGAAGATATTACAGACAGTTTGATTATTAAAATATAGTAACTGTTCAGAGCCAACCTCCAAAATGCTACGCATTTCGTCGGTGTGGCGTATCCGCCAAATAAAATTTCAAAAACAGTTTTAAAAATGCAAGCATTTTATACCTGTTTTTTGAAATTTTGCCTGGCTCTGAACAGTTACAAATAGTGATAGAAAAGAAGAAGCATTGTACCTGCAATCACAGAGACAATGCTTCTTCTTTTGTCAAGTAGAAAGGAAAATTTATCAAAAATTAAAGTTATACGGCATTAAATCCAGCATCAAAAGCCCTGGCATTAGACTCGTTGAATTTGGATTTGCCTTTTTTGGCAAACATATGGTTCATAGCTGCAACCGCAGCATCATGAGTAAAATCACCCATCAGTTTGATGATCGCACCGGTCATAACAATGTTGGCACCTTTTGGATTGCCAAGAGAAGTTGCGATCTCTGTGCAGTTAACTTTGACGTAAGTTACGTCCTGTCTTGCACCTTCAGGAATTTCTACAGTATCGCCAATGAGAACAGTACCACCTGGAGCAACTGTTGGAAGAAATTTAATCAGCGAAGGTTCGTTCATAGCCAACAGCAGATCTGGTGTTTCTGGTGATGGGTTGTAGATATAACCGTCATTGCTGTATTTGACTGTACAGTTGGCTGTACCGCCACGCATAGCGGAACCATAGGATGGTACCCATGTGACGTGAATACCTTCACTTGCTGCGATATCAGAGATAATCAGGCCGGAAGTAAGGACACCCTGGCCGCCGGAGCCTGCAAATATAATTTCTTTCATTTATTTGGCCTCCTTTCTCCTGGTGATGAAGGCGCTCAGGTTGGCGGTATGTGTATTGAAAATGCCGGTGGTGTTCGTGCCGTTAAACATGGTACAGGTAAGACAAGAAAACCTTACATGAATCTGCAGTATACACTGCATGTACTTGGTATCATGAAGAGCATCAAGAAAGCCTTTGACCCGAACAACATTCTGAATCCGGGTGTTATCATCGATTTAGATGATTAATGACCATAAATAAGCAGGTTTTGCTATATAACTTCCTCGACCAATGATATTGACCAATCATCATTGAACACTTACACAAAAAGACGATTCGCCGGGAATCGTCTTTTTTGTGTGCAGCAAAACCTGACCTTGTATATCTGTTTGTTCTATATTAAAATAGAAGTATTATTTATTATTTAAAGTAGAAATACTAAAATGAAATGGAAAGGAAGGTGGCAGAATTGGAGCTGGGGTTTTTTACGAGTGGCTATCAGCGGTATCCGTTGGAGCAGGCTTTTGAGGATGCCAGTCGTTTTGGCTATGATTATATAGAATTATGGGGCGGTTATCCGCATGCGTATGTGGAAGATCTGACGGCAAGAGGGGTTGGAGAAATTGATAGACTGATTCAAAAATACCGGATGCCTGTGAAATGTTTTACACCGGAGCACAATGGCTATCCCTTTAATTACATGGCCGGAGACGAATTTCAGTGGGAGCGATCAATGGTGTATTTAGAGAAAGCCATTGAGCTGACAGCGGCCATGGGCGCACCGATGATGCTTTTCTCGGCCGGTCATGCAGGGTATCAGATGACAGGACATGAGATTGAAGAACGGCTTCAGAAAAGTCTGGAACGTCTGACAGCAAAGGCAGAGCAGCAGAAGGTGAAGTTGATTCTGGAGCCATTGACGATTTATGAGAGCAATGTTATTACAAGTCTAAATGACCTGGAACGGGCATTGGATAAAGTCCCGTCACCGTATCTGGTGGGCATGTGTGATCTGGCGGTGCCATATACAACAGGTGAACCGGCAGCGGAGTATGTCAGGCGTCTTGGCGGTCGATTCGGGTATCTGCATGTGATTGACAACGATGGCGTTAGTGACAGCCATATTCTGCCGGGGGATGGCAATATGCCTCTTGAAGGAATCCTTCGGGAAATCAGAAGGGCCGGATATGATGGCTGCGCTACCATTGAACTGGTGACAGGGTATCTGAAAGAACCGTCGGTGTATGCGGAGATAGCGATAAAAAGAATTAGGAGTATTTTATGAGAGAAAACAAAATGAAGAAAATAAGAATTGCAGCAGCTGGTGACAACTGCATGGATGTTTACGATAAAGAGAATAAGGCTTTTCCGGGAGGCAATCCTGTGAATGTGGCGGTTTATGTGGCACGTCTTGGCGGTGCGTCTGCCTATATCGGACCGGTGGGGACAGATGTCTACGGCAAGCAGATGATGGATGCCATTCAGGGCAAAGGTGTGGATGTTTCCCGGATGAAGATACTTGAGGGAACAACTGCTGTGACCCACGTGGAGATTGTGGATGGCGACAGAGTGCTTGGTGATTATGAAGAGGGGGTTATGGCCGATTTCAAGCTGGATGCGGAAGATATTGATTTCCTCAGCAGCTATGATATGGTTGTTTCCGGTCTCTGGGGCATGATTGAGAATGATCTGCCGGTTTTGAAGGAAAAAGGGGCAATAGTAGCCTTTGATTTTGCCACAAGACCGGATGATCCGGTATCTGTCAAGGCTATTCCGTATGTAGATTACGGTTTCTTTGCTGATGATGACAAGGATGAAGAAGAATTGAAGAAAATGCTGATTGACCTGCATGCCAAAGGACCGAAGGTGATGGTTGTTACCCGCGGCGAGAAGGGCAGCATGGCTTATGACGGCGAGAAGTTTTATTATGGTGGTATTGTGCCTTGCGAAGTGGTGGATACCATGGGGGCAGGCGACAGCTTTATTGCAGGATTTCTTTATGCTATTTGCGAGGGAAAAGGAATTCAGGAAGCTATGGCGGACGGTGCGGCTAACAGCAGTGTGACCATTGCCTATTCCGGCGCTTGGTAGGATACAAACAGAAACAGGAATTTGAGTGAATAATGAGCCAAAACCTATGTGAACAATAAAGGATAGAATGCGGCGATACAAATGGTATTAAATTTAAGAAAAAATATACTGATTTTGAATGATTTGTCTATATCCTGCCGGCTGATTCGTTCAGACAGACGTTCCTTAGGGCTTGAGATAAGAAAAATTCCGGAGGGCGGAGCGGAACTTCTGATTCGTGCACCAAGGCGGATGAAGATAGCGTATATTGAATGGTTTATCAATGAAAAAGAACGGTGGATAACTGAGAAATATTTGGCTGCACTTGTGGAAAAACCACGTCCGCAAATGATGGAAATTCCGGAATATGTGACGGAACAATGGCTTCGGACAGAAGGGGCTGAAAGATTCCAGCAAAAGACGGCTTTTTGGGCGGCAAGAATGAAAGTGACTTACGGCAGGATCACGATCCGTGATCAGAAAACACGGTGGGGAAGCTGTAGCAGTCGGGGAAACTTGAATTTTAACTGGCGGCTGCTTCTGATGCCGGAGAGGGTTATAGATTACGTGATTGTCCATGAACTGGCCCACCGGCGGGAAATGAACCATTCTGCGGCTTTCTGGCAGATCGTCGAAACGTATCTGCCGGATTACCGTGAACGGCGGCAGTGGCTGAAAGAAAATGGTGTTCGGTATGCCGGGCCTGTTGAACTGCCGAAGTACTAGAGTAAGCAGGCACTGAAATTTTCAGATGAAATGACTGTCGAATTCGGCTAAGCGGCCACAGACTTTTTCTCAGGGATTTGAGAAAGCATAATAGCGGCAAACATCAGCAGACAGCCGCAGAGTTCTTTCGGAGACAGATACTGATGCAGGATAATCCATCCGGCTAACAATGAAAATGCAGATTCCAGACTCATAAGGAGTGAGGCAATAACGGGATCTGTATTTTTTTGTGCCACGATCTGCAGCGTATAACCTACCGCACAGGAAAGTACACCTGCATAAAGGAGAGGCTGCCATGCTGTCAGAATGGCATGGAGATTCGGTGATTCTGTCAGCATGGCAGGTATGCCGCAGATGATGCCGCAGGTGAAAAACTGAATGCAGGACATGCGGACACCATCGACTTTTGGTGAAAAATAGTCCACCACCATAATATGAAACGAAAAACAAAAAGCGCAGATAAGGACAAGGATATCACCTTTGCCCAGGGAAAGACTTTCTGTCATGCAGAGCAGGTACAGGCCGATGACGGAGAGTCCGACACTGATCCAGGCAATAAGACGGACTTTTTTACCCACAAAAAGGCCGAGGATCGGGACAATCACGATATACATGGCGGTGATAAATCCAGCCTTGCCAACGGTTGTGTAGATAATGCCAACCTGCTGAAAAGAACTGGCAATTGCCAGAAGGATACCGCAGACAATACCGCCGATGATCAGTGTTTTCTTGTCAGATACGGATGAGGAGGATGTCGATGCAATGTCGGTGGCAGAGGCCGCATCACTGTTGGAAGCGTTGACGGTTGCTGCGGATTGTCGGTTGACTTTGTCAAGTAATGGAATAAAAAGCAGCAGAACAAAAGCACCGATAAAATTTCTGACAGAGTTAAAGGTAAATGGACCGACATAATCCATCCCCACACTCTGTGCGACAAAAGCAACACCCCAGATGAAGGCGGTCAATAAGAGCATCAGATTGCTTTGCATTTTTTTTGAATTCATATTTGTCTCTCCTTTAGGTGACCATCTATTATTCGTTAAGGCACATGCAGGCTGTTTTTGTTCGGTATCGGTATGGATAAAGACGTAAAACATGTGCTTTTTGATGTTTTATAGTGGTAAAGTATTGTAATAAGGTTTATAATAGCACATGTATCTATGAAAATAAAAGAAAAATGCATAAAATTTGAAAAAAACACTTGATTATCGACAAAAATAGTGTATTTTATGTAATTAGGAAATTATTTCGAAATTGTCGGAGGATTAAATCATGAAGATCGTTGTAAAATTCGGCGGAAGTTCCCTTGCAAGTGCCGAACAGTTTAAAAAAGTTGCGGATATTATTCACGCAGACCCACACAGAAGATTTGTTGTCCCTTCTGCACCGGGCAAGCGTTTTGATGGAGATATAAAAGTTACAGATATGTTATATGGATGCTATAATCTGGCAGAAGCCGGCAAGGATTTTGATGGTGCATTGGCAGACATCAAGGCCCGCTATGATGAAATTATTGAAGGACTTGGGCTGGATCTGACACTGGACAAAGAGTTTGAGACAATTCATGAACAGTTCCGTCTGAAAGCAGGAAGAAATTATGCCGCATCCAGAGGTGAATATCTGAATGGTATCGTGCTGGCCAATTATCTTGGTTTTGAGTTCATTGATGCAGCTACAGTTATCCGTTTTGATGATGCAGGCAATTTTGAAGCAGACAGAACAGATTTGATTTTGTCTTCAAGATTGAAAGATGTTGAATATGCCGTTGTGCCTGGTTTCTATGGGGCTCAGGATGATGGTGTGGTGACAACTTTCTCCAGAGGCGGTTCTGATATCACAGGTTCTATCGTGGCAAAGGCTGTCCATGCGGATGTATATGAGAATTGGACAGATGTTTCTGGTTTCCTTGTGGCAGATCCGAGAATTATCAAGAATCCTGAAGCGATTGAAGCAATTACATATAAGGAACTGCGTGAGCTTTCTTACATGGGCGCGTCTGTACTGCATGAAGATGCTATTTTCCCGGTACGTAAAGAGGGCATTCCGATCAATATCCGCAATACAAATAAGCCGGATGATCTGGGCACATGGATTGTAGAAAGCACATGCCGTAAACCGAAGCATACAATTACCGGTATTGCCGGCAAGAAAGGCTTTGCATCGATTAATATTGAAAAAGATATGATGAACTCCGAAATCGGATTTGGCAGAAAAGTTCTGCAGGTATTTGAGGATAATAATCTTTCTTTCGAACATATGCCGTCAGGCGTCGATACAATGACTGTGTTTGTACACCAGTCAGAGTTTGAGCACAAAGAACAGCAGGTCATCTCAGGTATTCACCGTGCAGTTCATCCGGATCTTCTGGATCTTGAATCCGGTCTGGCACTGATCGCGGTTGTGGGACGCGGTATGAGAGATACGCGTGGTGTGGCAAGTAAAGTATTCGATGCACTGGCCAAGGCGAATATCAATATTAAGATGATCGACCAGGGATCCAGTGAGCTGAATATTATTATTGGTGTGAAAGAGAAGTATTTCGAGGATGCGATCAAAGTCATCTATGATGCTTTTATCACCAATGCAGCACCGGCTAAATAGTCATCACGCAATATTGGCATAACATCAGTCTAAAAACATATAACCATAGTAGGAGTTATAATTGACGCTTATTCGCTGATATGTTAGAATGAGTGAGGAAAGTCCGGTACGAAGCCGGCTGTGAATTTTAGAGAGACGATATAGAATAAAGATAACTGAACAGTTACATATCAAGGCCACGAAGGCGTTTGAGCGTGAATACCCATATGTGTGAGATATGGTTTAGCTCGGTACGTTTTCGTGGCTTTCGTTTTGCATGGGGAGGGACAATATGGACGTTTTAAAGCTACTGGAAGATGTGAAAAATGATAAGGTTTCACTGGAAGAGGCAGCTAAGGAATTAAAGCAGCTGCCTTATGAGGATCTGGGATTTGCCAAGTTGGATCATCATCGGCAGATTCGTTCCGGATTCGGCGAGGTTGTATTTTGCAGTGGCAAATCGGATGAGCATTTGCTGAAGATTTATGAGACATTTTATAAAACTGATACAGAGGTACTCGGTACGCGCGCTTCTGAGCATCAGTATGAGCTAGTGAAAGCCGTTATACCGGAAGTGACTTATGATCCGCTGTCAAGAATTTTGAAGATTGAGAAGCCCGGAAAGAAAAGAATTGGCCGTGTGGCTGTCTGTACAGCCGGTACGGCAGATATTGCAGTTGCTGAAGAAGCAGCACAGGTGGCGGAATATTTTGGCACCAACGTTGATAGATTTTATGATGTGGGTGTTGCAGGCATTCATCGTTTATTTGCCAAACTGGAAGAAATTCGCAAAGCCAACTGTATTATTGCTGTTGCCGGTATGGAGGGAGCACTTGGCGGTGTTCTGGCGGGCCTTGTTGAGGTACCGGTGATTGCTGTTCCGACTTCTATTGGTTATGGTGCGAACTTCGGCGGTCTGTCAGCACTTTTGACAATGCTGAATTCCTGTTCCAATGGCATTACTGTTGTCAATATTGATAATGGTTACGGTGCCGGCTATATCAGTACACAGATTAACCGTTTGGCAGTCAAAGCCTATAAGCCGGAATAAGAGAGACGGGGATTTGGCGACAATATCATATAGATGAAGCAGTGCCTGCCTGAGAAATTGATTTTGAGCAGTCTATTGTAATTTAAGTATAAAGATAAGGGGATTTGTAAAATGAGCAAGAAAGTTTTATATCTGGAATGTTTTTCGGGTATCAGCGGGGATATGACGGTTGGTGCATTATTAGATCTTGGGGCAGACCCGGAAGTATTAAAACAGTCATTGGATTCACTGCATGTGGATGGTTATGAGGTAAAGATCGGCAGAAGCAGCAAGTGTGGTATTGATGCCTGCGATTTTGATGTGCTGATACCAGATCAGCCGGAATATGATGAAGGCCATATGCATCACCATGATGATGACCACGATCACGAACATCATCACCACGATGATGACCACGATCACGAACATCATCACCACGATGATGACCACGACCACGAACATCACCACCATGATGATGACCACGACCACGAACATCATCACCACGATGATGACCACGATCACGAACATCATCACCACGATCATGACCATCATCATCATGATCACGGCCATGGTCATCATCATGCGCATGTACATAGAAATATTCATGATGTATTCGCAGTGATTGATAGACTTGAGAATGAGCATGTTAAGACATTAGCGAAAAAAATGTTTATGATTGTTGCGGAAGCAGAGTCTAAAGCCCATGGCCTGCCGATTGAAGAAGTGCATTTCCATGAAGTAGGTGCCATTGATTCTATTGTAGATATTATCAGTGTGGCTGTCTGTGTGGACAATCTCGGTGTGGACGATATTGTCGTTTCCGAATTATATGAGGGATCCGGTCATGTGCATTGTCAGCATGGTATGATGCCTGTGCCTGTACCTGCAACTGCGAATATTGTTGCGGCTAATCATCTGCCGATGAAGATTACGGACGCTCAGGGAGAAATGGTCACACCGACAGGTGCAGCGATTGCAGCTGCTCTTCGTACGCAAGATCATTTGCCAGAGGATTATCAGTTACTGAAGATCGGCCTTGGTGCCGGCAAGAAGGATTTCCCGAAGGCAAATGTTTTGAGAGCAATGCTGCTTGAGACAAAGGATCAGCCACAGACAGGTGAGGAAGAAGATATCTGGAAACTGGAGAGCAACATTGATGACTGTTCAGGCGAAGTTCTCGGCTATACAATGGAGCGTCTTTTGGCTGCAGGGGCGAGAGACGTATGTTATGCGCCGATTTACATGAAGAAGAATCGTCCGGCCTATATGCTTCATGTGCTGTGCGACCGCAGACAGATTCCTGCAATGGAAGAAATTATTTTTAATGAGACGACAACCATCGGTATTCGCAGATATAAGGTTGAGCGTACAATTTTAAAACGTCATGAAGCAAAAGCCAAAACGGCTTATGGCGAAGTGGAATTAAAAATTTGTGAGAAGAATGGTATCGTTTATCGTTATCCTGAATATGAAAGTGTTAAAAAGCTTTGTGAGGCAGCCGGTGTACCGTTTAAAGTTGTATATCAGGCAGCCTGTGAAGCAGAAATCAGTGAATAAACAGCATGGAAAGCGTGCTGTAAATGAAATAAAATGTCGAACAGGGCATCAGGTATGAGACACAAGAAGTGAGGAATCAGACATGGAAATCAGAACACGTTTAGTAAATTATATGAAGGAATTGGGGGATAAGGATCTGTGTGTGGCTTTTTCAGGCGGCGTGGACAGCTCAGTTATCTTAAGGGCAGCCTGTGAGGCGGCAGCAGCTAATGGTAAAAAGGTGTACGCAGTGACCTTTGAAACAAAACTGCATCCAAAGGCAGACTTGCCGCAGGCTCAGAAAGTGGCCAAAGAAGCAGGCGCTATTCATCATGTTATCTATGTCAATGAGCTGGATAATGAGGAGATGCTCAACAATCCTGTGAACAGATGCTATCTCTGCAAAAAATATTTGTTCCAGAATTTGCTGACATTTGCCGCTGAAAAAGGTATCGATACAATCATGGAAGGCAACAATGCAGATGATCTTCTTATCTATCGACCGGGAACACAGGCAGTTAAAGAGCTTGGGGTATTAAGTCCGTTGGCAGAGCTGGGGATTACAAAGGTACAGGTGCGTGAAATTGCAGCAGATATGGGACTTTCATGTGCCAGCCGTCCATCTTCTCCTTGTCTGGCAACACGACTGCCGTATGGTACACCGATTTCATTCGAACTGCTTGCAAGGGTGGATGCCGGTGAACAGTGGCTGAAGGAGCAGGGATTCCCAATTGTCCGTCTGCGTGTTCACGGTGATATTCTGCGTATTGAAATTGAAAAAGAACGTTTTTCGGATTTTATTGCAATGGCAGATAAGATCACAGCAAAAATGAAGGAACTTGGTTTCGTCTATATTACATTGGATGCGGAAGGTTTTCGCTCAGGCAGCATGGACGTACATATTGTGAAATAGACAGAAAAGAAATAAAGTAAAATGAGCCGTTCCGGGACTGAAACAGAAGAAACGATGCCCGGAACGGTTTTTGTGTCAATGATAAAAAGCCGGAAAGGAAGCAGTTGATTCTTATGAAACACAGGCAATAATGTGCTCATATTCAGATGGTCTGAAATGTACAATAAAATGCTGCTGCTGTTTCTGAGAAAGATAATAGCACGGAATATTTTCAAGACCAAGCGCTCTGGCTTTATGCAGACGGTGATTGCCGTCAATCAGCAGCAAATGATCTTTGGAAAGCTCGGCAACCACCAGAGGCTTTGACAGATCGGAGGCCATGGCCCGGGTGTGACTGACTCTGGCATCATTATGGTCAGCCAGTAAAGCGGTGGAAAGTGTCTGGATTGTATAAGAATCAGGATGTTGTTCAATGTCTTCAAGAATAGAAGTGACATCCCAGATGAGAATACCGTTGTCTGTTGCAAAATGATATTTCTGTCGCATAAATCAAACCCTCTGTAAATGGAAAAAGTTGGTAACAACGAAAAAAGGCAACGTGCGATAGACGCCGTTGCCTTTTACTGCTCTATCATAGCATAATATTTTTAAAATGTATATCCCCTAATTTAAAAATATTGATTTATGGGTGCAGATATAGTATGATAATCAGAGAATTTTATGAAAAAGAATTTAGGAGGCGTAATGTGAACCGGTTTATTAACGATACGAAAAAGTACTGGAAATATACCTTATACGCTGCAAAGTCACAGTTGAAGACAGAGGTAGCCAATTCCTACCTGAATTGGATCTGGTGGGTGCTTGAGCCATTCTGTTTTATGTTGATTTATGCATTTATTTTCGGGTATATGCTGGGGCATAAGGAATTATATTACAATGTTTATATATTTGTGGGTCTTGCCATCTGGGATTTCTTCAACAGATGTATCAAGAGTTCTGTCAGAATGGTGAAGCGCAACAAGTCCATTGTGTCGAAAGTGTATTTGCCGAAGCACACATTGATTATGTCTGATATGATGGTGAACGCATTCAAGATGCTGATCTGCTTTGGCCTTTCAGCCGGCATGATTATTTACTATAGAGTACCGATTGGCTGGCAGGCACTCTATGCGATTCCCGCATTGATCACGATGATCATATTTACGTTTGGATGCTGCTGTATATTACTTCATCTGGGAGTTTTTATTGATGATATGGCTAATGTGATTAATATTGTGCTGCGTTTTGTGTTTTATTTGACAGGTATTTTCTATAATATTAATATTTTTCCGGAGCCAATTTATAGTCTGGTACTGAAGGGAAATCCGCTGGCATTTATGATTTCAAGTTTCAGAGATTCTATCCTGTATCAGACAGTACCTTCGAGAAAATGGTTGTTATTCTGGTTTGTCATTTCAGTGGCACTGGCTGCATTTGGTGTGCGGAACATTTATAAGAATGAGAATACGTATGTAAAGGTAATATAATATGGAAGAATATGCAATTACAGTCAAAGATTTAAAGATTCGTTATAAAAGTGTACAGGCCTATTCAATCAAAAAGAGTCTGCTTCGGTTGAAAGGTGTGGAGGCAAAAGCCTTTGAAGCCGTGCGCGGCATCAGTTTTGAAGTTAAGCAGGGCGAAATCCTTGGTATTACAGGCAAGAATGGAAGCGGCAAATCAACACTGCTTCGCGCATTGGCACATATCTTTTCTGCGGATGAAGGTAGTATTGATCTGCATGGCCATTCTGTTTCACTGCTGGCCATTGGTGTTGGATTCAAGAATGAGATGACAGGACGTGAGAATATCATGCTGTCAGGTATGCTGCTTGGATTCAGCGAGAAAGAAGTACAGGAACGTATGGAGGACATCATCGAATTTGCCGGATTGGGTGAATTTATTGATATGCCGGTGCGTACCTATTCAAGCGGTATGTATTCCAAGCTCGCATTTTCTATTACGGCCATTCTTGAAACAGATATCATGCTGATTGATGAGGTGCTCAGTGTAGGTGATGAGAAGTTCAAGAAGAAGAGCTATGAGAAGATGAAATCACTGATCTCACAGCGCAACCGGACGGTTGTTATTGTGTCACATAGTCTTAAGACTTTGGAAGAATTGTGTGACCGTGTTATGTGGATGCATGAAGGCAAGATTGTGAAGATCGGTGAACCGGTTGAAGTATTGAATGAGTATCGGGAGTTCATGAAATAGAAGGTGACAGAATTGAAAACAATAGTTGAGTTGTACAATGATGATAATCGCAGACCGGAAGTTATGGAAAGGGCAGGAGAAATCCTGAAAAAGGGCGGACTTGTAGCTTTTCCGACAGAAACGGTGTACGGACTGGGTGGAGATGCTCTGAATCCTGAAGCGTCGGCCAGAATTTATGCGGCAAAGGGACGGCCATCGGATAATCCGCTGATCGTGCATATCGCAGATATGGAAGCGCTTAAAGTACTGGCATCGGAAGTTCCTGAGAAAGCCAGACTGCTGGCGGATCGTTTTTGGCCGGGACCATTGACCATGATTATGCCTAAATCAGATGCGGTGCCTTATGCAACAACAGGCGGTCTGGATAC
>OLRR01001683.1_pt1 | contig 13330 bp, 13 predicted proteins | sample 1671941 | NCBI WGS metagenome assembly OLRR01 (sample SAMEA3136628, study PRJEB25190) | human gut metagenome
CCATGCCCTGCGGCGTCTCGCCGGCTGCCCCTATAGCGGCAGCAGGTTGCTCTCGTACTCGGTCCTTCCGGCCAACACGTCGTCGTAGAAGCCCTGCTTCCAATCGATGTATTCCACGCTGGCCTCTAATTCGGCAATTTGCTCGACAAGCCTGCTGCGTTTTTCGGCCAGCATCGTTTTTCGTTGAGGAATCGATGTCTCACCTTGCAGGCATAGTGCTAGGTATTCCTTCATTTCTTCGATGCTCATGCCGCATCTCTTTAGGCAAATCAGGCTTTTCACCCATTCGACGTCGTGCTTGTCGAACACGCGACGATTGTTTTTATCGCGTTTCACGTTGGGCACGAGCCCCTGGTTACAGTAGAACTTCAGCGTTTGGTACGTCATGTCGGCTTCGCGACATACTTGCATCATCGTGAACAGGTCGCCTGTTGCTTTTGCTCGCTTGGGCGCGTGTTCGTTTTCGCTCGCGTTCGCCATCTTCACGATTCCTTCAAGTTCCAAATAACAATGCTTGACCGTTAGTAACTATCGGTTGTTATAACAGCATCAGATCAATAAAGCAAGGGGGTTGTGGTAAGGAGTCGCCGCTCCCGATACGCGAGGAAGGAATCAATATGGCAAACGACATGATGTACGTGACGCTTTCGAACGGCGTGAAGATGCCCCAGCTGGGCTACGGCGTGTACCAGGTGACGCAAGACGAGTGCGAGCGCTGCGTGCGCGACGCGCTCGAGGTAGGGTATCGCCATATCGATACGGCGCAAAGCTATTTCAACGAAGAGCAGGTGGGCTCGGCCATCGCTGCCTCGGGCATCGACCGCGGCGATATCTTCCTTACCACCAAGGTGTGGATCGAGCATTTCGGCGAGGGCTCCACGCGCGCGTCGGTCGAGGATTCGCTGCGCAAGCTGAAGACCGACTACATCGACTTGCTGCTGCTCCACCAGCCGTTCGGCGATGTGTTCGGCGCGTGGCGCGATATGGTGAAGCTCTATCAGGAAGGCAAGGTGCGCGCAATCGGCATCTCGAACTTTTACGTTGACCGCATGGTGGAGTTCTGCGAGTTCAACGAAGCGAAGCCGATGGTGAACCAAATGGAGCGCCATCCGCTGAACCAGAATGTCGAGCTGCAGAAATGGGAGACCGAGTACGGCATCGTGCCGGAAGCCTGGGCTCCCTTCGGCGAGGGTCGCGGCGGGTTGTTCGAGAACCCCGTGCTGGTTGAAATCGGCCAGGCTCATGGCAAGACCGCGGCGCAGGTGATGCTTCGTTGGAACCTGCAACGCGGTGTGGTGGTCATTCCGAAGTCGGTTCATCGTGAGCGCATGGAGCAGAACCTCGACGTGTTCGACTTCGAGCTTTCCGCCGAGGAGATGGCGCGCATCGCCGCGCTCGACACTAAAACTTCCAGCTTCTTCAGCCATGCCGACCCCGCTATGGTGCAGTGGTTTGCAAAGATGGTCGAGGAGCGCAAGCATCAGCACGATAGTGCCAAGGAGAAGAAGAGCTGGTAGGAATTACGGGAGGTTTTATGATGGATCGGATTGTTGCACGGCGCGATTTCGTGAAGATGGGCCTGTTGGCGGGTGCGACTATGACGACGGGCGGTCTTCTTTCAGCATGCGCTTCGAATGGAGAGGGCGCAGCGTCGCAGTCGGCAGATGGGCTTGGCGTTGGGTCATCGAGCGGGGCAAACCAGGCGGTGCAGGCCGACCCCGCCACGCCACCGCAACCCGTCGGGGGCAAGGTTCTTGTGGCGTACTACTCGGCGCAGGGCCATACACGTGCTGTAGCTGAGCGCATCGCGGCGGCGACGGGCGGTGACATTTTCGAGATCACGCCCGAGAATCACTATTCGGACGCCGATTTGGATTGGCGTGACGACAACAGCCGCGTGACGCGCGAACACGACGATCAAAGCCTGCGCGACATTGTGCTGTCTCAGGTCACACCCGACGCGTTTGAGGAATACGAAACGGTGTTCGTTGGTTATCCCGTCTGGTGGCAGATGGCTGCATGGCCAGTTAACCGTTTCGTGCGCGACAATGACTTCGTGCGTAAGACGGTTATCCCGTTTTGCACCTCGACCTCGTCATCGATGGGCTCAACCCGTCAGACGCTCGAGCAGCTTGCCGGTTCGGGTGAGTGGCTTGATGGTCAGCGTTTTGGCGAAAACCCGCAAGATGGCATGGTTGAAGACTGGGTCGAATCGCTGAGCATTTGATAGAGACGTTGCGTCGATTTATTATCGGATACGGAAAAGACGAAGGCAGGGCAGTTTTCTTTTGCCCAGTGATTCGCGATTGATTCGAATCACCTTCGAACAGCGCGACAATCGCCAAAACACTCGTCGCAGGTGGTTTGGCGATTGTCTCTTTTTCGCCATGCTGTCGCATGGTCGCCATAGGGTGTGATGAATGCCGAATCCGCAGAATGACGACGAATCAAAATACCTGTTCAAAGGCATAAAATACTCCGGAAGCATATGCTTCCGGAGTGGAATCATTCTCGTGTTTTGCAAGTGGCTTGATTGGCTATGACCTTCAATGGAACTTTATGAGCCATGGTGAATCATTGCAGGTGGCTTTGCAAAATTAGCCTAGGGTCACTCCCACTCGACTGAGAATTCGTGCGCTGTCGTGGGTTGTGATGCTAGCTGCGCTTTCGTAGCGCCTTATCTTAGCAATGCCCAAATTGCCTGTACCCATACGGTACTCATATGAGCGAAATTACTCGCATACTGCCTTACGGCCGAGGGGAGTGACGCTCTCGGTCTCATCCTTAAATCAAGCATGAGCACCTAATTCGACACAAGCTCCTTGGCTTTCTCCAAGCGAGTATTTAGGTCTTGCCAGTGCTTTTCATTTAGCTTCGGAACGTTCTTTACGCCCAGCTTTAAAATACGGATTTCCTCATCGTACATTTTGTACTTGTGAAACAGTATGGCTGCTTCTTTGTATAGAGCAGGAGCGTCAAAACCCCGTCCTGCAGCAATGCAAAACTGAACAAGCGCCTCATCGTCACGTCCAGCTTTCTTCAACGCAATGCCGTTGAGCTCGGCATCAAGTCCGTCGGCATCTGCTGAGATTTGCTGCTCGATGTAATCCTTGTGCTGGCGCAGAAATTGCACGATGTCTTCTTTGGTTAACGACTTCGGAGGCTCGGCGTCATGCTTAGCCATATTCATGTCAAAACGTTCAAGTTCCAGGTTGCCGACAACCTTCTTCCAATTTCGGGCGTTACCGTCTGGGAAGAGCCGATTCACCGACCAAACGTTAAACTCTCGATCGGACGTCGTGTGCTCGATGGTTTTCCTATCGTGCTTGTGCATGTAGGGTACGTAGCCGTTCGCTTCGAGTTCGTCTCTCCCCAACTCCGTGAGTTGGTATTTGGGGGTATAGGACGGTATGCAAATTTGATCTTCTGGAATATTAGATACGATTCGATCGACAAGATCTGCCTTTTTGCCAGTTGTGGGCAGGCCAGAGTTTTCGAGAATGCCTCTCAACTCTGCAACCTTCAAAGAGCTAAGCGAATGGGCTTTTGGCGCCCATTCCAAGAAGCCGTTGGCCGCGAGGTTTTCTAAAGCGTGCCCGACGTCGCGGATTCCGTACTCGAACCACCAAAAACCAGGGTAGCCACCATTTGGCTTGGGATAGCGGCCGGTCTCGCAATAGCTAAGCAGCATGATTTGAGCAGGGTAAAGCCCTCTTGCGGAGGGTATGGCCGTTCCTTTTCGCTCCTCGAAAGTGATTACCTTGGTTTGCATCATGGAATCGGGATAGGAGTAAAGGGTGTAATAACTATCTTCGCGATAATAAGGAACTTCATCGGAAGAGACAGTACTCGAATCCGCGTAAACCGTTTTTCCCCTAGAGTTACTAGCGCTTCTGTTTGTCGCCGTTGCAGTTTTCCCAAACTTGGATAGAACGTTTAATAATCCCATTATTACCTCAGTGACTGAATCTTTAGCCAACACTCTAATGGTTCAATTACAGCTCTCCGCGAGCCCTTAGATCCATTATGTTGATGCCATTGTCCCAAGTTATTTTCCACTCTTCGTATTCTTCCTGGGTGATTTCCTGGCTCTTGAGCTTGTCGCGCATTTCACCCCAATCCCTAATGAACTCGGAAAGGTTCTCGCTGTTGGGTTCGCAGCTTATGAAGTATCTGCCATGCTCTTCGTCTTTATACGGCTTCAGCCGCATGCTCTCTTCATTTTGCAAGATGACGTAACAGAACTCGTACTCATTGAGCAGCTCCGGCGCGGTCAGGTACTCGCTGCGGACGCCGAACGCCTTGGCTATGCGGTCGACAATCTCGCGCTTGGGCACGCGGTCGCCCAGCTCGTAGCTGCGGAACGCGCTCTCGGTCACAAATGACTTCTCGGCAGCTTCGCGCTGCGTCCAGCACCGCTTCAATCGCAGGTCGCGGATTCGCCTGCCTAGCAAGGACGAAGGTTCTTTCTTCTTGAGCACGGTTGAGGCCCCTCTCGCGGACTCGTAGGCCAAACGTACGCTGCGGCACCCGGCAACAGCCCGAGGTGCGCAGCGGCAATGGCGCAATTCTAACACCTCACAAGAACGTGAGCAATTTTCTGAGAATCTGTTGACATCACATAAACGTGAGGTTATGTTGACAACATCAAAGCTCACAGATACGTGAGGTCAACTTAGAGATAGGAGCAGAGATGAACGCAAAGCTTATAGGCGTGGACGAGGTGTGCGAGCAGCTGAACGTTTCCCGGGCGTACGCCTACAAGGTGATCCGAAAGCTCAACGCCGAGATGCAGGGGAACGGTTGCCTGGTGGTGCCGGGAAAGGTCAGCCGGAGCTTCTTCGAGGAGCGCTTCTTCGGCGCGGAGGGCCGCGATGCCAGCAGCAAGGCCGAGCCCGAGGCAGGCAAGGGAGGTCGAAATGTCGGTTAGCAAGGACAAAGCCCGAGGCACCTATTACGTGCAGTGCCGGTACCGCGACTGGCAGGGCAAGCAGTGCAAGAAGACCAAACGCGGTTTCACCAGCGAGCGCGCCGCCCGAAAGTGGGAGCACGAGTTCCTGCTGCGTATCGAGGGGGCGCCGACCATGACCTTCGCGGACTTCTACCGAGTCTACCGGGAGGACGTCTCCCCGCGCCTGCGCCGAAGCACCTGGAACACCAAGGCCGCGATGATAGAGACGAAAATCCTGCCCTATTTCGAGGCCAAGCCCATCAACGAGATCGCCTCGACGGACGTCATCGCCTGGGAAAACGAGCTGATGGAGCTGCGGACCAGCAACGGCCTGCCGCTCAGCCCGACCTACCTGCACAGCATCTGCAACCAGTTCTCCGCCATCATGAACCACGCGGTGAAGCACTACGGCCTTGCCTCCAACCCCATGCACAAGGTCGGCAAGCTCGGCGAGAAGAACGCCGAAGAGATGCACTTCTGGACCAAGGACGAGTACCTGCGCTTCAGCCGCGAGCTTCGAGACAAGCCCGCATCCCACATGGCGTTCGAGATCCTGTACTGGTGCGGCCTGCGCGTTGGCGAGCTACTGGCGCTCACGCCCCGGGACTTCGATTTCGCGCGCCGCACGGTGTCGGTAACGAAGTCGTACCAGCGCATCGGCCGCGAAGACGTGATTACCGCCCCGAAGACCAAGAAATCGGTGAGGACCATCGTGATGCCCGAGTTCCTGGCCGAGGAGACGCGCGACTACCTTGCCTGCCTTCGCGGCATCGCCGAGGACGAGCGGATATTCCGCCACACCAAGAGCTTCCTGCGCGAGGAGATGCGCCGCGGTTGCAAAGCGTGCGGCATGGAGCCCATCCGCATCCACGACCTGCGCCACAGCCACGTGAGCCTGCTCATCGAGCTCGGCTACTCGGCGCTGGCCATCGCCGACCGCATGGGGCACGAGAGCACCGAGGTGACCATGCGCTACGCGCACCTGTTCCCGAACAAGCAGCAGGAAATGGCTGCCGACCTTGATATACAGCGCGCGGCAAGCGCCGGATGCAACCCGATGAGAGCCCTGAAGGAGGCGAAAGACGATGAGTAGGAAGAACCTGGACGAGCACGGGCGCCTGCGCAGCAAGACGGTGTCGTTTCGCGTGTCCCCCGAAGAAGGTCAGAGGCTGGACGCGATCGTGGCCATGAGCGGCCTGACGAAGCAGGACTACATCGTGGCGCGGCTTCTGTGCCAGGAGGTGACCGTGGTGCCCAGCAGCCGCGTGCAGAAGGGCATGGAAGAGGGCATGCAGATGGTCTACTGCGAGCTTTTGCGCTTGGGAGAAGGCTACGAAGTGCAGCCCGAGGTGCTTGACGTGATTCGAATGCTCGCGGCGCTTTTCGAGGGCTTCGGCGGCGAAGGCGCCCACATCGCGCAGTGCTCGCCGCGGGACGCGCTCATGCGCATGGAGCGGGGCGATTAGCGATGTCCTACTTTGAGCGGATGGAGGAGCGGAGGCGCAGGCTGCGCGACCACGGCTTCGAGGGAGAGCCGAGCGGCGAGCAGCTCGTCGACTACGCGCTCTCGCTGGAAGACCGCCTCAACGCCGTATGCGCTGCAACGGGCCTGCGGCTTCGCCAAGATGCCCGCGGCAGATGGTTCGCCGCGGCCGAGCAGGAGGGGTCGGGGCGATGGCCGCGCTAGAGGTGCGCCTTGCAAGCGAGCTCATCCAGGAGCCGCCCGTCGAGGCCGATTGGATAATCGAGGATCTTCTGCCCCTAGGCGGGCACGTCATCGCGGGCTCGCCGAAATGCGGGAAGAGCTGGCTGTGCCTGTCCATCGGCCTGGCTGTAAGCTCGGGAAGCCCGTTCTGGGGCTTCGCCACCAAGAAGTGCGGCGTGCTCTACTTGTGCCTGGAAGACACCTACGAGCGCGTGAAGAAGCGCCTTTGAGCGCTTTCCGACGTGGCGAGCGAGCGCTTCTTCCTAAGCAACGCAGCACCGTGCCTGGGCGAAGGCCTAGTGGAGCAGGTCGGCGGATTCCTGGACGAGAACCCCGACGTGCGCCTGGTGATAGTGGACACCTTCCAGAAGGTGCGCAGGCCGAGCAGCGACAGCCTGTATGCGGCGGACTACCGCGATTTCGGGGCGCTGAAGAAGCTGGCAGATGACCATGCCGCGTGCCTTATCGCCGTGCACCACACGCGCAAGCAGGCCGACAGCGACGTGATGAACACGGTTTCCGGCACCAACGGGATCACGGGGAGCGCCGACAGCACCTGGGTTCTGTCGAGGCCCAACAGGGGCGCCGCCGACGCAACGCTTTCCATTACGGGGCGCGACGTGCAGTTCCAAGAACTGAAGCTGCGGCTTAAGGACTGCATCTGGGAGATGGTGGGCAAAACCAGCGAGGAGGAGCTCGAGGAGCGCGATATCCCCGATTGCGTCATGCGCACGCTCGACTTCATGTCGCGCGGCGTGAGCATCTGGCAGGGAACCATGAGCAACCTCATGGATGCTGCGGGGGTCGAGGGCGTGACGGTCCCCGTGCTGGGCAAGCACCTCGCACAGAACAGCGGCTTCATGCTCTCAAGGGGCGTGCGCTACGCCAAGAAGCACACGAGCGCGGGCCAGCTGGTGACGCTTCAGCGCATAGAGGGTGAAGGCGGTGAAGGGAAACCGGCTATATAGGAATCTGCCGTCATTGCCGTCATTGCCGTCACGGGGCCGTTCGCAAGAGCGGCCCCGTTTTGCATTGCGCGACGGCGGCGGAGCCGCGACTGGCGAGTGCATTGGTGCGACACTGGCAAGCGGTGACTTTTGAGCGGATATGAGCTGATCGATTAATTCAGCAAGTAGCCTATGCCGTCGGACAAATCCTCGGCATAGGAGGACGGCGGCGTCCATTGAGCACCCGTTTGCGGGGGGGTCCCGCGCCCCTAGGCTCGCTTCCCGTGCGTTTCGCACAAGCCGCAATAACCGGAGCGCCACCTGTGTGGTTTAGATTTCTGAATTGGCGTTTGGCGGTTGCTATTTCCGTGAGTGCATTATGAGTGCACAATAAAGAGTGCCAGCAATCTAAGGTATCCTTGTGAGTACGGATTTTAGAGATAGTTGGTAAAAGCGCTGGTGAACCGCACGTTATCGTGCGCTTTGGCAACAAAGCTAATCGCTTGGCTATTATAATTTCGCTCAAACCGCAGTTCGGACAATAAGTCGAAAGGCCTTCGGAACTCTATCCGAAGGCCTTTCGCGTTACATGAGAATCATTGGCTTAGAGGTATTTCAGCGAATCCAGAAGCATCAAAATGCATCAAAACTCACGCCAAAACAACCTCACGATAATGTGCGTAACTATTCAAACTCGATCGTTGCAGGCGGTTTGGACGTGATGTCGTAGGCCACACGATTGATGCCGTTCACTTCCCCGACAATCCTCGTCGAGATCTTGCCGAGCACCTCGTACGGCAGCTTCGCCCAGTCCGCCGTCATCGCGTCCTGGCTCTCCACCGCGCGCACGATGATCGGGTGCTGGTACGTGCGCTCGTCGCCCATGACGCCAACGCTTCTCACATCGGGCAGCACGGCAAAGTACTGCCAGGCAGAATGCTCGCTGTTGCGCGTGCCCGTCTCCTCGAACAGACGCTCGTTGTACGCGTCGATCTCCTCGCGCACGATCGCATCCGCTTCTTTCAGCATCTCGATCTTCTCGGCATCCACCGCGCCGATGATGCGGATCGCGAGGCCCGGGCCCGGGAAGGGCTGGCGGTACACGATGTGGTCGGGCAGCCCCAGAACGGTGCCCAGCGCGCGGACCTCATCCTTGAAGAAGTGGTCAAGCGGCTCGATCAGGTCGAAGTGCACGCCTTCGGGGAACGGGATCAGGTTGTGGTGGCTTTTGATCGTACTCGCCTTGCCACCCGTCTTGCGCGCGCCCGACTCGATGATGTCGGGATAAATCGTGCCCTGGGCCAAGAACTCGACGCCATCCAAATCCTGGGCGATGGCAAAGAACTCCTTCCAGAACTGCGTCCCGATGATCTGGCGCTTCTTCTCGGGCTCGGTCACGCCCTCGAGCAGCTTGAGATAGCGCTCCTCGGCGTGCACGTGCACGAAGTCGACGTCAAACTGTTTGGTGAAGACTTCCTCGACCTGCTCGGGCTCGTCCTTTCGAAGAAGCCCATGGTTGACGAAGACGCAGGTGAGCTGCTTGCCGATCGCCCTTGCGCACAGCGCGGCGACAACCGATGAGTCCACGCCTCCGGAAAGCCCCAAGATGACGCGCTTGTCCCCTACCTTCTCGCGGATCTCTGCAACCTTCTGCTCGACGATGTTGTCCATCTTCCAAGTTGCCTGCAGTCCGCAGATGTCGAACAGGAAGTTCTCCAGCATGCGCTTGCCGTTCTTGGTATGCCGCACCTCGGGGTGAAACTGCGTCGCAAAAAACTTGCGCTCGGCGTTTTCCATCGAGGCGACCGGGCAGTTTGCCGTCGTAGAAGTAATGACGAACCCCTCGGGTACCTCGGAGACCGCATCGCGGTGGCTCATCCACACAGTCTGCTCGTCGGGTGTGCCGTCGAGCAGCTGCGATGTGCCAGTTCGCGTGATGTCGGTATGCCCGTACTCGCCCTTGTCGGTGTGGCCGACCTTTCCCCCCAGCGTGACGGCCATGATCTGCTGGCCATAGCAGAAGCCGAGTACGGGCACGCCCAGCTCGAACACCTTCGGGTCAACTGACGGCGCGTCGTCCGCGTACACGCTCGCGGGGCCGCCCGACAAGATGATCGCAGACGGGTTGGCCGCCTTCATCTCGTCGGCGGACGCATCGCAAGAGACAATCTCGGAATAGACGCCCAGGTCACGCACGCGACGGGCAATGAGCTGGCCGTACTGGGCGCCAAAGTCGACTACGAGAACCTTCTGGTCTTGTGCAGTGGAGTTCGCCATCGTGTTACTCTCCCCTATTTGGAAACGTTGAACTTGAAGTGCATGACGTCGCCATCTTCGACGACGTAGTCCTTGCCCTCTTGGCGTAGGCGACCGTGCTCGCGGCAGCCGGCCTCTCCGCCGTACTTGATGTAGTCGTCGTACGACGCCGTCTCGGCCTTGATGAAGCCCTTCTCGAAGTCAGTGTGAATGACGCCTGCGGCCTGAGGTGCTTTGGCGCCGATCGGAATCGTCCACGCCTTGACCTCCATCTCGCCCGCCGTGAAGAACGACTGCAGACCAAGCAGCTTGTACGCGGCCTTCGCCAGACGCGCCAGACCCGATTCCTCGAGGCCCAGGTCGGCGAGGAACTCCGCCTTCTCGTCATCGTCGAGCTCGGCGAGCTCTGCTTCGACCTGCGCGCAGATCGGCAGCGGCTTGACGCCGTCGATTTCTTCGAAATCTGCTGTGACCTGGTCTTCGTCGACATTCGCGAGGTACATGACCGGCTTCATGGTAAGCAGGTGCAAGTCATACAGCAGCTCGCGCTCCTCGTCGGTCATCTCCATGAGGCGCGCAGGATTGCCCTCGTTGAGCCAGTCCCCCATGCGCTTGGCGATCTCGTACTTGGGCACGTTGACCTTGTCGCGTTTGGAGTCCTTCTCAAGGCGCGGCAGCGCGTGCTCGAGCGTCGCAAGATCCGCCAAGACAAGCTCGGTGCGAATCGTCTCGACGTCGGAGATGGGGTCGTGGCTGCTCTCGTGGCGGATGACGTCCGGATCGCTGAAGTAGCGGACAACCTCGCAGATAGCATCGGTCTCGCGAATGTTCGCCAAGAACTGGTTGCCCAGCCCCTCGCCTTCGCTCGCGCCCTTGACAAGGCCGGCGATGTCGACGAATTCGACAGTGGCCGGGACAATACGGCCCGGATGGACGATCTCTGCGAGTTTGCCCAGGCGCTCATCGGGGACAGGCACGATGCCGACGTTGGGGTCGATGGTTGCGAACGGATAGTTTGCTGCAAGACCTGTCTGGTCCGTCAGCGCAGTGAACAGAGTCGACTTGCCGACGTTCGGCAGGCCGACAATGCCAATGGAAAGCGACATACGAGCTTGCTCCTCTTTCGAAACGAAATCTTCGCCACAAGAAACGAACAGCGGGGTGCATCGCGCCTGCCCCGCCATCGCGCCTGAACGGCTAATTTATGCTGTCGTGATGGTAATGCAAAAGCGCCCGTTCGTCTATTTGGCGACCGCCGCGCGACCACCGGAGTCGAGCTCCGTGTCAAAGCTCACAGACGTGCCGGAAAGCTTCTTCGAAAACCCGTTGAGCTTGCTTACCACGGCACTCCCCCGCTCTCCGGTGAGCGGCGTTGGCTGGTAGTTGTTGATGGACGAGCTGCTGGACACCGAGCACGGGATGATGTCCACCTGCGCCTTCGTGGCGTCGTCCATGACGAGCTGGCCGTCTTTGAACGTGAAGGTCTGCTGGTACATCATCGTGTCGAAGTCGGCGGGATGGGTGTTGCCGCCAAAGCAGAAATTGCCCATCGAGTAGCAGATGTAGCGGTTCTTGTAATACTCGACGCCCTGCAGCACATGCGGGTGCCCGCCGATCACCAGGTCGCACCCGGCATCGATTGCCGCATGTGCCAGCGAGACCTGCTCGCTCTCGGGCACGTTCTCACCCTCGATGCCCCAGTGGAACATGCCGATGATGAGCTGGCAGCCCTCGCCTTGCAGCGACTTGATGTCGCTTTGCGTGAGCGTCGTCGCCTTGTCCGTCCCGTCGAGCTGGCAGATGCCGAACAGGCCGACCTTGATGCCGTTGACCTCGTAGGTGGCCGTGCGGTCGTAGCCGAAGTTGGTGATGTTTGCCGCCGTAAGGTTCTTCTTCGTGTCGTCGAAGCCCTGCTGGCCATAGTCGAACGAATGGTTATTGGCCACGTTGACCGCTTCGACGCTGCCGGCTTTGAGAATGCCCGCATACGAGGCGGGCGCCTTGAAGTTGAAAGCCTTTTGCTGGATGTCGTTGCTCTCGGTGAGCGTTCCCTCGAAGTTGCCGATGGTGAGGTCGTCGGCGCTCAGCACGGGTGCCACGTTCTGGAAGAAGTAGCCCTCCGATGTGTCGTTGTACTTGGTGACGAAGTTGGTCGAGGTGTCGAAGTCGGAATCCGTTCCGAGCGTGCAATCGCCTATTGCCGTGATCGTGAACGAGGTGTCGAGCCCCGCCTGATACGTGCCGTTGGCGTCGCTGCGCGTCAGGTCCTGCACCGAAGCCTGATCGTCTTGCTGCTCTTGCGTGGCTTCCTGCTGCTGATCTTGGGGCTGTTCGCTCGCGCTCAAGAACGGCAGGCCACCGCAGGCAAACTGCCAGACGCACGCGACGACGATGAGCACGATGGCAAGCGCGAGCACGACCTTGGGCCAGGTCTTGCGCTGCTTGCCGTAGATCATGGTGCTGCGGTTGCTGCGCCTGCCGCCCGTCGAATACCCAGAGTTATACAGGCCATGCGCGTCTCCGCCGTAGAGCTGGTAGCCGGCGTGCCTGCCGTTTGCCCCGCGTGCGTTGCGGTTGCCCTGCTGGGAGCTCCCTCGTGGATAGCCGCTGCGGCGATTGTTCTGTCCCATATCTGCATCCTCGCCTCGAGTCGAGAAGTCATCTTTCGAGAGACATTCTACACGAGCGCTACGACACGTTTCGGATAAACGAAGGGAGACCAGCTATATGAAGTCAAGGGCTAAACCGTAGGTTTTCGAGAACAGCAAATTATCCGAACGTTGCATCTTGAGAACCGAATATCGAATGCTTTCGGGCATGGCGAAGCGGGCGACGAGGCCGCCTGCGAAGAATCCGGCATGGACCGCCCTATTCCCTCCCCGGGTCGTACGGGACCTGGTCGCGCATCACCGCGAACACGATGTGGCACAGCTTCCTCGCCACGGCCGTGACGGCCACGCGGTGGGGCTTGCCCTCGGCGCGCTTCTTGTCGTAGAAGGCGCGCAGCCCCGGGTCGTACTGCCTGGCGCGGTTGGCCGCCAGCCACAAAGCGCGGCGAAGGTACGGCGAGCCGTGCTTGGTTATGGGGCCGCCGCCGCTGTCGAACTGCCCGGACTGGCTCACCGACGAGTTCAGTCCGGCGTAGCTCACCAGGGCGGACGCGTTTCGGAAGCGCGACACGTCGCCTATCTCCGAGACGATCTGGGCGCCCGTGGCGTATGACACCCCGGGTATCGTGAGCACGAGCGGCTCGACCTCGTCGAGCAGGGCCCTCACCCTCGCCTCGACCTTCGCGCACTCCGAATCGGCGAACTCGATCTGCCTTATCAGGGACTTGACCTGGAACGAGGCCGCCTCCTGGCCGAGCCTCACGCCGATCGACGACCTGGCCGCGGCCTTGATCCTTGCGGCGTAGCCGGCCGACTTTCCGCCGCGCCTGGACGCCTCGGCGATGTCGCGGGCGAGCGAGTC
>OLRR01001688.1_pt1 | contig 13300 bp, 18 predicted proteins | sample 1671941 | NCBI WGS metagenome assembly OLRR01 (sample SAMEA3136628, study PRJEB25190) | human gut metagenome
TATGGCGTTTGCAAGGGATGTAAGTGATGAAGTGGTTTTTGTCGATAAGGGCGAAATACTTGCGCATGGAAGCTACGATGAATTAACACAACTGGAAAATGAAAGAATTAAACAATTTTTAAGCTTTTTTAAAGATTAAGTCTGTAATACTCAGTAATATATTTACAAAGGTAAAACAATTACTGAGTGTTACTTTATGGAGGAATAACTATGATGAAAAAAATATTTGAGGTACAGAAACCAATTATTGGAATGATTCATTTAAAACCATTGCCAGGCTCACCAAATTATGACAAAAATAAATTTGATATGAATGCAATCGTAAAATATGCAGTAGAAGAAGCTAAGATTTTAGAACAGGCAGGCGTGAATGGATTACAAATAGAAAATTATTGGGATATTCCTTTTGTAAAAGGCGAAGAAATAGGATATGAAACTTGTGCTGCTATGACAGCGGCAGCTTGTGCAGTAAAAAATTCAGTTAATATACCTATTGGAATAAACGTTCATATGAATGGTGGAAAGGCAGCAATGGCAATTGCGTGTGCATCTGGAGCTAAATGGATTCGAGTTTTTGAATTTGTAAGTGCTTATGTATCTTACACAGGATTAACAGAAGGAATTGGTGGAGAACTGGCCAGATACAGAAAAATGTTGGATGCAAAAGATATACAGTTGCTTTGTGATGTCAATGTAAAGCATGGGAGCCATTTTATAGTACATGATCGTACAGTGAATGAACTAGCTATTGATGCGCAAGAACAAGGAGCTGATGGAATAATAATTACTGGATTTAGTACAGGAATAGCACCTACAAAAGAGAAGGTTATAGAAGCCAAAAATGGAATTCATTTACCGATAATTTTGGGAAGTGGTATTAATAAGAGTAATGCTGCTGAATTGTTACAGGCATCAGATGGAGCAATTGTAGGAAGTAGTTTTAAAGCGGAGGGAAAAATTGATAATATAGTTGATTTTCAAAGAACTAGAGATTTCATGAAAGAGGTGGAGAAAATTAGACAGGAGGGCTAATTTAATGGTGGTAAATAAAACTTTTGGGAAAATTTTTTGCATGGGATCAATTATTATGGACGTTTCAATTAAGTGCAAAGAATTTCCTCTTGTTGGTGAAACTGTTTATACCCCGTATTTTTATGAGATTTCACCTGGAGGAAAAGGTGGAAATCAAGCAACTGCTGCTGCTCGTATGGGCGGAAATGTTAGGATATTAGGAAGAATTTCGGATGATACTTATGGCAATGAATTGAAAATAAATATGCAGAAAAATGGAATAGATATTTCAAAATTACGAATTGATTCGAATGAAAAATCGGGAGTTGCGTTTGTTTGGATTAATGAAGCTGGAGATAATAGAATTATATGTTCGCCAGCGGTAAATAAGAAGTTATCAATAGAGGATATTGATAATGGATTAGTGGATTTTGAAGCGGGAGATATTTTACTTGCTACATTAGAATCTGATTTAGAATTATTGAAATATACATTTGAAAAAGTGAAAGAAAAGTCTGGAATTATTATTTTAGATCCTTCAGCAGATAAAAAAAATGAAACTTATTTATCAATTATGGGAATGGTTGACATTATAAAACCAAATGAAATTGAAGCAGAGATGTTGACAGGGATAACAATCAACGACGAGGATGAAGCAAAAAAAGCATTGGAAGTTTTAAATAAAATGGGAATAAAGTACCCGATAATATCATTGGGGGCAAAAGGTATTGTTTATATGAAAAATAATAAAGTTTTTCATGAACAAGGTATTCCAGTGAATGCAATAGATACTACAGCGGCGGGCGATACTTTTATTGGTACATTGGCATGTGAGATTTCTAAAAGAAAAAATTTAGATGATGCAGTAAAGATTGCCAATAAGGCAGCCGCTATATGTGTCCAGCGGATGGGAGCACAAAAAGCTATTCCTTATGCAACAGAAATATAATTACAAACAATACCAACAAATCAGTTCTACTTAATAATAATTCGCTTGAAAAATAATAAGAATATTCGTAAAATAATATTAAAAGAATAGAAACGAGAAAATACTAATGGAAGATAAGAAATTTGAATTATTTTATGATGTTATGAAAGAAATGGATAAGGCATATGATTTGATGGTAGAATATGATTCCTTACCGCACAATTATGGAAATTATGTATTATATCAAGTCGAATCGCATATGATTGATTGCATAGGAAGAAATGCAGGTATTACAATTACTGAATTAGCAGATGATTTTGGGAAAACTAGGAGTGCTTGTTCACAAATGGTAAAAAAACTTCGTGATAAAGGTTGGGTTGAACAAGTTAGAAATAAAGAAAATAATAGGGTATATAATTTATTTTTAACAGAAGAAGGAATGAGCATTTTTAGGAACCATGCTCAATTTGAATACCAGTGTTATAAGCGTGGATTTGAAGGGTTGAAATCATTTACTTATGAAGAATTGGAAATTTATTTAGCAATTCAAAGGAAAATTAATGAATCGTTTCAAAGAGATGTAGAAGAAAGTTATGATTATTTTGAAACAGATGAAAAATAATATGTCAAGAGACGAGGGAGATTCAACCGAATCTCCCTCATTTTGACTTTATAAAACAGTCTACGCAATTGCTTTGAAAGATGAGAACTAACAGCAGTCATTGCCACAGCCACATCCGCCGCAGCCATTTCCAAGTCCACCGCAGCAGATGAGTAATAAGATGATCCACAGGCAACTGTCATTGCCATATCCGCCACAGCCATTGCCACATCCGCCACAGCAGATGAGTAATAAGATGATCCACAGGCAGCTATTATTTGCAAATCCGCAATCATTACCGCATCCGCAGCCATTTCCTCTTCTTCCGTCATCGCATCCACAGCCACAGTTTGTTGCGCTTAAATCGCTCATGTCAATTCCTCCGCATAAAGAATATTTACACTATATCCTATGTCTGCGGAGAAAATGTGTGAATAAATCCAGCTGTTAATAACGCAATAACTTCTTCACAGAATGCTGATAGCGGTAAGCCCGGTTCTGCAGTTTTAACTTTTCAATTTTGTTCATATCATTCTTTTCATGCTCGTCATAAAGCTTCAGAAGATATGCAAGATTATAATTCCGGTTCTGATACCATTTGAACAGAAGCCAGTTCATAATATCCGGATACCAGTAGCGCTCCGGAATTTTTGCTTCGCGCAGCAGAATGATATGATGCAGTGCCTTGACAGCCAGTTCGCCAAGCACGGTCGAGTTGTTTTTCTGATGAAACAGGGCATTGCTTTGCTCGATGATATCATATAAGGCACCGGCTGCTTTCCAGTAAGTTACAAATGTAGGATGATCTGGGTCTTCAACTTCTTCAGATTCTTCATAGAGATTAAATGTCTGCATTTTCGAAGGACGGTTTCCGCGGATTTCCCGGTCATATTCGGCACGCTTTACCGGATCGGAAAGAACAAGGTAAGCCTCCAGAATTTCCTGCATCTTATCAGTTGTATCAATTCCGTTCCTCATATTGACGTCCGGGTGATAACGCTTGGCCAGTTTATTTTTAGCCAGTGTAATCTCCTGCGCGGACGCCTTTACGGAAACTTCAAGTATATCATAATAGTTTTTGGATTCCATAAATTTCCTCCCCTTATGGTGTCACTATTTACTCCCCAGTAATTAGCAAGAATATCATACGACAAATGCGTGAAGAAATCAATTTCTATTTCGTCGAATATTCTATTTTTAAAGGAAATATTTTGGAGAGACATTTATGGATCGTGTAAAAAAGATGGTGCATTATTGGTGTGATGATATAAAAAAAGCAGGGATTACCGGAAAAGGGGTGACGGTTGCGGTTCTGGATACCGGACTTGCGCCGCATCCGGATTTTAAGAGCAGGGTTGTCGGCTGGCGGGACTGTATATATAGGAAAGAAAAATGTTATGATGATAATGGACATGGAACTCATGTGGCAGGGATCTTAGGTGGAAGTGGACAGATGTCCGGTGGGATTCTGTCCGGAATTGCTCCGCTTTGTCGCTTTGTTATTGTAAAAGTGTTGGATCAAAAAGGGGAGGCAAATGTAGCGAGTATTCTTGCAGGTCTTAAGTGGGTGGAAATGAATCACAGAAAATATAAGATACGGATTGTGAATCTGTCAGCAGGAGCTGGGGAAAATCTGGAGCCCGGGAAAGAAAAAATGTTGATCGAAGCTGTAGAACATCTCTGGGACTTGGGTCTGGTTGTTGTGGTGTCATCGGGAAATAACGGACCGGGAGAAGGAACCATTGCAATTCCGGGAAACAGTCGTAAAGTGATTACGGTCGGTGCTGTAAAAACAGAAAAAGCAGAGAAGGGGAGCTGTTCGGGAGCCGGTCCTACGAAAGAATGTGTAGTGAAACCGGACGTAATAGCACCGGGATACCAGATCATTTCCTGCAACAGTCAGATACACGGAAAGAAAGATGCGTATACGGTAAAAAGCGGAAGTTCCATGGCGACCCCGGTCGTGTCCGGTGCTGTTGCTTTATTGATGGAAAAATATCCGAGGATTACCAATGTAGAGGTGAAATTAAGACTCAGGGAGACGTGCATACATTTACCCGGAGCAGGCGAACAGGGGTGGGGGATGCTGAATATCCGCGATTTTCTGAAACTTTAGAAGTCTAAAGAGGAAGGAATAGGGATTGTATGCGAGAAAATACAATAAAAATATAAGTGTAAAGAAAAAATACTTGACACCATGAGGCGTATCGTGTATGATAACACAGGTGATAAATGTGAATGAGATTCTAAAACAGGCTCTTCTGTTTGATTTCTATGGAGAATTACTGACAGATCATCAGAAAGAGATATACGGACAGTTTCTATTAGAGGATCTCTCCCTTGGGGAGATTGCCAGGGATGCCGGTATCAGCAGACAGGGAGTACATGATATTGTAAAGCGTTGTGAACAGGCACTGGCAGGATATGAAGAAAAGCTTCATCTTGTTGAGAAGTTCATGACCGTGAAGAATAAAGTAAAACAGATTGATGAATTGCTGGATGAGTATGAGAAAGAACGCAGGGAAGATATTTTAAGCGGAATTCGAATCTTGTCCGGAGAAATCATAGAGGAGTTATAGTATGGCGTTTGACAGTCTGACAGAAAAACTGCAGAATGTATTTAAGAATCTTAGAAGTAAAGGAAGACTTACGGAAGCAGATGTGCAGGAAGCGTTAAAGGAGATTAAGCGTGCGCTTCTGGCGGCAGATGTAAACTTCAAGGTTGTAAAGGATTTTATTAAGACTGTTCAGGAAAGAGCGGTCGGCCAGGATGTTATGAATGGTCTGAATCCGGGTCAGATGGTAATTAAGATTGTAAATGAAGAACTTTGTAATCTGATGGGATCTGAGACAACCGAGATCAAGCTTCAGCCGGGAAGTGCCATTACAGTGATTATGATGGCAGGTCTTCAGGGAGCAGGTAAGACGACTACAACAGCAAAGCTTGCCGGGAAGTTTAAGTTAAAAGGCAAGAAACCGCTTTTGGTTGCCTGCGATGTTTATCGTCCTGCAGCAATTAAGCAGTTACAGATCAACGGGGAAAAGCAGGGTGTGGAAGTATTTACCATGGGTGACAACCATAAACCGGCGAATATTGCAAAGGCTGCAATTGAGCATGCCCAGAAGAATGGCAATAATCTGGTGATCCTTGATACGGCAGGACGTCTTCATATCGATGAAGATATGATGGCTGAGCTGGAAGAGATTAAGAATACTGTTACTGTACATCAGACAATTCTTGTTATTGATGCTATGACCGGACAGGATGCGGTCAATGTGGCAAAAGAATTTGACGAAAAGATTGGTGTAGACGGTGTGATCGTGACCAAACTGGACGGTGACACAAGAGGTGGTGCTGCGTTATCCGTTAAGGCAGTAACCGGAAAACCGATTCTGTATGTCGGTATGGGCGAGAAGCTTTCTGATCTGGAGCAATTTTATCCGGATCGTATGGCAAACCGGATTCTCGGTATGGGAGATGTCTTATCTCTGATCGAGAAGGCGGAGGCAGAACTTGACATTGACGAGGACAAAGCAAAAGAGATGTCCAAGAAGATGAAAAAAGCCCAGTTTGATTTTGATGATTATCTTGAGAGCATCAAGCAGATGAAGAAGCTTGGAGGACTTGGAAATATCATGAACATGTTGCCGGGACTTGGCGGTATGGGAATGGGCAAGATGAAAGGTCTTGGCGATGAGCAGATGGATGAAGCAGAAAAAGGTATGGCACGTATGGAAGCTATGATCCATTCCATGACACCGGCTGAGAGAAGAGATCCGGATCTTTTAAATCCATCAAGAAAGCACAGAATCGCAAAAGGAGCAGGTGTAGACATCAGTGAAGTGAACCGTATGATTAAGCAGTTCAACGAAGCAAAGAAGATGATGAAGACATTTGCAAAACCAGGCAAAAAAGGCAAGTTCAAGTTGCCTTTCTAAAAATGGTATATGGTGCAAGGCACTTTATATAAATAAAACTATTAAAAATAAATATTTTCATTTATGGAGGAAAAGAACAATGGCAGTAAAAATCAGATTAAGAAGAATGGGACAGAAGAAAGCACCTTTTTATAGAATCGTAGTAGCAGATTCCAGAGCCCCAAGAGATGGAAAGTTCATCGAGGAGATTGGAACATATGATCCAAACCTTGAGCCAAGCGGAATTTCTGTAGATGAGGAAGCAGCTAAGAGATGGTTAAATACAGGAGCTCAGCCGACAGAGGTTGTAGGAAAGATCTTTAAAGCAGCTGGAATTGAGAAATAGATAATTCGTGCCTGGAGGTACAAAGATGAAAGAGTTAGTTGAAGTTATTGCAAAAGCTCTTGTCGATGATCCGGAAAGCGTAACGGTAAACGAACGCACGGAGAAGAAGACAACTATCCTGGAAGTACGTGTTGCAGATTCTGATATGGGGAAAGTAATCGGAAAACAGGGACGTATTGCCAAGGCTATCCGTTCAGTAGTAAAAGCAGCGGCAGCGAAGGAAGACAAGAAAGTGATTGTAGATATTCTGGATTAATCAGGATGGATATAGGGACAGACCGGGTTTTACCAGGCCTGTCTCTCTTTATGAAGAAAGAAATGTGTCCGCCAGAACAGTGAAAGTTCTTCGGACGTTACCAGATATAGATATATACGAATTGATTCGAAAAAGCGGAGGAATGTATGGAACAGTTATTGCAGGTAGGTGTCATCACACAGCCACACGGGGTGCGCGGAGAAGTGAAAGTCTTTCCGACTACAGATGATCCGGTAAGATTTAAGAAACTGAAAAAAGTAATTCTGGATACGGGAAAAGAAAAGCTGAATCTGGAAGTGGAACATGTGAAGTTTTTTAAGCAGTTCGTTATTGTTAAATTTAAAGAATTTGACAATATTAATGATATTGAGCGTTATAAACGCTGTCCGTTGCTCGTGACGAGAGAAAATGCTGTGCCGCTGGAAGAAGATGAGTATTTTGTTGCAGACATGATCGGCATGAAAGTTATAACAGAAGATGGAACAGAATTCGGAACACTGAGTGACGTGATGGAAACAGGGGCGAATGATGTCTATGTGATTGATTCAAAGGAGCATGGAGAGGTTCTTATGCCTGCAATTAAAGAATGTGTTCTGAACGTAGATATGGAAAGTGGGATCATTACTGTTCATCTGATGAGTGGTCTGATTTAAGGAGTGTAATCATGCAGTTTTATATTATGACATTATTTCCGGACATGGTGATGGACGGTCTGAATACAAGTATTATCGGACGTGCCATGGATAAAGGACTTTTGGATATAGAAGCGGTAAATATCAGAGACTATGCATTTAACAAACACAACAGCGTAGATGATTATCCTTATGGTGGGGGAGCAGGTATGCTGATGCAGGCAGAGCCTGTGTATCAGTGCTATGAGGCTGTGAAAAAGAAAATAGAAACGAAAGCTTTGCTAAGCGATCCGGGTACCAGGAAAAGCCCGCGTGTGATTTATCTGTCTCCACAGGGAAAGACATTTAACCAGACGATGGCAGAGGAATTTGCCCAGGAAGAAGATCTGGTATTTTTGTGCGGACATTATGAAGGAATTGATGAACGGGTATTAAATGAAGTTGTCACAGACTATGTGTCGATTGGAGACTATGTTCTGACTGGCGGAGAGCTTCCGGCTATGATTATGATCGATGCGATTTCCAGACTGGTGCCGGGGGTTCTGCATAATGATGTATCTGCCGAATTTGAGAGTTTTCAGGACAATCTCCTGGAATATCCGCAGTATTCCAGACCGGAGATCTGGCATGATAAGCAGGTACCGGCCATACTTTTGTCCGGTCATCATGCGAATATAGAAAAATGGCGCAGAGAGCAGTCTGTGATCCGCACAGCAAAGAACCGTCCGGATCTGATTGAAAAAGCCAAACTGACAAAAGAAGAGCAGAAGCTGGCGAAAGAAATTATGCTTGAAGCTACAGAACAGTAGAATTTAGAAAACTGTCAATTTACAATCTGGAAAGATTAAAAACATTGAATGGATTGCCGGAAAAATAAATGAAAAAATAAAATTAAAAACTTCTTGCAACATAAAGAAGTTTGTGATAAAATATAGCATGTTGTGAAGAAAAACGAGATGGTCCTCTGGTACATTTTGTATTAAGAACGTCCAATTAAACAAGGAGGTCACACAGATGAACGATATTATTAAGAATATTGAGGCAGCTCAGTTAAAAGAGCAGGCTCCAGAATTCAGAGTTGGAGATACTGTAAAGGTTTACGGTAAGATTAAAGAGGGTAACCGTGAGAGAATTCAGATCTTTGAAGGAACTGTTCTTAAGAGACAGGGTGGCGGTTCAAGAGAGACATTTACAGTTAGAAAGACATCTAACGGAATCGGTGTTGAGAAGACATGGCCAGTTCACTCACCTAACGTAGAGAAGGTTGAAGTAGTAAGAAGAGGTAAAGTAAGAAGAGCTAAACTTAACTACTTAAGAGACCGCGTTGGTAAGAAAGCTAAAGTTAAAGAGCTGGTAAAATAATTAAACGAAGAGAACAGAGTAAAAAAGGACAACTACATACATGTAATTGTCCTTTTTCTGATATAGGGATAAATCTATGAAAAAAAGTTCGATAAGGGGTAATTTTACGGGCAGAGAGAATGCCAGAAAAAGGGCGGCAAAGAAACGCCGGAAACAGCGGGAAGCTAAGAGAAGAAAACTTTTAAGACAGCAGAAGAGAATGCAGCAGCCGACAAAGAAAAAAGTTGTAAAGCTGTTAAGAAGCATAGACTGGTCTTTAATCCCAGTTATTGGAAAGTGGATTTTTCAGATTGCATTGACAATACTGATCGCATTTGTGTGTGTATGGTATTTCGGACAGCGTGTGAGTGTTGTCGGAGATTCCATGAAGCCGGTTCTTGAAAACGGGGATATTGTGCTCGCCAACCGGATTGTGTATAATGCAAGCAAGCCGAAGCGTGGCGATGTCATTATATTTAAACCAAAGGGAAATGAAAATTCCCATTATTATATTAAGCGGATCATTGCTCTTCCGGGAGAGAGCGTGGAGATTGTCGAAAATTCAGTCTACATCAATGGTGAAAAGCTGCAAGAAGATTATGAGACTTCCAAGATTGATGATGTAGGCATTGTAAATGAAAAGATAAAATTAGGCAGTGATGAATATTTTGTTCTTGGTGACGACAGGCAGAACAGTGAAGACAGCCGTAATGCCAATGTAGGAAATGTGAAATACAGCTACATTTACGGAAAAGCCTGGTTTGTCATCTCGCCAAAAACACACTTTGGATTTGTAAAGGAGTAGAAATATGCATTTTCAGTGGTATCCGGGTCATATGACAAAAGCAAAGCGTATGATGCAGGAAAATATTAAATTGATTGATTTGATTATTGAGCTTGTAGATGCCAGGGTTCCGTTATCCAGCAGGAATCCGGATATTGATGAGCTTGGTAAGAATAAAGCGAGACTGATCATTTTGAATAAATCAGATCTGGCAGAGGAAAGATGGAATGAGGCATGGACCGAATATTTTAAGAAAAAAGGATTCCATGTTGTGAAAGTAAATTCAAGAAAAGGTGGCGGAGTAAAATCCGTACAAAGCGTGATCCAGGAGGCATGTAAGGCGAAGATCGAGCGCGACAGAAAGCGTGGGATTCTGAACCGTCCGGTTCGTGCCATGGTCGTTGGAATTCCGAATGTAGGAAAGTCTACCTTTATTAATTCACTTGCCGGAAAAGCAGCCGCTAAAACCGGTAACAAGCCAGGTGTAACGAAAGGAAAACAATGGATCCGCCTGAACAAACAGGTAGAGCTTCTGGATACACCGGGAATTCTTTGGCCAAAATTCGAAGATCAGACAGTAGGATTGCGGCTTGCGCTGATCGGTTCGATTAAGGATGAAGTGTTACAGACAGAAGAGCTGGCAGCAGAGCTGATCCGTTTTCTGGCAGCAAATTATCCGGGTGTACTGGAGAATAAGTATACCATTACAGCTGCCCCAGACCCATATGTAATGCTTGGACGTATTGCAGAAAGCAGACATTGCCTTGTCCGTGGAAATGAACTGGATACGGAGAAGGCAGCCATGCTTTTGATGGATGATTTCCGGGAAGGAAAGCTTGGACGACTTACGCTTGAGTATCCACAGACAGAAGAAGCGTAAAGGTAAATAGAAATCAGAAAGGGGAACTTACTTTCTATGTCAAGAAGACGAAGAAGGAGAGAGCCGGGAATTATAAGAGAGATATTAGGGTGGATTTTTTATATTATAGTCATTCTTGTCTTAACATATGTCATTATTACTTATGTGGGACAAAGAACAAGTGTCAGCGGGTCATCCATGGAGACGACCCTAAGCGATGGAGATCAGCTTCTGGTGGACAAGCTGTCTTACCGGTTCCAAGATCCGAAACGTTTTGATATTATTGTATTTCCATATCAGTATGAGGAAAATACTTACTATATAAAACGTATTATCGGGCTGCCGGGAGAGACGGTACAGGTAGTAGACGGTTATGTCTATATCAATGGCAGCCGCTTGGAATCAGACATTTATGGAAATGAACTGATGGACGATCCGATGGCGGCATCGCAGCCAATTACCCTTGGAGAAGATGAATATTTTGTACTTGGCGATAACCGGAATCACAGTCAGGACAGCCGTGACCCGAGTGTAGGAGAAGTGAAGAAAGATACGATTATGGGAAAAGCGTGGGTGCGTATCTATCCATTTGGCAAGATGGGAGTGATCAGGCATGAATAAGCGGGAAGAAGAAAAGCTGAAAAAACAGAAGGAACGTCTGGAAAAAGAGATTGCAAGAACAAAAGCAATGAGCACATTTGAAGAAGAATACAAGGATTATCCGTATATTTGCGGGATTGATGAGGTCGGACGAGGACCGTTGGCAGGTCCGGTCGTGGCAGGAGCTGTGATTCTGCCCAAAGATGATATGATCCTGTATCTGAATGATTCAAAAAAGCTGTCCGAAAAAAAGCGTGAAATGCTGTATGACGAGATCATGAACCGCGCGGTAGCAACGGGGATTGGTATGGCAAGTCCTGCGAGAATTGATGAAATTAATATTTTGCAGGCCACTTATGAAGCAATGCGTATGGCAATTGATAATCTGAAAGTGCGTCCGGACATTTTGTTAAATGATGCGGTGACGATTCCACAGGTAGACATTTTGCAGGTGCCGATCATCAAAGGTGACGCGAAAAGCATTTCTATCGCGGCAGCGAGTATTATTGCAAAAGTGACGAGAGACCGGCTGATGGTGGAATATGACAAGGTACTGCCGGGGTATGATTTTGCAAGTAATAAAGGATATGGAACGAAAGCGCATATTGCAGGGTTAAAAGAACTGGGACCGACACCGATCCACAGAAGATCTTTCATACATAATTATGTATAAGAAGAATAATCGCAGGACAGGCACCGGCTATGAAAGGAAAGCAGGTGCTTATCTTGAATCTTTGGGATACAAGATCGTGACATATAATTATCGCTGCAGGCTGGGAGAGATCGATTTGATTGCAAGAGACGGAGAATACCTTGTCTTTGTAGAAGTGAAATATAGAACTACGGGTGTAAGCGGCTATCCGGCAGAGGCGGTCGATGCCCGTAAACAACAGACTATCGCAAAATGTGCCATGCATTTTCTGATGAAGCAGGGGAACGATGACGTACCATGCAGATTCGACGTGGTTGCCATAGCCGGAGCTGAGGGTCAGGAAGAAATCACACTATATAAAGATGCATTTACACTGATGTAGTTAATGTAGCTTTTGGATTTGAAGATATGTAAATGCAGCAACGAAGTATGGACAGATGAAGTTAGGAGAAATATATGAGTCTTGGATTAAAATATAAGAATAATGAGCAGATATTTGCAGAGCGGCAGCGCGGCGGTGTGCCGTATCTGTCCTATCCGCTTTTTGAAAATACAGGAATCGTCAATCACGGATTTTCTACCAGACTGGGTGGAGTCAGTACCGGGTGCTTCAGTTCTATGAACATCAGCCTGACAAGAGGAGATGATCCGGAGGCGGTGAAAAAGAATCGTGAACTGATTGCGCAGGCAATCGGCGTAGAAGTGGCAGATTTTACTTATACGCAGCAGACACATACGACGAATGTAAAGCGCGTGTACGCCAGGGAGAGGGGACAGTCTTTTCCTGAGACAGACGGAATGATTACGGACGTGCCGGGAATCTGTCTTGTAACTTCTTATGCAGATTGTGTACCACTTTATTTTGTGGATCCGGTGAAGAAAGTCATTGGACTGAGCCATTCTGGATGGAGAGGAACAGTTGGAAAGATTGGAAAAGTAACTGTGGAAAAGATGGAGGAAGAGTTTGGTTGTGATCCGGCAGATATTTTAGGAGCGGTAGGACCGTCTATCTGTCAGGATTGTTATGAAGTCAGTGAAGATGTTATTAAAAAATTCCGTGAGAATTATGACGAAAATCTCTGGCCTGAAATTTTTTATCAGAAAGAAAATGGAAAATATCAGTTGAATTTATGGAAGGCAAATGAGTCTGTTTTTTTAGAATCAGGACTTCTTCCGGAGCATATTGCAGTGACCAATGTATGTACACACTGCAACCCGGATATTTTGTTCTCACACAGAACAACAGGAAATGAACGCGGAACATTGAGTGCATTTCTTGCCCTGAAGAAATAGAGAGACTGGATATGAAAATGTAAACTAGTATAGAATAAATTAAATTTCTACTATATATTTTGAGGATAATGTATGATAA
>OLRR01001692.1_pt1 | contig 13273 bp, 7 predicted proteins | sample 1671941 | NCBI WGS metagenome assembly OLRR01 (sample SAMEA3136628, study PRJEB25190) | human gut metagenome
CGTTGTCGGAGTAGTCGTAGCGGTTGTTCCAGCCGTATTCGTTGCCCATGTGCCAAGCCGTCACGTATGGATTGTCCTTGTAGTGTTCGGCAAGTTTGCGGCACAGGCGCAGCGCGTATTCCTTGAGCACCGGGCTTGTGGGCTGCCACGACTGGCGTGAGCCCGCATTGACCACATGGCCGTACCGATCGATTGGCAGCACCTCAGGATGACGCTCGTACAGCCACAACGGGGCCGTGGCAGTGGCCGATGCCAGGTCCACGGCGATGCTCGCCGCGCCGAGCTTGTCGATCACGTGGTCAAGCCACTCGAACGTGAACTCGCCCTCGCGCGGTTCGATCTTGTCCCAGCTGAAGATGGCGAGGGCCACGGTGTTGACGCCGGCTTGGACCATCAGGCGAATGTCCTCGTCCAGTGTCTCCTCGGGCCACTGGTCCGGATTGTAGTCGCCGCCGAACGCGATGCCACGACCGGATTCAGTCAGCAGGGACGGCCACCTGAACGTTCTACGAGTAGTCATATCAATCAAGTCCTTTATTGTACCGGCTCATGGCCGATGCTATGTTGCTGGCGGCGGCCGTTGCTGCGATGACCTTCTTGGTGTTGCGCATGTTATCTCCTCCTGAGCCGTTGGGATTGGTCGTGGCTTCGGGACTTTGGACTTACCTTGGGCCTGGGTTCCTCGCCTGCGATATGCTCCGCTGACGGTCTTTTTTGGGGTGTTTTCTTTGGTACACCCGTGTACCAATATCTATGATGATACACCCGTGTACCAATTTGTCAAAATCAAGCGACACGCCTGATTTCCCGCCAAAACTCGCCACCTCGGGCACACAGAAGAATCTTCAGCCTCCGACATCCACAATTCCGAGAGCGTTCACATTCGTGGATGTCCAGCGCCAGACGGAGCCAGTTCGGCTAGTATGAATAGGCACCACCATAGCTGTATTGAGAGGAAGAGCACATGGCGGGACTGTTTCGGACTGCTTCCAAGCAGCCCAATCCTTTAGGAACAGCCATACGCACCCGCGGATCAGGAAAATATACATTCGGACTGGCTTTGAGTGCGGGTCTTGCCGGATTACTGTACGGCTACGACACCGTCTCCATCTCCGGTGCCATCGAATTCCTGCGCGCCAGATACGGGCTCAGTACTCTCATGGAGGGCCTCGTCGTTTCCTCCATCATGCTCGGTGCCGTCATCGGAGCGGCCACCGCCGGATTCCTTTCCGACCGATTCGGCAGGAAACGTATCCTTATTATCGGCGGCGCGTTCTTCCTCGTTGCGGCTGTATGGAGTGCGCTGACGATAGGTCCCATAGCGCTTATCGTGGCGCGCGTGGCCGGCGGCTACGGCATCGGCCTGACCGCCGCGCTGGCCGTCACATACATCACCGAATCGGCTCCGGCCAACATCCGTGGTCTGCTCGCCTTCTCTTATCAGCTGCTTGCGGTTTGCGGTATCTTCCTGACCAACGTCATCAACTACATCATCGCCTCCCACGGATCAAACGACTGGGATATCGCCACTGGATGGCGCTGGATGCTGGGATTAGGCGCGATTCCGGCCGCCGCCTTCCTGCTGGCTATGCGGAGGGCACCGGAAAGCCCACGATTCCTCATTCAGATAGGCAGAACCGATGAAGGTTTCGCGGTGCTCGAGCACATCCTCGGCACCGAACGCGCACGCCTGCGCACCGATGACATCCAAGCCTCGGTCAAACTGGAAACCGAGATGTCGCACGAATTCCATGATTTGTTCCGTCCAGGCCTGCGACGGGCACTCGTCATCGGCATCTTTCTCGCCGTGTTCAACCAGTTCATCGGCATGAACGCCATTTCCTACTATGGGCCGGTGATGTTCTCGGATCTCGGGTTCGCCGGGGACACTCAGTTCCTCGCGGCCGCCAGCGTAGGCGGCATGGAGCTGGTGGCCACCGTGGTAGGCATGTACCTGATCGACACGTTCGGCCGTAAACGTCTTATGGAAATAGGCACCGGCATGATGTGCGTGTTCGCGCTATGCATTTCGGGCTCGTATTTCATGGGCAATTCGCTGCTGACGCTTATATTCGTCATGGCGTTCACCATATCGTTCGCCTTTTCGATGGGACCGATTCCCTGGATTGTGATTCCCGAGCTCTTCCCCACGTATCTGCGCGGTCGCGCCACCGGATTGTGTGTGATGTGTCTGCTGTTCGCCAACTGGATCATCGCACAATTCACGCCGATGATGATCGATGGATTGGGCGGCGGCATATCGTTCGCGATTTTCGCGGTTCTGGATCTGATTTGCCTGTTCGGCATCGTGGCGTTGGTGCCGGAGACAATGGGACGCACGCTGGAGGAAATCGAGCATCTATGGCAGCCGAAAACCGATTTGGCCTACGCAAAATACGCGCTGAGCACGGCTGATGCGAATATCCGCCACGCGGAAGCCACGCTGCGTCGTATTGAAAACGAACGTCAGCAGGCATTGGGCATTATGGATGCGGCTGAGCGGGCTCGCGCTGCGGCACAGCAGAAGATTTTCGCCATAGAGACCGCCAAAAGGGTCGAGGCAGAACGGCTGGAGGCGCAGCGCGCTGCCGAGGAAGCCGCCAAGGCAGCGGCGAATATGGCTGCAGAAGAAGACACGGCAGCGACCGTCTCGGAAGTTACGACGGATGAGAACGTGCCGTCGCTTATGCGGCGTACGAGGGGCGCTGTTCTGGTTGGTAAGTCATCCAGTAGACGGCACGACGGTGAGTATACGGACGGCTCTGCGAACGGCCCTGCGGATGGCTCTGTGGATGGCTCCGTGACTGACTCTGCGGATGGTGCGATGCTGGACGGCGCGGCGGCCGAGGCAGCGGCCAGCGCAGCAGTCGCGGCCTTGGCCGATTCACTGCCCGACGATCCATTCACGCTGGCGAATCGGCCGACTACGCGCAGTGGTGCGGATGATACAGATAGCGTTGATGCCGCAGATGCCGTTGATTCCGCGAATGACGCGAATCGAAACCGCAAGCAGACAAATGCCGTGCAGCCGGCACATATGGCCTCTATTGAGCACGCGCACAGTGCCGATACGCCTCGCGGAGTGTTGTTGCCCAGTGCCGACGAGGATTCCTACAGCGAGCATTCCTTCGCCGAGACGGATGACGACCGCGAGGCTCAGGCCATCGACGCGGCCCTCGACTCTCTGGATGCCCTTATCAGAAGCTGATATATAAGGAAATCCTGTATTGCAGAGTATTGCGGCCTGTGACTGTGCGACTTTACAGATTCAGCACCGCATCGGCAACGCGCATGGCGGATTCACGGTGAGAGACCAGCACCACAGCCACGTCTTGCCCCTTATCCGCATTCTGCTCGCTCTTGGACAGCTCATGAATGGAACGCAGAATGATGGCTTCATTCAAGGCATCCAGACGACTGGTCGGCTCGTCGAAGAGCACCAAGTCGGCATTGCGCAGGAATACACGGGCCAAGCCGATGCGCTGGCGTTCGCCTTCAGACAGTCGGTCGCCCAGCTCGCCCACCTGGGTGTCGAGCCCATCCGGCAGGGAATCGATCAGGTCGAGCACGGATGCCTTGGCGAGGGCTTCGCGGAGTCGGGCGTCAAGAACACCGGCCGCTCCCCCATTGCGAATCTCCGATTCAGGCAAGGCGATAAGCAGATTCTCTCGAATCGTGCCGTCGAACAGGTGGGTCTCCTGACTCATCATGGCCTGAATACGGCGGCGGGCATGCACATCGATTTGCGGTAGCGGCGTGCCGGACAGCGTCACTTGGCCGCGCTGCGGATCCCAATAGCGCATCAGCAGCTTCAGCATAGTGGACTTGCCCCGGCCGGACGGGCCTTGGATACCGAGGATGCCGTGCTGCGGCACATCGAGCGAGAAGTCGGCGAGAATCGCCTCGCTCCCCTCCCCCGGGTACGCGAAGGTGACGCGGTCAAGGCGCATGCCCTCATAATCCGAGTTCGCAGTGCCAGTTTCCACCACGGCCGGCGCTTCGTCCATCAGGCCGAACAGACGACGGGCGGAGGCGAAGGTCTGGGTGAGGTTCGCGGGCAGGGCGGCGAGCGCCAGCGTCGGCCCGAACGAGCTGGCGAGCAGCGCGAAGGCGGCGACCAGCGCCGGGATATCGTAGAGGTTCACGCCGGCAAGATTGATGGCGATGCCGGCAGCCGCCGAGGTAAGCAATGCAACCAGCAATCCGCCGACACCGGCGAACCGGCCGTTGACACGGCTGAGTTTGGCATGGTCACGCCATAGCGCGCGCGTGCGGTCTTCGATGGCCTGCGCACGATCTTCACCCCGACCGAATCGGATGATCTCGTCGAGACCGCGCATGTCGTCGAGCATCACGTTGTCGAGTTCGCCGGCCGCGCCACGGATGGCGGGGCCCAGATTGCGCACGCCGGTGGCGAAGAAGCGCGGCACAATGATGCCGATGATCAGATGGGAGACGATCAGCGCCAACGCCATCCAGGGGCTCAGCGTGGCCGCCACGATGGCGTAGACGATGGTGGTGGTCACGGCTATGGCCACGGGGCTGATGGTATGCGCGAAGAAGATTTCGAGCAGTTCCACGTCGGTGGTGAGCATGGCGATGAGGTCGCCCTTGCCCTTGCCGGCGAGCTTGGCCGGAGCGAGGCGGCGAAGGGCGGCGAAAGCCTTGGAGCGGAAGAGCGCGAGCAGGTGGAAGGCCACGTTGTGGTTCAGATATTGCTCAACGTAGCGCGTCAGGCCGCGCAACACCGCGCAAACAATCATGGCGGTGATTGCACCGGCCGCACTCATGCCCCACACGGGGTTGCCGGCGAGCGCGAATCCGGCGATGATGCCGAACACCGGTAGGAAGGTTGCGGCAAGGTGACCGATGGTGCCGGCCGTGGAAGCCGCGACCATAAGCCCGGCCAGTGGCTTGGCCTCCCCGAGTAGTCGCTTGATGACCTGGAACGTGCTCATCTCGGCCGGAGCTGCAGCCGGAGCTGCGCCCACAGCCGCCCCGCTCCCGCTGGCGGAAGCTGTCAGCGAAGCTGGCTGAGGGTGGTCAGCCCCAAAGTTCTCGATATCCGCCTGAGTAGTGAACAACTTGGCGTACACGCCGCCGGCCGCCATGAGTTCGGCATGCGTGCCGGTTTCCACCGACTTGCCGTGTTCGAGCACCACCACTTGGTCGGCGTGCTCGGCGTTGGCCATGCGATGGGTGATCATGATCACCGTCTTGCTGCGGGATTGCACCAGTTCGCGGATGGTCGCGAGAATCAGTTCCTCGGATTCCACATCCACACTGCTGGTGGCCTCGTCGAATACGAATACCGGCGAATCATGCAGAAGCGCACGGGCGATGGCGATACGCTGGCGCTGGCCACCGGACAGGTTGGCGGCGTCGGGCTCAATCGTCATGTCAAGGCCGTCCGGCTGCGAACGCACGAAGTCGGCGATACGGGCCTGTTCGAGCGCGTCCCAGAGACGGGAATCCACGGCGTCGGACGCGGCTTCACCGTTCTGGCCGTCATCGGGCAAAGCCATCAGAAGGTTCTCACGCAGAGTACCGGCAAACAGATGGCTACTGGCACCGATCAGGGTGATGGTTCGGGCGAGCGTCTCTCCGGACAGGTCGGATACCTTGACGCCGTTCAGCGTAAGCGAGCCTTGGTATCCGGTCAGCGTACCGGCAAGCAGCGTGGCAGCCGTGGATTTGCCGGAACCGGAGATGCCGACGATGGCGGTGAGTTGACCGGGGTAGGCAGTGAAGGTGAGGTCGGTGAGCGCAGGTGCCGGCGCGGAATTCGTTTGTTGAATGGCGGCACCGGAATCGGCGCTGTCATAGGAATAGCCGACGTGGTCGAAGCTGACGGTGATTCCGCCATCGGCCTTGGCCCCGGCCTTGGTACCGGCATCAGTCCCGGCATCGGTGCCAGCGGTGGCCGGCAGCGTGGCAGTGCCGTGGGCGGGCTCGGGGGTGTCCAGCAGGGCGAAGATCCGTTTGGTGGAGGTCATGCCGTTCATCGCCACGTGGAAGTAGGAGCCGAGTTGGCGCATGGGGATGAAGAATTCGGCGGACAGCAGCACGATCAGCAACAGTCCGGCGAGGGTGAGCGGGAAGCCCGCTCCGAATGGCATCAGGTATTGCAGGCCGTAGGCCAGGTAGGCGAACGCACCGGGCAGGTGGGCGGCGAGCATGACCGGCGACCAGCCGGCGGCGCTGGCTCCTGCGGCGGCCGCGGCGGTATGCGCATACTGCCATAGAGCCACACCAATGCCGGCCGCCGCACCGCCGTAGGCCACGATATCCATGGCGGTCAGCGAGCGCAGCTGGATCTGCAGCACGCGCATGGTCATGACGCGGAAGCCTTCGGCCTTCTTGTCCATTTCGGCGGCGGCACGGTCGTCGGCGTCGAAGTTCTTCAGGGTTTCGAGGCCTTGCAGGTTGTCGAGGAATGCGGCACCCATGTCGGTGTATCGGCCCCAGTATTTTTTGAAGGCGCGGGCGGCGGTCATGGATACGATGCCGGTGACAATAATAATGAGCGGCGCGCAGACGAGCATGGTCACGGCGGCCGGCATGTTGATCGGCGCAATCACGGCGAACAGGGTGATCGGCGCAAGAATCGCATAGAAGAGCTGCGGCAGGAACAGTTCGAAGAAGCTTTGAATCTGCTCGACGCCTTCGCCGGCGGACTGGACCACATCCGAGGTCTTGACGCGCGACCTGTAGGACGGGCCGAGGGCCACCATTTTGCGGTACAGCTTGGAACGCAAAGCGAGCTTGACCCGTTCGGCGGCTTCGGTGCCGAGGCGTGTGGCGTGTGTGGTGGCCAGGTAGCGAACCAGCATGCAGACGATCGCCAAGGCCACGTAAACCATGAGGTCGCCGGCCATCGGGGCGACGGTGGTGCCCGGAACGCCGAACAGATTGGCGGGGCGCTCGGAGGCCGAGGCGGCGTTACAGGAGAAAGTGTGTGGGTCGGCTGCGGCGAGCAGTCCTTGCAGCAGCATGACCAGCGAAAGCATGAAGCCGATATTGGCAAGCAGCCCAACCCACGTCAGAGCCACTTTGCCGGCTATGAGCTTGCCGAGACCTGGTGCCAATTGGAACAGTCGTTTGTCGAACATGGTTCGCTTCCCCTTGCCGTGTTGTTGCGGTGTTGGTTGCCGTGGTACTGCAGTAGGTCTCGTCATGCATCAGTCGCGGGTGCCACCAATCGCATACCTGCACATACCGATGGCGTGCACTGCGCAATCCTATTTACCTTAGGCGAAAGCGCACATACACGCCAGACCTTCAGCTGAGACGACTGTCACGCTGAGCTTCGTTCCCAAATAAGAAGCCACAGACTCCCCAATGCCGACGCCGCCGATGATGCTGGAGCTGATGACCGGACCCTGCAGGGCCGGGCTCAGCACGTACTTGTCCTGCAGGAAGTCGATGGCTCCCGAAATGGACACGGTCATAACCGTAGAGCAAACCGGTTAGACACGGCGTTGTATACAATCCACAAAACCAGACAGACAACTTCTCCATTGCCCACAACGCGCGCAACCTTACGCCAGCGTAATCTAACTCGTCAGAATGGCTCGGGTTGTCAACTTGCCATCATGTTTGTAAGGAATAAACGGCCGTATGCTTACCGAATACACCACGCCCGGCGAATCCATCGAGATCCGCGATGACCAAACTATCTATTCACTGCTCACCGAACGACTGGCCCGCACCGGCGCGGACACGGTAATCGCCGCCAAGAAAATCGGCCCCGGCCGCTGGCAGAACGTCACCACCGGCGAATTCCACGAGCGCGTGGTCTCAGCCGCCAAGGGCCTGATCGCGCTCGGCATCGCCAAGGGCGACGCGGTGACCATCTTTTCCTCCACCCGTCTCGAATGGGGCATTCTCGATTTCGCACTGGCCGCAGTGGGCGCGGTAAGCGTGCCGATCTACGACACCGACTCCGCCCCGCAAGCCCAGCGCATCATGAACGATTCGGCGGTCAAGCTGGCCTTTGCCGACAACCGCGAGCGCTTCGACCGGCTTGACTCGGTCAAGGACCACTGTCCTGCCTTGAAGCAGATTCTCATGATCGAGGGCAACGCGCTGGGCGCGCTCGAAGGTCTGGGCGTGGCTGTTTCGGACGAGGAACTGAACGAGCGCGTGGCCACCGTGCGCGCCGACGATCTGGCCACCATCGTCTACACTTCGGGCTCCACCGGCAACCCGAAGGGTGCCGAACTGACCCACAAGAACTTCGTGTCCATCACCATCTCCGCCTCGCAGGCGTTGCATGAAGTGGTGCTTGACGACCATCCGCGCCTGCTGCTCTTCCTGCCGCTGGCCCACTGCTTCGCGCGATTCATCCAGTACGCCTCCATCGCCTCCGATGACGGCGTGGTCGGTTATCTGCCGGACACCAAAACCCTGCTGCCGGACCTGCGTTCGTTTGAACCGACCTACCTGCTGGGCGTGCCGCGCGTGTTCGAGAAGGTATACAACGCCGCCTCGCACAAGGCCGGTGCCGGCTGGAAGGGCCGCCTGTTTGTCAAGGCCGCCGAGGCCGCGCGCGTCTGGAGCCGCAAGGAGCAGGCCGGCGAGCAGCACACGTTTGCCGAAATCGCCGAGCGCGCCAAGTACGAAACGCTCGTCTACCGCACGGTGCGCGGTGCTCTGGGCCCGAAGATCAAGTACGTGGCCTGCGGCGGCGCACCACTGTCGCTCGATCTGGCGCATTTCTACAACGGCATCGGACTGCCGATGATTCAGGGTTATGGCATGACCGAAACCGCCGCCCCGTTCGCCGCCACGCGCGTGACCGACAATGTGATCGGCACCGTAGGCCAGCCCGCGCCCGGCTCCTCGATTCGCATTTCCGACGAAGGCGAACTGCAGGTCAAGGGCCCGAACGTGTTCCGCGGCTACCACAATCTGCCGGAGAAGACGGCTGAGGCGTTCACCGCCGACGGCTGGCTCAGGACCGGCGACTTGGCCGAGATCGATGATGAGGGCCACATCGTCATCACCGGCCGCATCAAGGACATTATTATTACTGCCGGCGGCAAGAACGTCTCCCCCATTCCGCTGGAGGAAGAGATCGCCAAGTGCCCGATCGTGGAGCACTGCGTGGTGGTGGGCGACCAGCGCCCGTTCATCGGCGCGTTGGTGACGCTCGATCCGGAGTCGCTGGCATTGTGGCTGCCCGCGCACGGCCTGTCCACGGAGACGCCGGTCGACCGGCTCGCCACGAACGCCGCGGTGCGCGAGGAGATTCAGCAGTACGTGGACAAGGCGAATGCGACGGTCTCGCGCGCCGAATCCGTACGCAAGTTCGCCGTGCTGGACACGCAGTTCACGCAGGAGAACAAGTGCCTGACACCGTCGCTGAAAGTGGTGCGCCCGGCCGTCAATCGCGTGTTCGCCGATGTGATCGACAACGAGATCTACAACGGCAAGCGGTGAGACGCGCGGTTCGTAATCCGACACAAAAAAAGGGCCTTTTGAACCGCACCCCGATTGTTGGACTGGAGTAATCCAGATTCGATGATCGGAGGTGCGGTTTCTCATGTCCAGGGATCGCAGGCGTCATTATGACGATGATTCCATGCGGGTCGTCGCCGGGGTGCCGCCCGGCCCAGGTGGGTCATGCCCGGGTCAGTTTCTTGCTCCTGAGACGCAGCACGACATCGGCGGAGTTGGCGACGCGCTTGGAATGCGTCACCACGATCACGCATTTGCCGAGCTGATGGGCGGCGTGCTGCAGCAGATGAATCACCTCGTCGGTCATCTCCGGGTCGAGGCTGCCCGTCGGCTCGTCCGCGAGGATCGCGCGGCCCGGGGCGACCAGCGCGCGGCCGACCGCCACCCGTTGACGCTGGCCGCCCGACAGGTGCATGATGTTGCGCTTGGATTCCTCACGGCTCAAACCCAGTTCCTCGAGGATCTTCATATCGGCCTTGGCGCTGACCAGCCGCAGGTTCTCTTCGGGGGTGAGGTAGTCGATCAGGTTATGGTCCTGGAACACCAGGGACACGTGCTCCCGGCGGTGCTTCGCATAGCCCGATGCGGCGATGTCCTCCCCTTCGAAGCGGACCACTCCCCGGGAGGGGGCGTCCAGGCCGGCCAGCAGCGACAGCAGCGTGCTCTTGCCGGCGCCGGACGGGCCGGTGATCGCATACATCTTCCCGGATTCGAAATCCGCGCTGACATCCGAAAGAACACGGATCTTCGCCGCGCCGTAGGCGTAATCGACATGGTCCAGTTGCAGACAGTTAGACATGATTGGTGACTCCTAACGCATAGAGGAAAGAATGGATTTCGGGGATTTGGACAGCACGGCGGCGCATGACACGGCAAGAGCCACGGCGATGACCGCGCATCCGAGCAGCAGGATGAGCATCGTCTGCTCAGGCGGCAAGGCCTCCACGTGCAACGATTCCAACGGCGCGACGCCCGAATCGCGCAACAGTCGGGAAGACACGTATCCCGACAGCATGGCGCCGGTGCCCAGCGAACACAGGGCGGCGACCGCCGCCATGAGTCCGGTTTCGATGGCGAGTTGTGCGACGATCCGCATCTTGTCGATGCCGAGGGCCAGAAGCGTGCCTATCTCATGGATGCGTGAGCGAATCCAGAAGACCAGCGCCATCGCCAGCACCAGTACGTCCGCGAGGCAGACGGACAGCAGCACCATGCGCACCAGATTACGCACCGTCTGCACGGATTGCAGGACGCCGGAGAGCCGGGCCGAATCGTCGGTGACGTCGTACTTGCCGCCGGCCATGGTCTTGGCCCGTCCAATAGCCGCGGACAGGTCCTGCGGATTATCCGACAGGCATCGGATCATGTCGATCCGGTCGTTTCCGGTCAGAGCGGAAGCTACTCGCCTACCCGAATAGATGAGGTTCTCGGAAGTGTCCGAGGGCAGGGGGCTTTGGGCCTGCACGTTGCCGGAGAAGATCCCGGCCACACGCACCGTGGCGTTGCGCCCCTCCTGCCGGAGACGGAATGTCGAGCCGACCGATAGGCCGTTCTGCATCGCGAAGTCGCGGTGGACCAGCACATTGTCGCCGTCGCCCGAGATATGGCGGCCCTGCTCCAGGCGGTACAGGCCGCTCTGGAATTCCTCGGACAATGAGGAATCGGTGGCGCCCAGCACGCTGACCTGCATGGCCAGATCGGAGTCCAATCGGGGGCCCTGCCGGGGCATGACCGGGCGCGCGCCATCCACCTGCGCCAAGGTCTTCGTCGCATAGGCGGTCTTCGTCACACCGGGGATACGCGAGAACCGGCTCGCCTCCTCGGCGCTAATGGGATTCTCGCCGGCGCTGACGGTAAACCCTATGCCCATGCCCGCGCCGATGCCGTCGGACATGGTACGCAGGGCCGTCGAGACTCCGACCTGCGCCACCAAGCTCGTGAAGACCATCAGCATCAGCAGACCGATGATGCCGCTACGTACCGGCTTGCGTACGATCGCCAACGTGGCACGCTTCCACACATTCATGCTCATCATCGAATCTCCGACAGGTCTCGCGGCGATTTGCGCAGCATCGGCATGCACGCCACCGCGACGCACACCAGCATCACCGCCAACAATCCGAGCGCCACGTACAGCATGGCGGTCCCGTCGACCGACACCGTGAGCGAATCCAGGGTGCGCACCGACATGCTGGATTCAAGATCGCCGCCGACCTGCCCCATGCTGCTCAGCTCCTTCGCCGCGGAGGCGTTCACGGAATGGAGCGCCGTGGCGCCGAGCCATTGGGCCATTCCCTGCGCGCACAGCCAGCCGAGGGCGAGGGACGGCAGACCGATCAGCACCATCTCGGTGAGGTATTGGGCGACCAGGGAGGGCTTGCCGACGCCAAGGGACACCAGTATGCCCATCTCTTGACGGCGGTCGTTCATCCACAGCAGCAGCATGAGACTGAGCACGAGCACGGCCGAGACGGTCACGCCGATCAGGGCGCCGCGCATCATGGAGCGCACGCCGCGGGCGGCATGCAGCATGCTCGATGAATACTGGTCGTTGCGCGTGATCTGATAGTTGTTCCAATCCACCGGGAGTTTCTTCGCGGCATCCATGGTCTTCTCCACGTCAACGCCCTTGGACAGCACGAAGGTGGCGTCCTGGTATATTTCCTTGCCGTCCTTGTACTTGTACAGGTCGCGTGTGGTATCCAGATCGGTGTAGATGGTGTTGGCGGTGAGTTCCGCTCGGCTGGATACCTTTCTGGCGCTGTCGCCCTTGAATATGCCCACGATGGTGGTCTTGACGGTCGCCGTCGAATGTGCTTCGTTGTCGGCGTCATAGGCGTTGGCCTTGAGCGTGAGCGTGTCTCCGACTTTGAGCCCGTTGGCTTTGGCGAGATCCTCATGGATCATCGACGTGTACTTGTCGGAGGCCTTCAGATGTCGTCCTTCGGCCATGCCGAGCGTGCGCGACGTGAACACGTTGAGTTTCGACGAATCATTCGTGCCCATGACGTTGGCGGCGTTGCCAAACTGCTGCTCCTGGGTCGCATCGTAATCATCGCCGCCGGGGACCTTCGCCACATTCGCCCCCACGAGATCGGCGGTGGCGTTCTGACGGACCATATACGAATCGACCCCGGGCAGTTGGGCGATCCTGCGCACGTCGGCGGGGCGCACCATGCCGCCTCCGCGAGGCGTGAGCATGCTGCCCTGCATGTTGCTGGACAGCACAAATCCACCGACCGCTTCCTTCTCGATTCGTCCGGCGGCCTGTTGAGCTGCCCGAGAAACCGCGATCGTGGATAGCATGCTCGCCGTTATGATGGTCAGTATTATAAGGAGCACTATGGTTCGCACTCGTTTTCTGAGCACATAGCGCACCGACCGTGCAACGAACGTCATCAATACCTCCTGTGGGACTTGGGCTTTTCGCCCAAAATGCGAAACATGCCGCGTTTCGCCGATTAGTTAGCCGCGACGATACATGATGCACCTCAAGATACGGGAGATATACGCCTTGAGCGAAAAACGGAACAGCGGCGAATGTCGGTTATTCTGGATTTTGGTCCATCTCGGGCCGCGTCGATGCGTCGGCCCGCGAGAAATCAGGCTCGCGCCTCACCTTCGAGGCGGCGAACACAAGAAGCGGCAGAGCGGCGAACGCATAGTTCTCGCATTGGATGTACAGGTATGCGACCAGGACGAGCCAGCAGATGACGGTCTTGTGCCAGACGCCGGATTCGCCCGAACCCGCGCCGGCAACGCCACCACCACTATTACCCCCGGCAACATCAGCAACGTCGGCAACGTCGGC
>OLRR01001693.1_pt1 | contig 13267 bp, 5 predicted proteins | sample 1671941 | NCBI WGS metagenome assembly OLRR01 (sample SAMEA3136628, study PRJEB25190) | human gut metagenome
GCCGCCGCCGATGTCCCAGCCGTAGGCCAGCGTGTAGCGCAGCGTCAGCACGTCCCCGTCCTTCAGATATACCGCGGACATGGACTGACCGGGATAATACGTACCGTCCAGTGAATACATCCATCCGGAGCCGCTGGTATAATCGAACTCGCCGAAGGTGCTGCCAGAGCCGGCGCTTTTGTTCAGTCCGTTGCGGTACAGGCAGCGCCACAGAACTGCAAGACCAGTCCCCGCGCCGAACCGGGCGTCGATGGCTTCCAGCACTTCCTCTTCCGTGCTTCCCGGCCAGACCGCATCTTCCAGTGCATCTGCGTGATAGTCGGTATTCAAACTCCGCAGATAGAAGCCAGTGTCCAGCGTCCCGCCGTAATCGCCCCGCCAGCCGAGAGTATCGCTTGCCGCGCCGAAGGGGTCGCCTGTATCTTTTCCCATGATTGCTTTGGCGACCACGTAGGAAATCGGCTCGTCTGCCAATACGTCATAACGAATGTGTCTGACTTCCCTGATTCCCAACACCGCCATATCCACGTAAATATCTGCTTCTCCGATTTTCTGTCCGGGTTCTCTGCGCCGGCCGATGTATTCCAAAGTCTTTTCGCCCCAGTTTCCATAGGCGTCCTCTGAATAAATGTGGAGCGTATGGGTGTTTGTATCGCCGATTTCCGGGTTGGACGGATACAAGTCGTATCCGGAATAATAACCGGAAGTGTTTGTACAATCAATTTCTATGCCATCCAGTTCAACGCGCAGAATGGTATCTGTACCGCTCGCCCGGATGTACTCTCTCTCCCCTGTATACTCACTCCAAGCTCTAACCGTCAGATCGTTCTTTGTGTCATTAATTAGTTCATGGGTTTCATCCGGCTCATAGACAATCTCTACGCAGTTGATTCCTTTGTGCTTGTATGGAACATTGATTTTAAAAGTGTATTGATTTCCCGAATTGTCTTTCGCCTCAATCGTAAAATTGTTCTGTCCGGTTTTTCCTTTATTCAGGAAAAGTTGAACCGTGTCCGATGCCCTGAGGTGCTTGGTTTTGTTTTCGTTGCCGGGTTGGGTGCATTTGACAGAGGTAATCTCAACACCATCGGCATCGGAGCCGACAATAGATATTTCATATGGCAATATATCCTCGGTCAGCTCGTCGTCATACACAGTGTCCGCTGTTCTGGACTGTTTATTCTGGCAGAAAATATCCCTCTGACTGCCGTCATTGAGCATATAGTTCATTTGCAGTGTGACATCATTTCCGACGTGCAGAATGACTTCAAAGTGAGCCGTATGCCCGTTTGCAAGGGCGGAAACCGAAATCCGATAGGTATTGGAGGTTTCCCCCTCCGGCATTTTCACAACCCACCAACCTTGTCCGTCCCGGCAATTCAGCTTGCCCCTCCCGGAGACCGCATCGGAGGTATAGCTGGCGCTCATAATTCTCGCGCCTGCGCTTTCGGCATCTCTGCCGACCAGTTTCATCTCGTAGCCAATCACACCGGACAGCTGGTTGTTCTTGATTTTATCCGTAACACTGCCATTGGGCAGGCAAAGCAGCGTGCCTTTGTGATTGCCGGTTCCCCGCCATGTAAAGGAAAGCTGCACATCCGGTAGCTTCTGATATGTGATCTTATACCGGAAAAACACATCCCGTTCCGCAGTCCTGACCGTAAATGAAAAATTGTAAACTTCTTTGTCCGTTCCCGCTGCCGGATTCATGATCAATGAGTCGCTGGGCCACTTCAGTTCTCTTGCCGTCTGGGTGGATTCCGTAATGGAGATGCCATTCACGATCTTTGCGTCCTGCGCCAGCGTTCCGGTCAGATTTACGGAAAAAGTGAAAACTCCCTCATCCAATTCATAGCTGCTTACGGCAAACGCCTGCGTATTATCCGCGCCGCAGGAAACGTTTCTGGCATTTCCAGTCTCCGGATGCCACGTCAGAACCAGCGACAGCTCGGACGGAGAGATCTCCCCGCCGTCTTCGCCCTGATCTCCGTCCTCCTGATCGTCGCTGCCGTCGTCCGTGGAGGAATCTGGCTGTGTTTCTTCCGGACGGGTCTCGCTGGCCTTGTCATTCGGCTCTGTGGATTTTGTCTGACCGCCGCTGGGAACCGAAATGGTGTTCAGCTGCTCCAAATTCTCCCCCAGCTTCAGCACCGTGATCTCCCGGACGCCCTCCCCTTGCAGGGGGTCATCCGGCTGGGCCTCCTTCAGCCCCGTTCCCGGAAGCCACAGTCCCAGCAGGATCGCGGCGATCAGCACTGCGCACAGGCCGCCCCGCAGATATTTGCTGTGAAATAATGAATTCCAATCCATACTGCCATTCCTTTTGTCTTCGGAATTTGCCCCAATTCACGTGCCCCCGCAGAATGCACGTGTGCCCCACCCGGAAAAATCCGGGTGGGGACGCATGAACTTATAGCCACTTTGCGTAGAGTGTCATATTATCTTCAACCTTGTCGTTATCAAAATCCCAGCGCTTGGTACAGCTCTCATCTGCGTACCATCCGGCGAAGGCTCTGCCGGGGCGAACCGGCTGCTCGGGACGTGTCACCAGACTGCCCTTCTTCACCTTCTGATCCTTCACCTTGCTGTCGCAGCCGGTCTCGAAGTGAACCGTCTTTCTGCCCAGCAGCAGGAGAAGCAGGAGCAGAAGCAGCAGACCAAGCAGGCCCAGACCCAGCAGCCACCACAGGCCGCTGCCGGTGCCGTCAGCATCCGTCTCAGGCGCGTCGCCCTTCTCCCATCTTGCGTACAGGGTCACATTGCCCTGAACGGTGTCGGTGTCAAAATCCCACGGATTCTGGAGGTCGATATCCGAATACCAGCCCACCAGATGGTAGCCCTCCCGGGTAGGATTGTCCGGCCGCGCTACAGTCTCGCCGTACCGGACGGTCTGGCTGGGAACCGACGTGCCGCCGTTTGGCTCAAACGTGACCGTGCAGTCGGTGGAAATGATGATGGTCACATCCTGACAGGACGCCTTATATTCATCGGTTCCGTCCTTGGTGGACACCAGATAGTCCTGATTCGTGATCTTGGACACGCCGGACGTGGCGATCACCTTCAGCTTGAAGGAACCGACCAGACGCTGGGCATTCCATTCCTCGCCGCCGGACAGGGACACAAAGTTCATGTAAAATTCCCGGTAATTGTCCCGCAGGCCGATGTCCGTCGTGGAAATGCCGTTGCTCAGCAGGGCGCTGCCAGTTCGAAGAAATTGCTGTCGTAGCGAATTTCGTTCTGCATACCGTACATGGTGTAGGCGTCGCCGCTGTCCGACCGTTTCAGGTTGAAATCCACCTGAATGATGTCGCCGGGCTGTACCTCTTTCTTATCGCTGCCGTCCACGGACAGCTCGAAGAAAAAGTCACGGGCGTTATCCACTGCCATCGCCGTGGGAATGCAGGTCAGGAAAAGCATGACCGCGAGTAAGCAGGACAGAACTTTTTTCATCATATTTTGCTCCTTTTCTGCGGGTCGGGTCATTCCTGACCGCCCGATACGATCCCATAAATTGCCATTATGTCAAGCGCGTTGATCATACCGTCCCGGTTAACATCCAGACGGTCAAGATCCTCTTCCGAGAAATCCGTGCCGCTTATCACAGCTCTGTACAGGCCCATGACGTCAAGCGCGTTTACCGTTCCGTTCTGGTCATAGTCTCCCACCAGAACCGTCGATACGGTTCCGCTCACGGTCGTGACGGGAATGGCGTCAAATACAGACAGCAGCCGTTTGTTGCTGCGCATATACTGCACCACCGGCTGCACCGCCGCAGTGCCGGAAAAATCCCCACTGACCCGGAACGTGGCCGTGAACAGAATTCCGTCTGCCGTCGCAGCTTCTTCCAGAGCAGCCGTGACGTAGCCAAAGGTCTTCTCGTCCGTACCTGTCCATTGGGTATTCACGGCAACCGTCGTGCCGCAGAGATAGGGCGTTTCCCCTTCCGCCGTCCGGATGCTCAGCAGCTCCAGCTGCTCCCGGTCATAGTCCAGAGCAATGCCGAAATTGGTAAAGCCCCGGTTCCCGGAAATGCGGATGGGTACAGTCACAGTCCCCCCCGCCGTCGCCGACACGGAATCGGCGGACACGGTGCAGTCCGCGATCTCCGCCGCCATGGCCGTCACGGCCAGCGCGAATATCAGTGCGATGGCCAGAATGACACTGGTGATTCTCTTCATATGTCACGCTCCTTGCTGTCCGCTGAGAATGCGGTTGACGATCCACACCGCATCCTTTACGTCCACCTTCCGGTCTCTGTTGACATCTGCGTTCAGGAATTTGTGCATCACCATGCTTACCAGCGTGTATCTCGCGTTGTACACGTCGTGGTCGAGATGTACGTCGTCCACATCGATGCGCCCGCTGAGATCAACGTTGCCGGAGTAGTCGATGGAGGCGGCGGCCTCCCCTTCTCCGATGATGATACTGTTCCGGGCAGTCCGCACGACCTCTTTTTCATCAGCGGAGGAAATCACCAGCCATGCGTAGGCGTTGTAGGCTTCCGACCAGTACATATTCTGTCCGTCGTACATGGGGACATGCCCATCTTCAACGCTGCCGCTGTAAGTCACAAGGTACATGCTCTGCTTATCCAGCGTGACGTATACGTTGACCTCCACCGGGGCGCCCTTCGTAATCGTGATGGTGATATCTCCCGTGACCTCGCTGCCCGAAATACGGTAAATATTCTTTTTACTGTCGTAGGTACATTTGACGGTGACGCCGTTGACCCTTGCGGAAACGTCATAATCGGTATCGTCCTTACGATCAATGCGGAATGTATAATCCGAACCGCGCCGTGTGGTTTTCCTGCCCACCGCGTCGTCCGCGCCGGAGCCGATGAAGCTGACCGACACATACTTGGCAGAACTTCCGCCGCTGCTGCCGCCACCGCCGCTGGTGCCGCCGGAATTGATCTTGGTTTTCTGCGCGGTGACGACAATGTCGCCTGTGATGTCCGCGCCCGGGATCACGTAGCCGCCGTTCTCCGCCTTGTAGCCGGTGTAAGATTTTCCGCCAATGGTCACACGCAGAACGTAGCTGTATCCGGCCTTCCGGTTCAGCTTGAAATGGTAGGGCGTGTTATAAGGCGCGGAATTCTCGCCCGACAGATCCTCGCCCTTGAATGTTACCTTATAGGTCTTGGGGGTTCTGTTCGCCTTGACCGTGATATTTCCGTTGATCTCGCTGCCGGGGATGGTGTAGGTGCCGTCGCCGTTATCCTTGACCGTGACGTTCTCGCCGCCGATCTTCGCCGAGGGCTTGTAATCATAGTGGAGCGGGTCTGTCGCACGGAAGGTATAATCCTCCCCTGCCGCCGCGCTCAGGCTGTCAGAGGCCAGCCCCTCGTCCAGCGTCACGGTGTATCCCGGCTGGATGGTAAACTTTGTGGTACTTCTGCTGATCGCAGCCGGAGGCGCGTTTTTTGTCGGGGCGTTTGTGCCGGTGTCGATCTTCGCCGAGGAAATCACAACCTTTGCAGTCCCCGCCGCCTTTGTCTTGAATGTCAGGGTTACGACCTTCGTGGAAGCGGACTTATCAGCGGACTTATCCGCGCCGTAGCCGATAACGCGGATGCTTCCGCTCTTTTCGGTTACCGAAGCCCCTTTATCCGCCGCCTGACCGGACACATAGGTCAGCCGCGCGGTGTCATAGGTCAGCACCAGATCATAGGCATTGTACTTTCCCCCGGAGGCGGACACGCTCATGCTGACGGTCTTCCCAACATCCGTAGTCTGATCCGGCGAAGCGGCGACCGAATAGCGCGTTTCCGCGGCATAAACTCCCATGGGCAGGGCGGACAAAAGCAGTACAAAAGCAAGCAGGCTGGACAAAATTCTCTTTTTCATAAAATTCACATCCTACGGCAAAGGTGTCGGAAATTCACAGCTGTCCCCACTTTCCATAGGGACACCTGTGACCCTCCGAATTCTGCGGTCTGGCCTCCCCCGCCTTTCACGGCGGGGGAGGCACTTTGGTTTCGGGTCAGAAGACCCGGTCATTCAGGAAATCACTTGATGAGGTTGACGATAGCGGTAGCGTCAGCGGTATTGACCTTCTTGTCGCCGCTCACATCGGCATTCAGGAACTTCAGCATGGAGACAACATCGAAGCTGCTGTACTTGGTGTTGTACATATCGTAGGTCAGCTGAGCGTCGTTGACGTCGGTCAGGCCGGTGCCGTTCACATCGCCGCTGTAATCCACGGTTCCGGCAGAGGTGCCTTCCGCGACCTTGACCTTCGCAGCGGCTTCCGCCTTCACAGCCTCCAGATTATCCGCAGAGATAACCAGATAAGCGTATGCGTTGTACTTCTCGGACCAGAACATGCTCATGCCGTCGTACTTGGCAACCTGACCCTCGGGGAGAGTGCCGGAAGCGGTCACAAGGTACATGACCTTGCCGTCCAGAGTGAGGTACTGGGCGACGTCCACAGCAACAGCCGCGGTCTTGGTCACTTCGATGGTGATGTTGCCGGTGATGGTGGAGCCGGGGATGGTGTAGCTGCCATCGCCGTTCTTGACCAGCTTGTCGGTCACATCCTGCCCGCCGATCTTGACGGTAGGCTCGGAGTAGTCGTAGCCTTCTTCCTTATCGACGGTGAAGGTGTAATCCTGGCCCTTGGTGGCGGTGTCGTTGCCCTTTACGTAATCGGGCTTGGTGACGGAAACCACGGAGGAGGGCTTCACGGTCTTGGTGACGCTGATCACAATGTCGCCCTTGATGTCGGTGCCGGGGATGGTGTACTTGCCATTCTCGGGAGTGCCCAGAGTGTAGGCCTTGCCGCCCACAGTCACGGTGGTGGTGTAGGTGTAGTTATCGTCCTCGGTCACGGTGAAGGTGTAGTCGGTGTTGTAAGCGGCCTTATCGGCAGCGGTCACATCGCCTGCGCCGGTGCCTTCCACGGTGACATTGTAGCTCTTGGGCGTCATGGTGGCATTGATCACCAGATTGCCGGTGACACCCGGGATGGTGTAGGTGCCGTCGCCGTTGTCGTTGGCAGTGGTGGTCTCGCCGCCCATGGTGGCGGAGATAACGTAGTCGTAGTTGTCCGCGTCGATAGCGGTGAAGGTGTAGTCCGCGCCGGGAGCGACGGTGGATTCACCGGACAGGCCCTCGCCCAAAGTGACGGTGTAGCCGGTCACCTTGATCACGGTGGTGTCGTCCAGGAGGAAAGCCGCAGGGGCGTCGCTGCCGACGGCCTGAGAACCGATGTCAACCTTGGCAGAGGTGATCTTCACTTCCGCTTCGCCCGTGCCCTTGGCGGTGAAGCTCAGGGTAGCGGCGGGGGTATCCAGATTCTTGTCATCGCCGAAGCCGATCACACGGATGGTGCCGGGAACGTCTTCCTTCACGACTGCCAGAGCGTCGGCGGCGGTGCAGGAATTGTAGGTCAGCTTGTCGGTGTCATAGGTCAGGGTCAGATCATAGGCGTTGTAGGTGGTGATGATGCTGTCGCTGTTGGAAACATTGATCTTGACCTCGGCGCTCTCGCCGACGGTGACAGTCTTGTCCTCGGAAGCGGAAACTGCGTAGCCGACGAAGGCGGGGGCTTCCGTTGCAGCCACGTCCACGGAGCCGGGAGCAGTGGCAACATTCATGATGGCGTCGCCCTTATAATCCGAAATGACGATGTTGGTCAGCTGGAAGTGATATTCGCCAGCCTTCAGGACCTTGAACTTCAGCTCGCAGAACTGCCCCTTGGGGATCACGGTCTGGCTGGTCAGGTCAAGCCACGTCAGGCGGATATACCGCGCGCCGGTGGTCTTATTGGTGTTGTGGTTGGGTGTGAAAGCGGTGTTTGCGCCCACGTACTCGAACAGATCCTGATCGTAGTACAGGTCCATCTGGAAGCATCCGCATTCGGCGATATTGCCGCTGGCGTTCAGATAAATACTGAATTCCTCGCCAACCGCCGGGTTGGCCTTGCTGGCCGTCACGCTCATGGTTTCCGTGGTCTCCACGGCGGAGGCGGTGATTGCCATGCCGAGAACCATGACTACCGCGAGGAGCAGGCACATGGATTTCTTAAAAATTTTCATAACATCCTCCTGTCAGAAGTTGTCTTTTTGCTTTGAGTCAAGTACCGGTAAGGTGGGGGTTTGCCGGTCAAAACAGGATATTCCGGCCGGCAAACCATCTGCTGGATCAGTTGTCGCTCTTGATGATGTTGTACAGCGCCATCACGTCGCGGGCATCGATCACGCCGTCGCCGTTGACGTCTGCAACAGTGGCGTCGAGGTCATCGCCGGAGTTGATCGCGTTGAACAGAGCCATTACGTCGGTGGAGTTGATCACACCGTCGCCGTTGATATCGCCCTTCACGACGGGCTTCTCGTGGATGGTCAGGCGGATGCCGCCGGGGGTGGAGCAGATGGCGCCTGGGTTTTCCTTACCGGGCTGACCGGCCAGAGCAAAGATATACTCGCCGGGAGCCAGAGTGCTGGTATCCACGACCAGGCTGCCGTCGGCTTCCGCATTTCCCACATACTGCCATGTGGTCACGTCGCCGGAAACGATATCGTTGACAGGCGTGCAGTAAACACTGGGGCTGTAGTCGATGAGGGTGTGGGCAGTGTTGTAAGTACCATACATGTCAGCGCCCGCATGGTACAGCTCCAGCTTGATCTTGTCGCCCTGAACGGGATCCGTCTTGTCTGCTACGATGTAATTAAAGATGCTGGTGGTATCATTGAAGAAGCTCCAGTCGGAGAAGTGGCCGAGGGTGACGATGTCGCCCTCGCGGAGCAGGATTTGATCGCATGTGCTGCCCCAGCCCGCAGAGGCCAGAGGATACTCGTAGTTCAGATAGTAGTTCAGGTTCAGGTCGTATTTCCAGATATTCTGCAGGAAGATGGAGCCAGTAGAACCGCTGTAACTGAAGATATCGGTGCCCATAATACCATTATCCGCCAGATAGCCCTTGCCCGCATCCGCAGGGTCAATGCCCAGATAGTAAACCTCGGTGGCATAGAGGAACAAGTGAAGCATGGTGATCTTGCCGTAAGCGAATTCCTTGGTGCCGGGGTCCAGAGCACTGCCGGGGCCGCCGGTGGGATCGCCGCTGGCGGGGCCGTAGTCCTCAGAGGCAAAGTAGAAGTCCTCAAGGCCGTACAGTGCCAGATCGAAGTAAGGAACGGTGACCTTCTTCAGAGCCACGGTCTGGCCGGACTGCTCGCAGGACTCGAACTTATCGTCGTGAGAGAAGGAGAAGTAGACCGTTACGGGCTTCAGAACCTTCTTCGTCGCGCCCTCGACGGTGATGACCAGATCTGTGGTGACGTTCTTGACGGTGTAAACGCCCTTCTCGCCGGTCACGGTTTCGCCGTTGACCTTCACGGCAAAGTCTTCGCCCGCCTCGTAGCGGTAATCGACTTCCACCTTGAAGGTGTAGTCCGCGCCGTCCATAACGGCTTCCTTACCGGTGACGAGGTAGCTCTCGTCGGTGGGGATGGTGACGGAGTGGTCAGCCTTGGTGACGGTGAGGGTGTAGGAACTGGTGTAGCCGTCCTTATTGGTGACGACGATCTCGATCTTGTTCTCGCCTGCGGACAGCGGAATGACATTGCTGGTCTCGCCGTTGTAGGTCACGGTGTAGTCCTCGCCGCGAGGTGTCGCCAGAACGGTAACGCTGTCCTTCGTGGTCATCGCGGTGTAGGTCTTCTTGGTGGCAGAGAAGGTCTCGTTGATCTTGACGCCATCCAGAGCCAGCTTCGTCAGAGACGGGTCAATGCGGACAGTCTTGACGGTGTAAACGTCCGTGGAACCGTCATCGGTCACGGTGATGGTGAGGGTGTTGGATTCGGCGCCGACAATGTTGAAGCCGGACAGATTCTTACCGCTGGAGCTGCCGGAGATAAGCGTCGTGTTGGAAGCCTTGCCGGTGCTCATGCTCGTCCACGTGGCCTTAATGCTCGCCTTAGTGGACAGGTCTGCGCCGCGGGTTGCCCATGCGTAAACAGCATTGGTGCTGTCCGGTACGAGCAGGGTGTATTCCTTGACGGCCGGATCGAAGGACGGGGTCATATCGAAATACTTCGCGCTTCTGATGCTGTCGGTGCTGCCGAATCTCAGAGTGGACAGGCCAATAATGATTTTCTTCACGCCGCTGACGGTGATGGTCAGGTCGGAGGAAACCTTCTCGACAGTGTACTTGCCGTCAACCGCGGTAACTTCGGTGTCATTGACCTTGACGACCATGTTGGCCGCGTCGTAGCCTTCGCTCACGGTTACGGTAAAGGTGTAGTCCTTGCCATCCTCTGCCGTGGCTTCTCCGGTCAGGGTATAGCCCTCGCCGGGAGTCAAAGTCACAGCGTGACCAGCAGCCTGCTTTTTCACGACGCCCTCGACGGTAATGGTCAGGTCGGAGGAAACCTTCTCGACGGTGTAAATGCCGTCAACCGCGGTAACTTCCTCGCCGTTGACCTTGACGACCATGTTGGCCGCGTCGTAGCCTTCGCTCACGGTCACGGTGAAGGTGTAGTCTTCGCCATTCTTAACGGTCTTCTCACCGGTGACGGTGTAGCCCTCGCCCGTGGGGATGGTGACGGTGTAGTCGGCAATCTCAGCGGTCACGGTCTTCAGGCCGTAGTTAGCGTTGTCGAAGCCGTAGGTGTAGGACACGGTGTAGCCGCCGGTCTCCTCGTTCTTGACGACGGAAACATAGTTGGATACATCCCGCTCCTCGCCGTTCTTCAGCTTGGTGACAGCCTTCAGACCGTCAACGGTGATGGAGCCGTCCTCGTTCTCGGTGATGGTGGGATACTGGGTGATCTCCAGAGATTCGATCTTGGAGGTGATCGCCATCATGTAGCAGGAGTCGTTCTTATAGTAGATGGTGCCGTACTGGTCGGCGATGGTGGAGCAGATGCAGTACTGTGCCAGCGGGCCGACCGGGGTGAAGACCTCGCTGTAGCCGGAGCCGGTGGTGGTCACAGGCGCAGTCTGGCCGGGCTTATCCTTCAGTACGGAAACGCCGCCGGGGGTATAGTTGTAGGGCAGGTAGATGTACACGGAGCCATCCTCGGCAGAGTATGCCGTGGAGACCATGGCAGAGGTCTGGGGATAGCCGACGATGGCGTAAACATACGCCTGGGTCATGGAGCCGTCGCCGTTCAGGTTATAAACCGCGATGCCATGGCCGCTGTTGGCGCCGAACTGGCTGGTGCCGGCGACGCCGATGTAGATTCTGCCGTTGTACACGGAAGGCGTGCAGGTGGACATGGCGTTGGCATTGCCCTGCGCATCCTTGATAACGACTTCCTTGTAGTCCAGAATCTTACCGGTATCCCAGTCGATCTGGGCGTTGCCCAGAATGCCGCCCTTGGTGGTGAAGAACACCCGGTCGGATTCGGGGTCATGGGAAACGTTGGAGCGCAGGTCGCCGCGGATACCCTCGTGGGCGTCGAGCTTCTCGCCGGTGAAGCGGTCGAAGACCAGCAGCGCGGCGCCGTTGGTGTCGTAACCGCCTGCGCCGTCATCGGTGCCGACGATGGCAAGCTTGTCGGTGACGTAGGCGCCCGCCCAGTAGAAGCCGCCCGCTCTGGTGTAAGTCCAGCTGGCGTACTTGACCTCGGTAGCGGAGGCGTGATCTTCGTCAACGGTATTGATGCAGGCAAAGTTGGCGTTTCTGTCCTCGCTGTTCCAGAAGCCTGCGTAGATGTAGCCGTCCTTGTAGGTGATGGGGCAGTTGGGCTGTCCGCCCAGCTCGTCAGTGTAGACCCACAGGGATTCCAGGGTCTTGGCATTGAATGCCTGAATTTTGCCGCCGGACAGGCCAACGAAGACCATGCCGTCGCCATAAGTCATGGGGACGATAGAGTAGCTGGACTTATCAACCATGGTGCCTTCGGTCACGACCTCACCGGTCATGCTGTTGAGACGGCGGATGGTGCTTCCGGAGTAGGTGTAGATGTCGCCATCGACCATGATGGGAGAACCGGGGGCAGCCGCCCAGCCGGTGCCATGCTTCACAGCCCACAGAATTTCCGCGTCCTCGGGGGCGTAGGGGGTCTTGGCGTTGGTGATGCCAAGGTTGTTGTCGCCGTTGCGGAAGTTGCCCCACTCGGCAGTGATGCTTCTGTCGAGGTTCGGGTTTTCCGTGGCCACAGCCAGAGTAATGTCGATGGTGCTGCTCTCGCTGAACTTGAAGGTGCTCTTCTGGCTGACATAGCCGTCGCTCTGCACGAGGTAGGTGTACTCGGCGTCAGCCATGACGGAATACTTGCCGTCCGTGGGAGCAACTCTGTCCTTGTTGGAATCCCAGACAGTTACCTTGGCGTCGGCGGGGTCAACGGTGAAGCCGACCTCGATGGCTGCCAGTCTGGTAACGGTGATGGTGTAGGTGTTGGTATAGCCGCCGGGGTTGGTGACGACCACGTCGATCTTGTTCTCACCAAGATTCAGCGGAACGGTGGTATTGCTGCCGCCGTTGACGGTGACGGTGTAGCTTTCATCACGGGGAGTCGCCGCAACGGTAACGCTCTCGGCGGCAGTGGTCGCGGTGTAAGCCGTCTTGGAAGCGGAGAATCTCTCCGCGAACCGGATGCCGTCCAGAGACAGGGCGGTCAGGCTCGGCGCAACACGGACGGAGGTGAGCTTGTACTCATCCTTGAAGTCGCCGTCCACAACGGTGACGGTCATGGTGTTGACCTTCGTGCCGGTGGGTGCGAAGCCTGCCAGATTCTGGCCGCTGGCTTTGCCGGAGGTCAGAGCCTGTGTCTTCTCGGTATCAACGTTAAGGTTTACCCACTTGGCGGTAATGGTCGTGCTGCTGCTTCTGTCGTCAGCCTTGGTCGCCCATGCGTAGAACATGTTGGAGTTGTCCGGCACGAGCACGGTGTATTCCTTGACCGCCGGGTCGAAAGCCGGAATCAGCTGGAACATCTGCGCCTTGGCCTCGGTGCTTGTGTCGCCGAACTTCAGAACGGACAGGCCGGCCGTCTTCTGAACGGCTTCGGTCACGCCCTCGACGGTGATGGTCAGGTCGGAGGAAACCTTCTCGACGGTGTAAATGCCGTCAACCGCGGTAACTTCCTCGCCGTTGACCTTGACGACCATGTTGGCCGCGTCGTAGCCTTCGCTCACGGTCACGGTGAAGGTGTAGTCCTTGCCATCCTCTGCCGTGGCTTCTCCGGTCAGGGTATAGCCCTCGCCGGGAGTCAAAGTCACAGCGTGACCAGCAGCCTGCTTTTTCACGACGCCCTCGACGGTAATGGTCAGGTCGGAGGAAACCTTCTCGACGGTGTAAATGCCGTCAACCGCGGTAA
>OLRR01001699.1_pt1 | contig 13238 bp, 10 predicted proteins | sample 1671941 | NCBI WGS metagenome assembly OLRR01 (sample SAMEA3136628, study PRJEB25190) | human gut metagenome
GCTCCAGGGCTGTAGGTATGTCCCAACGACATGCTCCGTTCGATGGCTCTGGTTGCGCATGTATGACCTTACGGTATAATTACGACAAACCGGGAAAGCCCTGAAATACCAACGGTTTTTGGGATTCTGCCACCTGATTCTTCGTTCTTTTCCGACCCGAAAAATCAAGCAGAATGAGAGTCATATCGGCGCAGGCAGACTTCCAAGCTGCGGGACGTGTCTTGTAACAAAGAATTTCCCGTGGTACAGTTTGCAAAATGACTGTATCACGGGATTCTTTTAAGTGCATGTCGACTTTCGTCAGCAACCGCAGACGCTCACCCGACCGGCTCTTTGCTAGGCTTACCCAAGCTGTTGCCGTATCGACGGTTGCTGACTGCAGCTGATAAGCGTAACATCTTTTTCCACACTGCGTTGATAGCGATTTCTGATTTCCTGCTGATAGGTGTGTATGCTGCCTCGCCAGATCACCTCGACCAGCGAAACTGAGCAGTCGTTCCGCTGAAATTGGGCGATGGCGCCGCTCGGATTGAATGTTGACAGACTATGCTGTACTTGGTATCGTAAATTTGCTTTTAGCCATATCAGAGGATAGTGCAACGCTGAGATCCGACATGAGCGCCGCATATGGAGTTTGGCAGGAGAGAGATGTCGTCAGCATCGCGCTCTTTTTTGTTGCCCTATCCCAATCGCTCTTGCATCATTTAGAATGATCATCTAATACAATATCTATTTCGTCCTATTCCTGAGTGTAATTGCGCAATCCCGGCTCAATTCAGAATCAACGCTGAATGCTGCCTTTTCGATTTCCGCAATCTCGCAGCAATCAATTGTCATATCTCCAACTTGCAAAACTTTCCAGTATCTATCGACCTTTCGCACGGGGCTGGTGATCTGGTGGTACTCCTGCGCATAATCGCAGCAGTACACTACGGTTGCTGCATTGCCGGATTCCAGGCCCGTAAGCTGTGCATTGATTTCCGCAATGGCATCCTCGGAAAGAATACGCCTTGGCGTGGGGATTTTCTCCCTTTCCCTAAATACTAAAGGCAGTGCTTAGCCAGACTGGATCATTGAATGTAGCTTTTACTATCCCGCTAGATCTGCGCAGAATAGCAGAGAACAGTCATACATGTGAGTTGCGTCAGCCGCACATATGCACATTTTCCATATCACATATTCCAGCATTTATAGAGGCTTTCAGAAATTTTCTTGGACGATTCTTTCAAGGCAGGGAGATACTCCAATAATTCATCGGTGTTCTGAACACCAACAAATCCGCTGAAGGATAATGATGCGATAATTGTCCCTTCGTTGTCCCGAACCGGTACTGCAATACAACTGCCATTTTCAGAGGATTCTCTGTCATCAAAAGCGTATCCTGTGGTGGATACATACCGAAGTGCCTGCCAGAACTGTTCAGAGCTGGTAATTGTATGGCTGGTCAATGGCACCATATCGCAGGCGCTGATTATCTGTTCCACTAATCTGACAGGAAGCTCAGAAAGCAACACTTTGCCGCCAGCACAGGCGTAAAAGGGAAGGTTGGAATGCAGAGGTGCGATATACTCAACCAGCTTGCCAGTGCGGGATTGCTGTATGATGGTGCAGTGAATGCCTTCGCGTACCATCAGATTCATCGCCTGCCCATACTTTGCGGTATAGTCTTTCATAATAAAGCTGGCGACATCGCTCAGCGCGATATACAGATTGTTTTTTTCTGTGACGAAGCTGATCTTTTGCCCTGGTATATAACGGTCATCACTGAGCTGGAATACCCATCCCGATACCTCCAGCGTTTTCAGAATACGGAAGGCAGTTGATGGGCTTAAATCACATCTCTTGGCAATTTCGTTGACTCCCAGACGTTCTTTACTGGTGCGGAGCAAATCCAGTACAGTCAAAGCTCGCTCAACCATTTTAATAATCTCTACCTGCTGGTCATTCTGTTCTTTCACAAGAATCCCTCCCGTTGCAACCGCATGTGTACATTCACGAGGACGAAAGTAGCGTAAAACAGGGGAAATTACCCTATTATTAAGGTGCTTTTCTTCAAGTATACCGTTGCTTGACGCTTTTGTCAATAGCGGGCTTGCAGTAAAATAGAATTATCCTCAATAAAAAGAAAAATGGAGTGGGCATTTCAAAAAATGACGCCGAGTATAATGGAATATGAGACGCTACTCTGATGAAAATAGCAAAATTTCCACAAATAATAGTGCGAATTGCACAAATATCAGAAGTGGAAAAAAATGGTATTGACTTTTACGACTTACCGTGATAAAAATAAATTGGAATAGATATTCCGAGCCAAAACAAAAGAAGCTAATTGAAGGAGAATGCATCATGGATAGAGAAAAACTTACTGGTATTTACATTCCGGTAGTAACCCCTTTCAATAGGGACGAGTCCATCAACTTCCAAGGAATCAAGGAAGTGACCAAGTTCCTAGCTGAGAACGGCGTCACCGGTATCATCCCATCTGGCTCCACCGGCGAAATGATTGCAATGACCAAAGAGGAACAGATTGCTGTCAACAAGGCTTATATCGAGGCAGGCCATGACAATGGCATCAAGGTTGTTGCTTCTACTGGCGCTTACCGCACCGGCGATGTCGTAGAAATGTCTAAAGCTGCAGAGGCCGATGGAGCGGACGGCATCATGGCGGTTACTCCTTGGTACATGGGCCCCAACAAGCAAGAGTTGTACGACCACTATAAAACCATCCACGATGCCATCAACATTCCTGTGATGATGTACCACAATCCCTATTATTCCACTGTACTGCTGGACGACCGCTTCATCGCGAAGATGTACAACGAAGGATGCATTGATGCTATCAAGGAGCGTCAGGCAGACGTGTTCCGTCAGCAGAATCTGCGCCGTCTGACTGATGACAACTTTGCTATTTTCTATGGCTATGACGTCTGCGCCGTGGAAACCCAGTCCACCTGGTCTGATGGCTGGGTCGTGGGCACCGGCAATCTGTTCCCCAAGGAGAACAGCACGGTTTATAAACTGGCTGCTGCCCAAAAAACAGCCGAAGCGATGAAAGCGCAGGAAGAACTGATCTGGCCGTATCTGCCGCTGTTCACCGAGGCCGACTCCAACGGTGATGTTCTGTGGCTACAGATGATTAAGGAAGGCCTAAGAATGCGCGGTGTTGACGCTGGTTACTGCCGTAAGCCTGTAATCAGTGAGCTCCCCGAGGAAGATCTGGTTCGCTTGAAGGCAGCACTTAGACACTATGGCTATATTGCGTAGTATTTGATGTGAATTACCGTAATTCAGTTACGATAAATCAATATTATAAAAGAAGGAAGGCATAAAAATGAAAAGAACTTTTGCGTTTATTCTCTCCTTGGTGATAGTACTTAGCTTGTGCGCCTGCGCGGGGACTAGCTCTCCTGTGGAAACCAAGCCAAAAGCTGAGGCTCCGGTAACGCAGTCACCTGCGTCGGCGACTGAGGACGCATCCAACGATGTATCTGGGACAATTACTATGGCGGTAACCTACTCGGATACCAACTTGGAACGGTTTAAGGAAATCATCGATGGGTTTGAAAGTGAAAGCAACGTAACGGTCGAACTCATCACACCTGCCAGCGAATATGAGTCCACCCTAAAGACTATGATGGCGTCGAATACACTGCCTGATGTTTTTATGACGCATGGCTGGTCTCTGCTCAGATATAGCGAGTATCTTCAGCCTGTCAACAGCCAGTCCTGGTTTGACACGATGGACAAATCTCTCGAACCTCTGATGGCGGATGGAGATGGAAACATTTACGCACTTTGTGTTTCCACCAGTGTATCCGGTGTGTATTTCAATGCAGATGCTCTGAAAAAAGCAGGCATCGATGATCCCTATTCCATCAGAACTTGGTCTGATTTTGAAACTGCTTGTGATAAGGTCAAGGCGGCAGGGATGACTCCCATTGCCGTTGGTGGCGGTTCCGGCAGCAGCCAGTTCTCATCTATTTTTGGTGGCATTGCACCAACCCTGTGGACTGATGTGGGCGCCAAGTACGACTTAAAGGATGAACTGACTGGTGGCACCTTTGACGGTAATACGTATGTTACCGAGATGTATGAGATGATTGCTGGCTGGCTGGCAAAGGGCTACTTTAATGAAGACTGCTTGACGCTGGACTTTGACGGAGCCCAAAGAATGCTCGGCAGCGGAGACGCCGCATTTGCGCTGAGAGGCCCGCTCACCATTGCACATGAGGCATTCCCGGACGCTAACCTGGGTATACTTCCTGCATTGGCCTCCCTAGATTCGGGAAAGCCCTCTTTCCGACTGGGAGAAGGAAATGCCTTCGGCGTATGGAAGGATACTGAGAATGCGAATGCGTGCTGGGCATTGCTTGCCTATCTGGCACAGCCTGAAGTTGCTGAGAAGATCTGCGCACTCGGAACGGATATCCCGGCTATCAAGGGTGCGGAGCCGACTGATGCGTTCGGATATGGCGTATATAATGCAGCGCTCAAGGCATATGGAGATGACATCCAGTTTGACAATCTGTTTGACAGAAAGTATCTTCCCTCTGGCATGTGGTCCATTATCGGATCCTCTTTAAGCATGGTGTTTGATAATCCGGACGATATTCAGTCCGCAGTAGATGTGTTTAACGAAGGATATGCCGAGAAATACGCCGAAGCACACGGCTAATTGCATTTAACAGATTATAGCCACAATCTCCGGTAAATGGGGGTTGTGGCTATAACCCCCATTTGTTTTATCGGGCAAGGTGATGATGTTTACATGAAAAAAAGAAAAAACTCAATGAACTTCCATCATTTCCCTTACAAACGGGGGACCTGTTCAAAAAACCAATTCACTGTCTACATTTATAACGTATACGTACTTTACCTCAGAAAAAGCTGGATATGCTTCTGCAATTGGCATTTTTCAGTTCGTGTTCATATTCGCTGTGTCCTTCTTCATTAATAGATACTTTGCAAAAAAGGAGGTACAGTATTGATGAAGCGAAAAGAGAAGAACGGCTGGAAGTATGTTGCTAGTTTGATCATTATTGTTATCTACCTTCTTCCGATATATGTTCTGATAGTAATGTCTTTCAAAGAAAAGACAGATTTCTCAAGCAAGCTTGCGCTTCCGGAGTATTTGTACCTGGAGAATTACCGGAAAGCGCTTATCGAAAGTGGTTTTTTATCGGCGCTTTGGAATACCTTCGTTATCGTGGCAGCCACAGTTGCCATTGTGGTGATTCTTGGCTGTATGGCCGCATACCCCTTAGCCAGAAACAGATCAAGAACGAACGATTTTGTCAAATCGGTTTGCATGGGAATCATGATGATACCCAGCGTCTCTATTCTGGTTGGATTGTATACTGAAATGGTTGCGCTTAAGGGTATCAATAAACTTTGGTCGGTAATTATAATCGGTGCGGCATCTGGGCTTCCAACGGCCATTTTACTTTACACAAGTTTTATGACTTCTATCCCCCAAGAATTAGATGAAGCGGCAGCCTTGGATGGTGCAAGTCACCTCACTGCTTTTTGGAAAATTATACTGCCTCAGTTGAAGCCTGTTACTGCGACTATCGTTATCCAACAGGGAGTTGGAGCGTGGAATAATTTTCTGTATCCGTCCTATTTCCTGCAAAAGCCGGAGAAGTATACGTTGGTTCTTCTGGTTCGCCAGTTTTTCGGCGCAAACGATTCCGGCGGGAATATGAATACAGCAGCTGCTGTAGCTGTATTAAGTACTCTTCCAATAATCATTCTATATCTTTGCTGCCAGAAATACTTTGTTCAGAGTCAGATAGACAGCGCAAACAAATAAAAACAGAGGTTCGGAGTCGACCACAGAACTGTTCACCTATGACGATGGTACAGAGGACTAGGTTCATCATCTTGAGGCGGCAATCACTGGATTCCTGTCTTTTTGTACACCGCAGCGAATGGAAAATGGTAACTGAGTATTGGGCAGTGAACTCCTGTGGGAGGATGCTGTTGTTGCGATAAGCAGTGGCGAGAATATGCTTCGATGGAGGCCGATTGCAATTCCCAACACCCGGGATCTTCGGTTGCTTTACCCCGAAACTGCGATTGTGCGCCAGAAGGATAGACTGCGTAAATTTTTAGGCCAAGACGGATTGGCTCGGTCAACGATGACGATGCAATATATTATCTATTCACAGGGCAAGGAAGATTGTGCGCTTTCCAACATACCGGTTGAAGCACTGCATTCCTGCCGGAAGAATCATGGGGAAGGCAGTACAGGTAGCGATTTCCTAAACTAGCTTATGAGCGTCTGGAAACTCCGGTCAGAAAGCAGCAATAAGGAACTGTACGGTGCCAGGAAAGCCTGGCACCGTATTTTGCTAGAGAATATTGATAAAATAGGAGAGTGCGTTTTGCAATGCGGCACTATGAAAACCCATTAATAACCAGTGAAAACCGGCTGCCACAGCGCCCATATTATATTCCAGAGGGAAAATCAGAATACCTGCTGCTGAACGGGGAATGGAAATTTGCGTTTTTTCCCCAGGACATCGATGTGCTAACGAGTATTACACAGTGGGACACCATTCCGGTGCCCTCTTGCTGGCAGCTACAGGGATATGATCATCCTAATTACAGCAACATAAACTATCCCTACCCATGTGATCCACCCTATCTGCCGGACGATAACCCCTGCGGTGTATATGAGCGAGAATTTGTTTTGAGAAGCGCATGGGGCCGTGTCTATTTTGTGCTGGAGGGCGTCTGCTCCTGCGCCTATGTCTCTGTAAATGGCAGCTATGTGGGATTTACGCAAGGAAGCCATTTGCAGGCGGAGTTTGACATTACGCCGTTCATAAGGGCAGGGGTGAACTCGCTTCGGGTAAAGGTGTTAAAATGGTGCTGCGGGAGCTACCTGGAAGATCAAGATTTTATCCGGTTTAACGGCATTTTCCGGGACTGCTATCTTCTTCAGCGGCCCGATGGACACATCGTAGATGTGGATGTTACCACAGAAGGAAACCGGATTCTTGTTCATGTGGATCATGATGCGGACATTGCGGTGTATGACCAGGATGAAAAATGCTTAGGAGTTAAGGCAGCATCCACGGATGCATCTTTTGAGATTGACAGCCCAGTTCTCTGGAATGCAGAGAAACCTTACCTGTATACCGTGAAACTGGAACGGAACGGAGAAATAATCACCCAGAAAGTTGGCTTTCGAACTATTCGTGTTTCGGATAAATGTGAACTGCTGATTAACGGCTCTCCGGTGAAGCTCCATGGCGTCAATCACCACGATACGGATCCCCATAAGGGGTGGTGTCAGACAAAGGAAGATCTCCGCAGAGATCTGGAATTGATGAAAAAGCTGAACATCAACTGTGTTCGGACTTCTCATTACCCACCTAGTCCTGTTTTTATTGAGTTTTGCGACGTGCTAGGGCTTTATGTGATTCTTGAAACGGATATTGAGACCCACGGATTCCTGCGCCGCTATGCCAATGTAAGCTCCCATTTCGATATCGAGAGTGGGGACTGGCCGGGGACGAACCCGATATGGCACAAGGAGCACATGGAACGAATGGAGCGGGCAGTCAGCCGGGACAAAAACCATTGCAGTATCATCATGTGGTCTACCGGTAACGAAAGCGGGCATGGCCCTAACCACATTGCCATGCTGCAGTGGCTGAAGGAACGAAATGACGGTCGGCTACGGCACTGTGAGGATGCTTGTCGAAAGGGAGATTACCGCAATATAGATGTGATTTCCAATATGTATCATGATCTTCGGACGGTATCCCAAATGGCGGAGGATCCCGATATTCACCTGCCTATTATGCTCTGCGAATATGCCCACGCCATGGGTAACGGCCCTGGAGATGTGTGGAATTACAACGAGATGTTCGATCACTATCCTAATGTGATCGGCGGATGTGTTTGGGAGTGGGCCGACCATACGGTTGTTGTGGATGGAGTTCAGAAGTATGGCGGAGATTTCCCAGGGGAACTAACCCATGACTGGAATTTCTGCTGTGACGGTATGGTGTTCTCCAACCGGAGTCTGAAATCGGGTTCCTATGAGGTCAAGGCAGCTTACCAACCCATGAGGACACAGTACGTCAATGGCACCTTAATCGTTACAAACCGCTATGATTTTACAAATTTTTCAGAGTGTGAGATGGAGTATACCATCGAGGCAGATGGTGCTGTTATCGATGAAAAACGGCTGAACATGGAACTTGCGCCCCATGAATCAAAACAGATTCCGATTTTTACCCCGAAACAAGAATACCATTACGGTCTTTATTTGACCAGCAGGCTGTATCATAGTGGGGAACTAGTAGCTGCATGCCAGCACAAACTGGGGGATGGAAAAATGCCTGCCGGTGAAATGATTGCTGCTGCGACAGATGATAAAGTTTATGAAGTCATCTTCTCCGGCAAGGAATTCCGATATGTGTTTTCAAAGCAATTCGGGGCCTTTACCTCCTTAGTCATCGACGGTAAGGAGCAGATTGCAGAGCCGGTCCGGCTGACAGCGTGGCGGGCGCCCACCGCCAATGACCGCAATATCAAGCTGTTCTGGGGCAGCTACAATAGCTGGCAGGGAGAAAATCTCGACAAGCTGTTCTCCAAAGTGTATAACTGTCAAATCTCCGAGGGCTGCGTCCGAGTGGAGGGTTCCCTGGCGGGAGTTTCCAGGAAACCCTTCTTCCATTACACATTGGAAGTGTCTGTGAATGCAGATGGAAGAGTCTCTGTCAGTCTGGATGGTAAAGTGCGGGAGAATGTGACATACCTTCCTCGGCTCGGCTTTGAGATCACCTTGACGGGGAAAAATATGCCCTTCCGGTATTACGGCTGCGGCCCGCTGGAAAGCTACTGTGATATGCGCCATGGTAGTACTGTGGGACTGTACGAGAGCAGTGCTGAAAAGGAGTATGTTCCTTATGTCCGCCCCCAGGAGCATGGCAATCATGTGGATGTGAAGCTGCTGGAGATTGGTAAGCTGCGGTTTGAAAGCGGGAATGCGTTCGAATGTAACGTGTCTTCCTATTCAGTAGATGCCATTGACAGGGCTGAACACACGGACGAATTGGTTTGCGATGGAAAAACCCATCTGAGAATTGACTATAAAGTGTCAGGAATTGGCTCAAATTCTAGTGGCCCAGAGTTGCTAGATCAGTATAGACTGTCGGATAAACAAATTGGCTTTTGTTTTGTTATTTCCCCTTTGTACAAGACAATAGAATAGGGCCAGTTCAATATGCTTCTGCCATTCATCGCAATAATAAAAGAAAAACAGACATCAGCTACAACAGGCATCAACTACAGAAGAAACAGCAAGAAATATCTGGAGTGGACGTCAAGCGCAGGGGTGAAAAACATGAAAACAGAGAAAGCCTTTTTACAGCTCAGCAATGGAGACCGGCAGGAATCCCAGATAGCTGCTTTGCGCTGCTGGTTTGTTTTCTTGTCAGATTAAGGTGGAACGGAATATCGTATTCCATCAGAACGGAATATCGTATTCCATCATGTCAGGCAAATCAAGACCTGAAGCAATTCCCGTAGTATTGTCCTTAATTCGAACAAGAAAAAACCATCCCTTTTCCTGAATATGAGCCAGATTATTATAGGATTCATAGCCTCTGTCGGCAAGCAGCAACACTTTTTCAATGTTGGAGCGGTCTACCATGTCGGTTAACGCTTTGGATTCATTCCAGTGGAGTATCGCATCCAGATAGATGCATTGCAGCAAGTCATACATAGCGTTTATGTGTAGTAAATTGTACGCTTTCTGCCCGTTTGCTCCGGGGAAGTACGAATCGGGGCCATTGGGATTTGCTGCAATCTGCAAATCAGAGCCGTCAACTGCAAGCAGCCGAAGACCACGGTATCTTGAATCTTCATCAACTTTTGCTGTAAAGTGCTGAAACAGGCAATCAAACGCTTCGGGTAGAATCTTGGCTCTGCGCTGTATGAATGCTGAGGATGTGCCAATGGGCGGGTCTAGTCCAAAGAAATCCATGATTTCCTGATTCAGCGTTCCGCCTCGGAAAGCCAAAATGGAAGATATCACTTTTTGAAAAGGAAACTTTCTATTTCTCGTGTTATCCTTTCCTGGACGAGTCGAGAAAAGCCACTTACAATCGGTCATAGCCTGAATTGTGCCGTTTAGAGCTTGTTTTACTGCATCTGGTTTCATAGAAAAGCCTCCTTGTAGTTTGGTGTGTCGGAACACGCTTCTAACTACAAGGGCCATTTTGCTAACCGCAGTTAGCAAAATGGCCGCACGAAATGATGCTTTTGTCAAGCCCTATTTTGAATTATTACAAAAAATCCTCCTACCATCTCATTTCTGAGGGTAGGAGGATTCGTCAGCTTAACTTACTGACATTGTCTTTTTCAGAAGTCTTTCTTTTTTGCAGCCCAATATTACGTATGATTGTCAAGCACTTCACCGATTATATGTATTTTTCTAATGAAAAACTTGAAATACGAATATGTTTACGCTCTACTGTATATGATATACATAGTTTCTCTCCTGTATTGTCATACTGAACAAACGGATAAAAACAGCTTCCTTTCATATCGGCTTGCAACAAAATCGTACTGTTTTCAAGGTTGTTTCTGTCAATTTTAAGTATACCGATATGATTTCGATCTGTGGGGGCGTGAAATAAATACAATTCATTTCTGAAGAAAATGAAATCCGAACGGGACTGACTGTCACCCACCAATACGGGCTTATCCCAAGTTTTTGACAGTAAATTGTAGCAAGTCAAAATCCCGTAATCTGAACCCCACTTATTTCGGTTATCCCCCGGAATCGTATTCCCGTCTTCGTCAATACTTGCTTGCCACTGTCTTACAAAATAGTATGCCTTATCATTTAAAACATAAACTGCGTTTTCCCAAAGAGTATCGTTTCGAAAAGAACCCTCACCTTCATCGGGTTGCGCAACATATTCCCATGTAATCAAGTCGGTACTCTTAATTATACAGTTAAAATTGCCGCTGTATGCACCAGTATAATAATACGTAAGTCCGTTTTCGGTTCGGGTTGTTAATTTTTGCATAATACCGATATCTGAGCGCATTTCTTTATAGCCTATACCATTACAGGCAAGAGCGTTCTTTATACCAGAGGTGCTGAAATCATTTACCGTATCGTATACTTTAAAACGATTGACTTTAATTTCACCTAGTTTTTCGGTTTTAATGTTAAAAATACGGTATAAACGGTAATATTGGTCGTCTATAAGAGCCGTCCACAAAACATATATATTATCAGACTCATCATTTTTTTGCATAAGAATCGTGTCATAAACTTGTACAACTGTATGACCTAACAAATCGTCTCCGACGGACATTATATCAATTATGGTCTTTTCATTCATTGCTTTTACCGGTGCGTAAGCAAGGCGAGCTGTTTGAAAGTTCGGATTTTCTTTGTCAGAAGAGGTATTTGCATAATAGGACACAAATATTTTTTCATCAGCATAACAAAATGTCGATACATGACACATCTTATCTCCGCTTTTTTCAAAATCTCCGATAACAGACCCATTTATTTCGTTTGAAAACGATATTGCTTTTTCGCTGTTACCGATAATTGCTTCTATAGTGGCGTACTTGGTTTTGTCCATCTTTTCACATGGATATACTATATGTTTGTTATCAGTCGTAATATCGGATGTGAAAATATCGTTTTTACCAATTAGCATTGCTTTTAGCTTCCTTTCTCGATTTGTTCTTATTCAATAAAATAATTGATTACAGCAGGGAGGATAGAAATGAAAGATATGTTTCATCGAATACGCACAACCAAGATCTAGAAATGATACAATTCTGTCAACAGCGTATTCTTTAGTCACAATGAAACCGTAACAAAAGCCGATGCGATTAGCAGAAGAAGATTAATGTATGACTTCATCATGATTATTCCAAGAGGCAGGTTAACCAAAATGAAGCTACGGCAATATCACTGCATCCACTATTTTGATTAATGAGAACCAAGTCGCTGGATATTTCAATAAAGTATGGTATTACAGATTTGTCTATGGTATAAGTAATTAACTCAAACTTCGCACCCCATTTCAGGCATAGAAGTGTCCATTAACCCCTCGAAATCGAGGAAACGCTTCATGTCATCAGGCAAACCCGTAAGGAAATCCAGCGCGCAAATTTCCTCTTTCTGGGTAATAAATCCCTCCAGTAGTTTTTGAAGAAAAAGTTGCAATTTCTCAAAAGCAGCAGCAAAGGAGATGTCCGCTATTTCATCCGCTGCCAAGCAGAACAGCGGCCCGGAAGATCGCAGATCGCCGTCCTCCCGGACGCCCACTGCCAGAAACATATACCGCATAAATACAATGGCGGTCTGCGCGCACATGGCATCGTAGGACAGGGAGCGGCATTCCTTCGTCAGTCTCAGGGCGGACTTGCAGGTCTTAAAAAACACCTCAATATCCCATCGCTTGCCGTAAAGCTGAATCACCTCGTCTTCGGTCAGAGAGGTATCGGTACTCAGTAGCACAAGGTAGTCCTTACGGTTGCTGCGGTTGCGCACGAAAACCAGTTACGCGGGAATCGGCACGGCATCCTCATCCCCTCCGTAAATCTCTACCGGCACACTCAGAAGATACCGGGAGCGGCCGCACCGGTGCTTGCAGCTGCGGAAGATATCCTTGCAAGAGCACATCTTCCCTTGAAAATGGTAACGGATTTTGCTGCTCTTTTTCACCATGGCAACCACATCCAGTTCCAGTTCCTTCATGGAACGGATCACCTTGGGGGAGAAAAACCAGCTGTCAAACAGCACATAATTCGCCTGGATTCCTGCTTTGATTGCGTCAGAAATCAGCTGTGGAATTACCTCTGTTGCCTTTTTCGTGGCACATTTCCGCGCTTTTGCGCCGTTGGAGTTGGAATCAATCTCACGGCTTCCATTGATGCGGCTGTCCTCCTTTTCCGAGGACAGGAGGCAGGAATTGACCGGCAGGAAGGTCACACCGTCAGACCATCCCAGGGTCAGCATACGGAAGCCACGGGTAAAGCGGTGACTGGCGTGGTCATAGACCTTTGCCAACAGCTCCACCTTTTTGGAACCTTTGCGCTCGTAAATGGAATCATCCACGATGAATGCGTTTCTCCGACCCTCGGAAGTCAGCGGTGCGATGGCTTCGGTAATAATTCTGGCAGACAGCAGAGTGATAAAGCGCTTCCAGTCAATATGGGTGGACGCGCTTTATCACTCTGCT
>OLRR01001701.1_pt1 | contig 13235 bp, 9 predicted proteins | sample 1671941 | NCBI WGS metagenome assembly OLRR01 (sample SAMEA3136628, study PRJEB25190) | human gut metagenome
TTGTCGTGACCCGCGACCTCGCCCGTGCCGGTCTTGCCCGAGATGTTGACGCCCATCCCGGCAAAGACGTTTTTCACCGAGCCCTCCGCGACGACGTCGCGAAAGCCGCTGCGCATGATGTCGAGGTTCTTCTCCTCGAAATCTGGGTGGATGGTGGAGCCCTGGAAGCTCGTGCCGTCGACGACGACGGTCTCACCGTCGCTTGCCATGACGGAGCTCAACAGCACCGGCTTGGGCACGCGCCCTGTGGCCAGGCCCGCGTATCCGCAGCAGACCTGCAGCGGCGTGACCAGCAGGTCGCCTTGGCCGATGATGAGGTTGGAAAGGTCGCCGGGAAGCCACGCCTGGCTTTCCGGGGCGTCTTTGTTGTAGGCCTTTTTCCAGTCGGGCGTCGGCACGCGCCCTTCCGCCTCGCCTGATATCTCGATGCCGGTTTTCTGGCCGAAGCCCCAGCTCTTGAGGTACTTCTGGAGCACAGCGTCGCTATCGGCGGTCTCTTGGTAGAAGCACTTCGCAATCTCGTAGAACACGACATCGCACGACTCGACGATGCCCATGTGAAACCCGATCTGCCCATGCCCGCTCGTGTTCCAGCACTTTTGCGGCCATTGGTCGCCAAAGCCGGTCCAGGTGCCCTTGCAGTCCCAGACGGACTGTTCGCTCGCATAGCCGTACTGCAGGCCCGCAAGCCCCGTGAAGCCCTTGAACGTGGACGCCGCCGGGTACAGGCCCGCTATGCAACGATTGGAAAGCGGGTAACCCGACTTGTCGCCGGTGAGCTCGTTCCACGTATCGCTCGAGATGCCGCCGATAAATTCCGTCGGGTCGTAATCGGGCGCGGACGCCATGGCGATGACCTCGCCCGTCTTCGCGTTCATGCACACGATCGCGCCCGCTGCTGCGTTGTCGTACTTCGCGTTGTGCGCGTCGACGAACGCCTGCTGCAGCGCCTCCTCGGCGACCTTTTGCACATTGACGTCGAGCGTGAGGCGCACGTCGTTGCCCTGCGCGGGGTCGATGGAGTCGACGCTGTTCACGACCTCGCCCGAAGCGTTGATCTCTACACGCTTGACGCCACGGTCGCCCTTGAGGTAGGCCTCAAAGGCCTGCTCGGCGCCGTCTTTGCCCACGATGTCGCCTGACTCGTAGCTGACGCCGGCGGACTGCTTTTTCAGCTCGCCTTCTGAAATCGTTCCCGTGTAGCCCAGGACATGCGACGCGAGCTTGCCGTTGGGGTAGGTGCGCACCGTGCGGCCCTCGATCGAGATGCCCGGGAAGGCCTCGTGGTGCTCGGTGATGTAGGCCACGGCGCGGCTGTCGATGTCGATGGCGAGCACGCGGTCTGCCTGGGCGCCGCCGCTTTGCGATGCCGCCGACTGCTTGATCGTCTCGCGCGGAATGCCCAGCACCGTCGAGAGCCTGTTGATGACCGCGGGGTTGTTTTGCACCTCGGCATTGGCGAGCACGACAAACGAGGAGCGGTTGCCAACCAGCTCGACGCCGTTGCGGTCGAAGATGCGCCCGCGGGGCGCCACGGTGGTGTACTCGGTGATGCGGTTGGACTCGGCCCGTTGAGTGTACTCTTCGCCGGACATGACCTGCATCGACCAGAGCTTGGCGACGAGCGTTGCCACCGCCGCGCCGATCAGGCCGAAGAAGATGAAGAAGCGGCGGCGCATCGTGACCTCGCCGTCGCCGGAGCTCGAGCTTTCGGTGCCAACGGGCATGCTCTTTGCCCGCTTGCCGCCAAACGACACGCGCGACTTGTTCTTGCGTCCCGACCTGGCGATGAGGACTATGAGGACAATCGCCGCTATGAAGAGCAGGACGATCGCCGCTGCGCTGAGGGCTGCAACCATGGGTAGCCAGCGCCTCCCTTACTTGAGCCTGGACTTCATGCGGGGCATCTTGTTCCTGTTCATGCCGCCGCCGAGCTGGGCGGGCATGGACGGAGCGTCGTCGGCGAGGACGAGGCCGATGGTCAGAAGTCCGATAATCGCGAACACGGCGGAATAGAGCGCCGTTGGAATCGAGTGGAACACGAGGACGGCTGCCGCGCCGCCCGCGTCGATTGCCGTGAGCATGACGATGATGCCGTAGACGAGCTCGACGAACAGCGAGGCCACCACGGCGAACACCACGACGGTGGCGATGGAGGTGGAGTTGAGATTGGAAGCGAGCAGGCCGACGATCATCGCAACAATCGTCATGGAAAGCGCCATGCCGCCGATGACGTTCGCGCCCATGAGGTCATAGAGCAGGCCGCAGAAAAAGCCCGCGATGCCGCCCGCGCTGGCGCCGCTGCGCATCGCAACGAGCATGACGGGGATGAGCAGGAAGTCGGGTGCGCAGCCCGCCACCGAGATTGCCGGCGAGATGCCTGCCTGAAACAGGATGCACACCACGAAGGTGATGGTGTAGACGAGCGGTTTACTCATTGGGGCCTCCCGATGCCGCAGTCCCCGCCGTCGAACTCGAGCTGCTGCCAGAGCCGCTCTTGCCCGAAGAACTCGTGTCCGCGGCAGCGCTGGCGCCCGTCGCCGCGCTGCTCGAGCCATCCTGGGAAGAGGACTGCGCGGAGGCGGTCGTGTCTGACGTCGACGGGGTGCCGGTGCTCTGGGCGTTCGAGCTCGAAGTCGCGTTTGCGCCCGACGCGTCGGATGAGGACGTGCGGGAGTTCGCGATAATCTGGTCGAGGAGCGTCTGGTCGATGACCGTCGCGGTGCTGTCCTCGTTGCCGGTCAGCACGAGCACTTCCTCGCACGATTGCAAGTTGAAGATGGGCTCGACCGAGATGCGGTAGTAGAGCTTGGACGAGTCGACCTCGACGTTGCGGACCGTCCCGACAAGGATGCCATGGGGGTAGGTGCCGCCCTCGCCCGAGGAGATGACCATGTCGCCCTCGGCAACCGTCGAGCCGACGGGCACGTACTCCATCGTCATGGTGCCGTCGTAGGCGCCCTTGACGATGCCGCGCGCACGCGAGCCCTGCACCATGGCAGAAACCGAGCTGTGCGCGTCGTTGATGAGGCGCACGGTTGCGGTAGTGCTGGTCACAGACTCGACCTGGCCGTAGAGGCCGCACGAGCTCATGACGCCCATGCCCACGGCGATGCCGTCGTTGCTGCCCTTGTTGATGGTCGCGGTGCGATCCCACCCGGAGGTGGTGTCCACGACTGTGGCGCTGACGGTGGTGAGCGCGTAGGTGTCGGCGAGCTGCGTGAGAGTGAGCAGGCGCTGGTTTTGCTGGCGGTACTCCTCGAGCTCGCTCACAAGCGTGCGCAGCTGCTCGTTTTCTTTTTGCAACTGCTCCTTCTCGTCGTCGGCGCCAATGCTCGCGACGCTCTTGAACGGCGTCGAGAGCCCCGAGCACAGATGCTCGATGGGCTTGGAGACCGTCTGCACCGCGTTGCGGGCAGCGGCAAACGCCCCACCGCCGTCTGCGCGCACGCACAGCGTGATGAGGACGATTGACAGAACGATCAAGACGATCGGAATCCACCAGAGACCCGGGCGTCTGCTCTGGTTCTGATTGCTGAACGAGAGCCCTGGCATGTATCAGCTACCTCTGTTGCATGTATGGCTGCGAGAGAAAATCAGGCGCCTCGAGCACGGCGGCACACCCCTGGACAACGTTGATGAGCGCGGTGTCGGAGACGTGGACCGGCACGCCGATCTCTGCGCGCAGGCGCTCGTCCAGACCGCGCAGCATTCCGCCGCCGCCGGTGAGGGTAATGCCGTATTCCATGAGGTCAGACGCCAAGTCGGGAGGCGTCTCGTCCATAGTGTCCTTGACTGCCTGGATCATCTTGCTGACCGGCTCCTCGAGCGCCTCGCGCACGTCCTCGCTCTCGATGCGGACGGTGCGGGGCAGGCCGGAGAGCAGGTCGCGGCCGCGGACCTCGACGTCGACTTCCTCGACGAGCGGGGCGGCAGAGCCGATGGTGATCTTGATTTCCTCGGCGGTACGCTCGCCGATGGCCATGTTGTAGTGGTTTTTCGCGTACTGGACGATGGCGGAGTCGAACGAATCGCCCGCGATGCGGATCGACGTCGCCTTGACGATGCCGCCCATTGAGATGACGGCGACCTCGGTGGTGCCGCCTCCGATGTCGACGACCATGGAGCCCGTCGGGCTGTCCACCGGCAGGCCGGCGCCGATGGCAGCCGCCATGGGCTCCTCGATGAGGAAGGCCTGGCGTGCGCCGGCGGTGATAGTCGCCTCGAACACGGCGCGCTTCTCGACACTCGTGACGCCGCTCGGAACGCACACGACGACGCGCGGCTTTGGATGCCAGGGCATGCGCTTGCCCTGCGCCTTGTCGATGAAGTAGCGAAGCATTGCCTCGGTGACGTCGAAGTCTGCGATGACTCCGTCTTTGAGGGGGCGCATGGCGACGATGCTGCCGGGCGTGCGGCCCAACATGTCCTTCGCCTGCGAGCCAACAGCCAAAACGCGCTGGTCTTGCTGCTCGATTGCCACAACAGAAGGCTCGTTTATGACGATGCCCTGCCCGCGAACCGACACCAGAGTGTTGGCCGTACCCAGGTCGATAGCCATGTCGCTACCGAAATTGCCAAATAGTCTGTCTGTCAGCGACATGGTCGCTCCTCACTTCAACTGCATTTAAGTTTCGTTAGACTGCAAAAAGCAGTGGTTCGCTAGTTTATCACTACTCTCCCCGCTCGACAGGGACACCAACAGTAATCACATAACACCCGGCCTGTCCCCCGCGCCGCGTGCGCCCCGAAGACGCGGGCCCCGAAGGCGTGGGATGCGTGGCAGTGCCACGGCTCTCGTGCAGCAAACGCCGGATGCGTGGCAGTGCCACGATTCTCGTGCAGCAAACGCCGGATGTGTGGCAGTGCCACGTTTTCCGCGCAGGAGCCGTGGGATGCGTGGCAGTGCCACGGCTCTCGCGCGGGGTACGTGGGATGCATGGCAGTGCCACGGTTCTCGTGTATCAAGTGCTGAGCGCATGACCTCATGCCCAGAGGCTGCGCCACCTAGTGTCGCGCAGCTCACTGTTGAATAAATGCGCCCGCAAGCCCTGTTCGAGCTCGTAGTTTTGTTCGGTGCGCCTCGAATAACGTACGCCGAGCAGCGAAGAGAGCTCGAAGATGTACTCTTCGAAGGCGAGGTCGTGCATCACCTGGTCGCGTGTGAGCGTGAGGCAGCGGACCCCTTGCGTCTGGATAATGTTTCTGCGTCGAGAATCGTATGGCTTTTTCTCGGCCTTCCCGTGAACCGCATCGCTGTCGTATTCGACCTCGAGATTATGGGCCGGCCAGAAAAAATCGTACCGGAACGTCGCACTCCCCAAGCTCCTCTGGAATTGGTCTGGAACCGACACCGCGTGCCCGAGTACCGGCCGGGGGATTCCCTTCCCGCCATAACGTTTTGGGAGAGAAGTGAGCATGTCGACTTTCACCTCCATCGGTGACTCCGCATTCGCAGTGATAAAAGGCAGCAGCTTCCGCGTCTTCACGCTGCCTTTGAGGCCCGGAACCGCATCCATATATGCCGTGATGCTCTCGGGCGTTGCCAGCAGGACCTCCCGCGGCATAACCCCGTATTCTGAAAACTGGTCGAGATAGAACCTTGAGCAAAGCAGCGAGGCGAGTTCGATGAACTCAACCGGCTCGCATTTCGGTGCGAGCGCGATGAGAGCCGCCTCAGGCGGGACAAGCAGGAGGTTCTCGCTCAATGCGTAGGATCCATCCAAGAGCCGGTCATCTGAGAACACACGATACTTGATCTTGTTCTTATAGGGTCTATTAGCGGGATTTGCCGTCGCGAGGTGAAGTTTCCGAGGATCGACGCCGTGTGGGTTGTCGAGAAAATCTTCAACAGCCTTCTTCGTCGTCGCCGAATAACCGTCGCGCACGATGCGGCGCGCGCGAGCAGCCATCGCCTCGTTCACAGGGTTGTGCGTGTAATAATCAAATGCCGTTATGTCATCAACAATAACTGTCATGAGTTCGTTATACATAACGAATCTGTTCAGTCGACCTGGAATATGTAGAGCCAGCTCAGACGGGGAGCAAGAGTAAGAACAGAGCTGATTGCGACCCGAATCCGACCAAATCACGGACGAATCAAGATTCTCGCAGTTCACGCACGGGATGCGTGGCAGTGCCACGTTTCCCGTGCAGCGGGCGCCGGATGCGTGGCAGTGCCACTCTTCTCGTGCAGGATGGGCGCAGCGGACGTGGGGCTGGGTACGCGAAGGGCCCGCGGCAGCTCAGATGCCGCGGGCCCCATGCGTTGTAGCTATCTGCGAAGGCGCTTACTCGCCGAAGAACACTTTGATCTCGCGCTCGGCAGACTCGACGGAGTCGGAGCCGTGGATGACGTTTTCGTCGACGGTCAGGCCGAAGTCGCCGCGGATGGTGCCAGGAGCGGCATCGGCGCAGTTGGTCGCGCCCATGAGCTTGCGCATGGTGGCAACGGCGTTCTCGCCGGAAACGACCATCTTGACGACCGGGCCGGAGGTGATGTAGGAAATCAGGCCATCGTAGAACGGCTTGCCCTTGTGCTCGCCGTAGTTCGCCTCGGCCTCCTCAAGCGTGACCATGCCAAGCTCCATACGCTCGATCTTCAGGCCAACGCGCTCGATGCGGGAGATAATCTCGCCGATGTGGCCGTTGCGCACGCCGTCGGGCTTGATCATGTTGTAGGTCTTCTCGATTGCCATCTGTGGTTCCTTTCCAAATCTTCCAAATGAATCGCGTCTATGAAAGCGGTCCGCGGCATTCTACACCACGAACCGTCTATTCCACTGTTACTTTGCGCTGGGGAAGTACAGCTCTATGTATTCGACCGCCCACGACAGGCCGTCACGCGCGAGCACTGTCTTGTACTCAATCTGGCCGCCTTCGCGCAGCGTGCCCTTCACGTACACGGCAGCCTGCGAGGAGGAACGCTCCACGCCCTCGACGTTGTACGCGGTCATGTTGGCAAGCGTCGCGACTTGGCTCTTGCGCGCCGTCTCGTCGACGTCGTTTGCCCAGTACTGGTCGGTGTCGTCGCCGTTTTGCACGGCGGCAAAGAAGTTGCGCGTCACATCTTCCTGGGACGGATAGCCATAGCCCATCATGTAGGCGGCGCACCCTGCACCCACGACCAGAATCGCTAGGATGACGATCACGATGGCCACCTTCAGCCCGACGCCACGGGACTTGCGCTTGCGCTTGCGGTCTTCGCGCGCGTCCTGGTTGATCTGATTTTCGGTGACGTCGAAAAACGCCGTCTGGTCGGGATTGGGCATATGCGTGTCGGTGCGGTCGAGGTCGTTGAGCGGCTCGCCCGAGTCGACGATCGCCATGGGGCGCGATGCCTCGAGGTCGGCGTATCCGGCCAGGTCATCGTACTGATTGTAGTCGTCGACGTACTCGCCCTCGTCGCCGTAGCCATCTTCGTAGTCCTCGAAGTAGCCGTCGTCTTCGCCGGCATCGTCCGCCTGCTCGTCATCTGCAGCCGCGGCATCGTCCGTGCCTGCATCCGCACCGTCTTCATCGGCTGCGGCCTCGACCGGCTCCGATGCGCCCGTCTGGATGTCGAGCGTTCTCTCGGCCGTGCCGACAGGCGCCATGACCTGGGTTTCCGCAGCGGAAAGGTCGGCATCGGCCCCGTTGCCGGACAAGCCGAGCTCTTCGAGCGTCTGCTCGAGCTCGTCTTCGCTGACCGGGGTGGCAACGGGCATCGCGACGGTCGCGTCCAGCTGCGCCTTCCCGTCGACGTCCTCGTCAGATGCGTCCCACGCAGGCTCGCCGTCTTTGTCCGCAGCGTCAGGCTCGGGCTGGGAGTTCGCGGCGGAGCCGTCAGGGGCAGCCCCTTCGGCCGCGTCTTCAGCTTTGTGCTCCCACGGTTCCTGCGGCTCCTCTTCTACCTGGCCCGCGTCGATTGTGGGCATGGCCTGCGTCTTGGGGGCGAACGGGTCAAAGCCCTCGTCACCCGGCTCGAGCCCGGCGCCCTGCTCTTCGACGCCGCCCGCCACCGCGGACAGATTGGGGATGAAGCCCGTGTCGAGGATGCCCGGCATGCGCGAATCGAGGCGGTCCTTCAGGCTCATCGCGATCTCGTAATCGTGGCTCGCCATGGGCGAGAGCTGGTAGTTGCCGCCCGACATGGCCTGTTCGAAGGCGTTGATCGCCTTTTGCACGCGGCCTTCGGCCATGTAGGCCTGGCCGAGGTTGGCAAGCGCCTTGGCCTTCGCCCTGTCGTCCAGGTCGAACTCGAGCGCGGTCTCGTAGCTGGTGATCGCATCGGCAGAACGCCCCAGCTCCATGAAGCAGACGCCCAGGTTGACGAGCGCCTTTGCCGGAGCGGGGTTAGCCGGATCGAGCGCGGCCTCGCGGTAGGCGGCACCCGCCTCGGTCATGTTGCCGAGCTTGAGCTGCGCGGCGCCGATGCCGGAGTACGCCTTGTACGGCGTCGTGTAGATGGGGTACGTGAGCGCGCGGCTAAAGGCCACGAGTGCGTTCTCGTAGTCTTTCGAGCCCAGCAGCGCGGTGCCGAGGTTGACGTACAGCGACGGCTTGCGCTTTTCGGGGCTGCCGGAAAGCGCGCGCTGATAGAACGTGGCGGCGGCGTACGGGTCGCCGCCTTTCACGTAGCAGTTGCCAATGAGGTGGTAGAACTTGCTCAAATCGGCAGGAGAGAGGTTTTCGGTGTCTTGCGCGCAAGCAGAGAAGCCCTCGAGGGCGGTCTTGTAATCACCCTGCGCGTAGGCCTCCTGAGCTTGTTTGAAAACAGCTGCGTTCATAGTGTGGTTTCTCCTATCGACACCAAGTGCAGTGCAGTAGCGCGCTAGTCGTTGGCGTTCTCGATCGTGATGCTCTCGATGAGGCTGCCGGCGCGGAGCTTGGCGATGACGTCGAGACCCTCGATCGTGTCGCCGAACACGGTGTAGTCACCGTCGAGGAACGGCTGGGGGCCAAGGCAGAAGTAGAACTGGCTGCCCGCGGAGTCGGGCATGGAGCTGCGCGCCATGGCGAGCGTGCCGTCTTTGTGCTCGTTGTGCGGGTTGGTCTTCCACTCGCCCTTGATGGAGTAGCCGGGGCCGCCGGTGCCGGGCTTGCCGTTGGGGCCGTAGCCGCCGCGTGCGACCTCTGCCGGGGTCATGTCGCGGGTGTTGGGGCAGCCGCCCTGGATGACGAAGCCGGGGACGTAGCGGTGGAACTTGAGGCCGTCGTAGAAGCCCTTCTGGGCGAGCTCGACGAAGTTGCCGACGTGGATGGGGGCGTCTTGCCCGTGCAGCTGCACGCGGATGGTGCCCTCGTCGGTGACGATTACGGCGACCTCGTTTCCGTTCGGTTTATATTCTGGCGTGTAGAGTGCCATGATTCGCTAACCTCCATGTGAAGTGCTCTGTGCACCTCGTTGGTAGACATAAGTGCTGTAATTCTAGCAGTGCTTGAACATCTTCGCACGTGGCGCTGGTAGCGTGGCCCTTTTGCGCCGCCCAATCGCCCCTCAAGGCCCAAAAGGGAGCAAGGCCCAAAAGGGGACAGTCCCCAATTTGCAGGCCCTGTCCCCTATTTGCAGTTTTACGGGGCTATTGTTTTCGGAAAAATTGGAGCATAATCTACCGAATTAGTTCCAATATGCTCTGGAGAGGAGTTTTCTGTGCAAGTCATCGACACGCAGGTGTACAAGTTCTCGAAGGACAACGAGCCTTGCTACACCGCAAAGCCAGGCGAGCTCATGCTGTTCAAGACGCTCGACTGCTTCTCGAACAAAATCACGGACGAGTCCATCACCATGGCCGACCTCGACTACGGCTACAACATCGCCAACCCCGCGGCTGGCCCTGTCTACATCGAGGGAGCCGAGCCCGGTGATGTGCTCATCGTCGATATCCTGGACCTGCAGGTCGCCGACGAGGGCACCATCGCGACCGACGACCACTGCGGGCCGCTGTTCGAGACCACGGGATACCGTACGAAGAAGGTCCCCGTCAAAGACGGGTTCGCGACCTTCAACCAGGTCAAGTTCCCCATCAAACCCATGATCGGCGTCATCGGCACGGCGCCGTCCGGCGACGACGTCATCGACGGCTACGTGGGAAGCCACGGCGGCAACATGGACAACAAGCTCATCGGCAAGGGCGCGCGCCTGTACTTCCCCGTCCGCGTAGCCGGCGCGCTGCTGCAGATGGGCGACGTGCACGCCGCGATGGGCGACTCCGAGCTGTGCGGCACGGGCATCGAGATCCCCGCGGAAATCACCGTGCGCACCTCGCTCATCAAGGGCTTCGAGCTCAACTGGCCCGTGCTCGAGACCGCCGACAAGTGGTACGTCAACGCGTGCGCGCAGGAGTTTGACGAGGCGCTCATGAACGCCAGCAAGGAGATGCAGCGCCTGCTGTCCAACCGCACCGGCTGGGACCTCGAGGAGACCTACATGTTCATGTCGGTCCAAAGCGACGTCGAGCTCAACCAGGCATGCAAGCCGTGCGAAGTGCAGCTGAGCCTGCGCATCGGCACGCCCAAGCTGCCCAGCATCGAACGGCTCGTCGGCTAGCTGCAAACTGCAAATTGGGGACAGTCCCCAATTTACAGGGCCTGTCCCTAAATTGTAGTTTCGAACCATCTAACAAGGAGGAATTCGCGTGTCCGAACAAAAGGCGCCGAACGCAAACTCGGGTGAGAGGCTCGAGGAATTCGGCTACAAGCAGGAACTCAACCGCCAACTCGGCCTGAAAGACGTCGTGCTCTACGGTGTGCTGTTCATGGTCATCATCGCGCCGCAGTCCATTTGGGGCCTGGTCAGCCAGCAGTCCATGGGCATGTCGACGCTCGTCTACATCATCGGCTTCATCGCCATCAGCTTCACGGCGCTCAGCTACGTGCGCATGTCGGCGCGCTTCCCCATCGCCGGCTCCGTGTACTCGTACGTGCAACGCGGCATCAACCCGCACGTCGGCTTTATCTCCGGCTGGCTCATCTTGCTCGATTACGTCATCACGCCGGCGCTGCTCTACGTCATGGTCGCCAACTGGGGCACGATGCTCATCCCGGAAAGCCCCTGGTTCTTGTGGATCTTGGCATTCGTCGCGTTCAACACCTTCGTCACCATCCGCGGCGTCTCGATGACCAAGGGCCTCGACTTCATCATCTTCGCGATTGAGATCCTGGCCGTCATCGCTTTCGTCTACCTGGCGAGCAAGTACGTGCTCGGCGGGGGCGGCACCGGCGCGTTTGTCATCGACCCGCTGTGGCAGCCCGGCAAGGTCGACGCGCACTTCGTGGCCGCCGGCATCTCCATCGCCGCGCTCAACTTCCTCGGCTTCGACGGCATCTCGACGCTGGCCGAAGAGACGCACGAACCCGAGAAGAACATCGGCCGCGGCATTATGATCGCCCTCGGCATCATCATCGTCGTGTTCATCGCCCAGACCTACCTCGCCTCGCTCGTGCAGCCAGACTGGGCGAGCTGGGACGAGCAGCATGCGAACAACGCCTTCTTCTACGGCGTGCAGCTCGTCGGCGGTGACATCTTCATGAAGATCATGCTCGTCATCAACATCATCGCCGTGGGCATCGCGAACATCATGAACGCGCAGCTCGCCGCCTCGCGCCTGCTGTATTCCATGGGTCGCGACAAGGTGATCCCGAGCATCTTCGGCAAGGTCTCGAAGAAGTGGAAGACGCCGTGGGTCGGCGCCATCTTCATCGGCGTCGTCGTGCTTATCCTGGCCCCGACGCTGGGCATGAGCTCGCTGACCACGCTCGTCAACTTTGGTGCGCTGTCGTCGTTCATCATCCTGAACTTTGCCGTGTTCAAGTTCTTCTTCATCAAGGAGAAGCGCCGCAAGACTGTGGGCGACTGGGTGAAGTACCTCATCTGCCCGTGGATCGGCATCTTGATCTTGGCGTACGTGTTCACCGGGTTCGACCCGCTCACCTACATCGTCGGCGTGAGCTGGCTCGTCATCGGCCTGATCGTGGGCGCCGTCAAGTCGCACGGCTACAAGGAGGTCCCCGAGGCGTTCAAGAACCTCGAGGTCTAACGCCGGCTGCAAAATAGGGACACAGGCTGCAAATTGGGGACTGTCCCCTATTTGCAGTTCGAGGGCACGGCCTGCATCTGGAGCTTTCCGGGTGCGGGCCGTGCCCTTTTTGTGCGCTAGCGGTCGGCGTCATCCGAAAGCGTGACCTCGAGCTCGTGCGGCTCGTCGTCGACGCGGGCGTCGCGATAGGCGCGGCAATCCCTCTCCGACATGCGGTCGAGCATGCGCTCTGCCTGGCGCGTCCCCTCGCGGTCGGCATGCTGCATGTTGTCCTCGTCCGCCGCCACCTCGACGTATTCGACGCCGCGAGCCGCCGCCGCGCGCGCCTCGATGCTGAGAATCGCAAAGCCGGCAACGCCCGCCACGGCAGACGCGAGCAGAATCGCGAGCTTGGCAGACGTGAGTGCCGCCTCGGAGTCGTACGCGAGATTGGCGACGAAGATCGCCATGGTGAAGCCGACGCCGCCGAGCACCGCCGCGCCGACCATGTGCCGCCAGTTGACGTGCTCGGGCAGCTTGGCAAGCCCCGTCTTCACGACGATGGCGCTTGCCAGCAGGATGCCGATGGGCTTGCCCGCGAGCAGGCCGAAGAACACGCCCAGAAACGCAGGGCTGCCAAAGACGGAGGCGATGTCGCCCGAGATGCTCACGTCGGCGTTGGTCAGCGCGAACAGCGGCAGAATCAGGAAGTACACCCACGGGTACAGCGCGTTTTCCAGGCGCGTCGCCGGTGGGATGACCTGACGCGACACCGCGGACAGGCTGCGCACGCTGCGGATGTACTCCTTCTGGCCGACAAGCGGCTCTTCGGGGTTGAGCGCGGCCTTTGCCTGGCGGATCTTCTTTCCGGACCAATCGCCGAAGCTCTGGAGGTTGACGCGCGAGCCGGACGGGATGGTAAACGCGAGCAGCACGCCGGCAATGGTCGAATGAACGCCGGACAGGTACACGCACAGCCAGAGGACGACGCCAAGCCCCAGGTACGGGACGAGCGCGTAGACGTGCGCGCGGTTGAGCGCGACGAGCAGCGCGAGCACGACCGCGGCGGCGAGCAGCCACTCGAACGCCGGCGCGTGACCGTAGAAGATCGCGATGACGAGGATTGCGATGATGTCGTCGGCAACGGCGAGCGTCGAGAGGAACACGCGGATGCCCGACGGGATGCGACTGCCCAGAAGCGCCATGAGGCCCATCTGCTCGAGCATGGTGTTGACGTTC